>ENA-OXQU01000005-OXQU01000005.1-human-gut-metagenome-genome-assembly--contig:-NODE-5-length-107918-cov-26.9251_pt1 | contig 107918 bp, 92 predicted proteins | sample MGYA00249585_ERZ652569 | MGnify/ENA primary metagenome ERZ652569 (study PRJEB26925, sample SAMN05826638) | human gut metagenome | biome: ENVO:2100002; feature: ENVO:00000062; material: ENVO:00002003...
TCGGCAGCGTCAGATGTGTATAAGAGACAGGATAAGTAATAAACGAAACACTGCTTGCAAGATGTATTTATTATACGATAACGATTTACAAATATTTCTAAAATGTTTATTTTTTACCGAAAATTTAAAAAGTAACATTTTTTTTGCAGAAATAAAATAAGAATCCCTCAATTCCGAATTTATAAAATCCACTTTAGCCCATTCATAATACAAATTTAAGTCGGAAGCCACTGAGAATGATTCTTTATGTGCCCTAAAATAACTAACACTATTGGCTACCACTCCTATATAGGGATAATGTAATGCAATTTTCAAAAAAAGATATAAATCATTTCCTGCGCCATTTTTTTTTGAGTCTAAACTATCCGAATTAGGAATATCAACAATAAAGTTATTTAAAACATCTTTTGTTCTGAAAATAGCACAACCTGGTGATAATGGGAAGTTATATTTATTATAGAGTAAAGCATTCTCCAAATATTCACGCTGGGAATATCTATCCTTCAAATAAGCAACATTAGAAAGTATTTCCTTATCATTTGTGATAATCTGCTGAGCAGATATTACAAATGATATATCTTCATTGAAAGCTGAAAGCGCATTTTCAACAAAATCTAATGACATCCAATCATCTGACCACAAGATCTTTGAATACACTCCTTTCGCTCTTTTAAAACATTCAATCCAATTATAAACAGGACCTAGATTTTTTTCATTTTGAAATATATGTATCCTCTTATCTTTGCATTGATAATCCTGAAGTATTTTCCACGTATTATCAGTACTACAATTATCAACAATAATAACCTCAATATTTTTATAAGTTTGGTTGATTGCCGACTCTATAGCTTCACCAATATATTTTTCTCTATTATATACTGGTATTAGGATTGAAACTAATGGATTCTCATTATTCATAACTTTTAAGCCAATTTATCATCAATTGTATTCCTTGATCCTTAGACACTTCAGGAATCCATCCAACAACCTTAGATACCTTTTGTATATCTGCCACAAAAACTTTCTGATCACTTTCTCTCCAAGGTAATTGAGTATATATCATCTTTATATTTAGCTTTCTCTCAAGCATATCAAATAATTCCAATAAAGAAAGGCTATTCTCTATACCACCACCAATATTAAACACTTGTCCATAAGCTTGACGCACATCTTTAGCTTTGAAATAAAGATTTACCACATCATTTCCATGTAACACATCCCTCACCTGTTTACCTGTACCTGAAATAGTAAAAGGTTCTTTCAATGTGCTATTCTTGATTTCTAAAGCTTTCTGACAAAACCAACCAATCCATCCTTGGTCATAAGTAGCATGCTGATTATTTCCATACATTGATGAATGCCTAAAGACAATCGTTTTCAATCCATAAATTCGATAAAAGTCTAAAAGATATTGATCAGCACATCCTTTAGAACAACCATAAGGGGAATGAAAATCTAAAGAGATTGACTCAGGGAAGCCATTTGGATATTCCTCACATGTATAACGAGTTTGTTCCTCCATGAAATGCAAATATTCAAAATCCCCATATACTTTATTGGTTGAAGAATACAAAATAACCGAATTAGGAGAATACTTGCGAACAGCATCTAAAAGATTAAAAGTTCCTAAAGCATTAGTTTCATAGTCTAATCGAGGATTAGAAATTGAAGTAGTCATAGCCACTTGACCTGCTAAGTGAAAAATATAATCCGGCTGAGCCTCTTTTACAACAGTTTCTACATCATTATTATTTCTTATATCAAAAGGATAATATTTAAATTCACCTAAGGTATGTAGCCATGCAAGATTAGCTGCACTTCCAAAACGAAATAGATTATCTAATACAAACAGTTCCTCTCCTTGCTTTAAAACTTCAGCAGCTAAATTACTACCAATAAAGCCACACCCTCCTGTTACTAAATAACGCATATTTTATTTATTTTAAATATTCTAAAATACCTGTTTTAACTTTCTCTTGACCAATAATGCCGTTCAATTTATTTATTGAGCAACATAAATCCATTGCTTCATTCTCACGATATGCCAAAGCGCCATAATTGACTTTTGAAGTCGATTGAAGTTCTTCTTTACATGTTTCAATAATTTCCTTCAAAGAAATACTACACCCACTACCAACATTGATTATTTCTCCTACAGATTTTTTGTAATTTACCAGAAGTCCATTAATAGCAAAAACAAAATCATCGACATGAATAAAATCGCGTTTTTGCTCACATGGAGATACATCTAAAGGTTGATTAGTTTTCAACCTCTCTACGATATACGGAATAAATTTACTCGCACTTTGATATGGACCAAACAAATTAGCGGGACGAACAACCATTACAGGAAAATTATAATTATAATATAACATCATAGCTGTATTAGTTGTCAATTGTTTTACCAAGGCATACGGAGAACTAGGATACTCACGTTCTTCCTCCTTGAAAGGAGAAATCTTTGCTCCATACTCTTCAGAACTACCAAACTGGATAAATAGTTTAAGGGAGAAATTTCCTTTAAAACGCTCATACAAATTCAAAAGTATCTTCAGGTTTGAAGAAATCAAATCATCAAATAAAGTCAAATCTCTTTCTGCTGTGACAATAGAAGCCAAATTAACTATATAATCTGGTGATACCACTGATTCTGGAATCTTATCCTGTACTAAATCCAATTCACTAACATTGACTTGGGGATAAGCCTCAAAAAATACATGATCAATATATTTGTCAAATACATATATCTGATATTGAGCATATAAGTTGCGGATTATATTTTTTCCTATAAATCCGCTTCCGCCTATTAAAAAGATTGTTCTTTTCATTTACAAACAAAATCCGCTATTTGATTTACACAAATACTGTAGACACTTTCTTCTTGGTAACGTTTGTACCAGTCTACAGTCAATGCTACTGTCTGATTTATATCCATTCTGGATTCCCACCCCAACATAAATTTTGCTTTAGAAATATCCAACATTAGTAGTTTAGCTTCATGCAAAGTATTGGGATCGGATAAATCTCGCAATTGACCACTCCCATAGTTTTCCACCACTTTAGTAGCCACATCCCATACTGTGGAAATAGATTCTGCTCTCGGGCCAAAATTCCAACCTTCACAATATTTTATAGGCTCTTTCCACATCCTTAGGGCAAGAAGCATATAACCGCTTAAAGGTTCAAGTACATGCTGCCATGGACGAATCGCTTTAGGACTCCTAATCTCTATTTCTTTGCCGGCTTCTAAAGCCTTAATACAGTCTGGAATAATACGATCTAATGCCCAATCACCACCACCAATCACATTACCTGCACGTACACTGGCGATGCTTTTACCATGCTTCTCATATTGCTCGGGATGGAAAAAAGAGCGACGCCAAGAGGCTATCGCTATTTCAGCTGCCCCTTTACTACTTGAATAAGGATCATAACCTCCCATCGGTTCATTTTCCCGATATCCCCAAATTTGCTCTTTATTCTCATAACATTTATCAGTGGTAATCATCACCCCCACTTTTACACTATCGGTTACACGGATAGCTTCAAGGACATTAATTGTTCCCATAACATTGGTTTCGTACGTCTCAACCGGAATATCATAACTAAGCCGTACTAGTGGTTGGGCTGCTAAATGGAAAACAAGTTCAGGCTCGTATTCTTTAAAAATGGCTTTCATACGTCCCCCATCACGAATATCAGCACGGATATCAGCTTTTATGTTCTTTCCTATGTCGGAAAGAACATAATTATCTCGCTCTGTGAATGGTTCTAAGCCCACACCTATCACCTCAGCACCCAATTCGTGCAGCCAAATCGAAAGCCATGAACCTTTGAAACCGGTATGACCAGTAACAAGTACTCGTTTACCTTTATAAAAGTTATTAAATATATCTATACTCATATTCCTACCATACTTTCCAGGGAGCTTTCCCATTATCCCACATATCATTTAATTCTGTATTATCTCTGAGTGTATCCATTGGCTTCCAGAAGCCAGTATGTCTAAAAGCATGCATCTTACCGTCTTTAGAGATAGACTCCAATGGTTGACGTTCAAATATCGTAGAATCACCGTCCTTTATATAGTCAAATACTTCTGGTTCGCAAACAAAGTAACCGGCATTAACCCAGTTACGATCTCCGTCAGGTTTTTCTTGAAAAGAAAGTACTTTATCCGTAGCTAAATCTATTTGCAGAGCACCAAATTTTCCTCCTGGTTTATAAGCTGTTAGAGAAAGGATTCCTCCTGCAGCTTCGTGTGACTGAATTGTATCAGTTATATTCAGATCAGCCACCCCATCCCCATAAGTTAATAAAAAGCGTTCATTTCCAATATATTTTTGAACTCGTTTGATACGACCACCAGTCATAGTATTTAAACCGGTATCAACCATAGTCACTTTCCAGTTCTCTGAATGATTATCATGAATAGTTGTAGTATTATTAGACAAATCAACTGTCATATCGCAATTGTGTCTAAAGTAATTAGCAAAGTATTCTTTGATTACATATTGTTTATAACCACAGCAAATAACAAATTCATTGATTCCATAATGACTATAAATTTTCATTATATGCCAAAGGATGGGTTTACCACCAATTTCTACCATCGGCTTAGGAATCAAATTGGTTGCTTCACTCAAGCGAGAACCAAAGCCACCGGCAAGAATTACAGCTTTCATTTGTTACAAAATTCTTTTATGGTTGTAATCATATGATCTAACATTTCCTTCGTCATTCCCGGATATACTCCTATCCAAAGAGTATTGTTCATCACAAAGTCAGTTCCTTTCAATTCACCAACTACCCGATATCCTTCTCCTTTTTTGCGCATTTCATCAAAGGCTGGGTGCTTTAACAGATTTCCGGCAAACAGATTACGGGTTTGTATTTTTTTACTTTCTAAATGGACAGCTAAATCATTACGAGTAAACCCTGCATCTTCTTTTACCGAAATAAGGAATCCGAACCAACTGGGATTAGAGTTTCTTTGAGGTTCCGGCAGAATGATATTTCTTGTTCCTGTAAGTCCTTCTTTAAGATAAGTAAAGTTATGACGACGTGCCTCCACAATATCATCCAATTTATCCAACTGCGCACAACCGATCGCTGCTTGCATATCTGTTACTTTCAGATTATATCCGAAATGAGAGTATACATATTTATGATCGTAGCCAAGTGGTAATTCACCAAACTGCTTACTAAAACGATATTTACAGGTATTATCTACTCCACCGACACACCAACAGTCACGTCCCCAATCGCGGAATGAATTAACCAACTTGTGGAGTAAAGGATCATTAGTATAAACAGCACCACCCTCTCCCATAGTCATGTGGTGTGGAGGATAGAAACTACTGGTACCAATGTGCCCAATTGTACCAGTTTTCTTTTCTACTCCATCAATCATATAAGTAGAACCAAGTGCATCGCAATTATCTTCTACCAACCAAAGATTGTGTTTATCACAGAATGTCTTGACAACTTGCAAATTAAATGGATTTCCCAAAGAATGAGCAATCATAACCGCTTTTGTTTTTGACGATAAAGCTGCTTCTAACTGTTCTATATCAATATTGTATTCAGGAATAGTAACATCCACAAAAACAGGAATAGCACCATATTGAATACAAGGTGTTACTGTCGTAGGGAATCCGCAAGCAACCGTAATCACTTCATCACCACGTTTTACCCTACGTTTTCCCAACTGAGGAGAAGTCAAAGCCATAAATGCAAGTAAATTAGCAGAAGAACCGGAATTAGTAAGTGAACAGTAATCTACCCCTAACCATTTAGCAAAACGGACTTCAAATTTATGTGCCCACGGACCGGCGGTCAGCCAGAAATCAAGGGACGAGTCAACCAGGTTCACCAATTCGCGGTCATCGAAATAACGGCCGCCATAGTTGACAAAACTCTTACCGGGTTCGAAAGAGCGGGAGGACCCGTGAACCTCTTTGTAGTATTCCCGGGTTAAATCGAGAATTTGTTGCTTGAGTGTTTCTTTTTTACTCATTATAATATATCGTTTATATCAAATACTCCTCAACACTAATTAATCTAAGTATAGATATCAAGTAAAATATCATTAGCAAAGTAAGGAAATAGTATATACCAATTCCTCATTCTAAAAATACACGTCTTTTCATTTTGAATAAAGAAGATATTTTTATATTAAAAAAATATTAATCAATATAACTATTCGGATACTGATTTTCCTCTATCATCTTCAGCATATCTACAGTCTCCTGTTCATCTATCGATAAAGTTTTATTATCCCAGTAATCTATAATTGCATGAGCTTCCTTTGCCAACTCTTCTTCAAAAACTTCTCCATAACAATATGTCAAAAGCTGACACTTGAGCAAAGAAGACGGGAGAGACTCTAACACAAGCAAGGAACGATCCAGAATAACCTGTTTCTTAGACTCCTTGTCGCCATAATCATAGATTGTTGCATTGTAGCCCATCAAGAGAGCCAGGCAAAGTCGTGCTTCTTCTTCCGGATTTTCTCCTTTCAAAGCAAACAAAGCATCAGATTTTTGAAGCACTTCAGTGTTTAATTGACGGAAACTGTCGGTATAGATAGGAGAACCGTCAGCACCCAAATACAATAATTCGTGAGCCACATGTTGCAGCTCATGAATCTGGGTCATAAGAGTATTCATTTTATATGATAAAATATTACTGATTACGGTGCGAGAATGCGAAGGTAGCTTTTAGGAACCTTGACACTGGCAGATAAAACGCCACGAATTCGGATAGTGACATAAGTACGATTAGAAAGACTGGCCAGTTCACCTTCAACTCCACAAAAATCTCCCTTGATGACTTGTACTTTGGTGCCAACTGCGAAACAATCATCGTTGAGGATAACAGCAGCAGGATCGAGATTCATGACAAACATAAAATCTTTCATCTGCTTATCGGGAACAATAAGCATACTCTTAGTGTCAAAATCACGCATATAGAAAAGACGCACCCCGTATTCATTGGCAATAGCACAAGCAAACTCTTTGGTAGCATGTACAAAAATAAGATTACGAATGACAGGAACTTCTACACGACGCCGGCGATATTTCAATTGACGAATGACAAATTGGGTCGGCAAAAAATACTCGACACCTATTTTCTCTAATGCGTCACGAGTAGTAAGCTCCTGATCCTTACGGGTACGGGCAGCAAACCAATATTCTTGTTGTTGAGACATTTAGAAGGATATATTCCTGAGTGATTTACTTAAGTCCGGGTACGCTTCGCAGTTGGGTGAGACTCTTTTTCTCAGCCAAACTGCAAGATTTTTTATGACTTATTTTAGGTGGAAACGAACGGATTCGATCAATTGATGTTTCAAAAAACGTTCGTTTAATAGCACAAAGGTATAAACTAAATTTTGATGTGCAAAATATTTTTAGATGAAAAAGTAAATAGACTTCTTTATGTGCTGATTATCAGATAATAATCTGGTAATAAAAACAGCTTTTTACTTATTTTGTATGTGGTCTTTTATCTCCATAATTGATGTTTCAAAAGACGAACGTCTTTTGAAACACATTCACTACTGACAATCAGTTAATTACAAGAGAATTCACTCTTTTTATCCTTTTCGCATTTACCACACAACAGACTGATTATAAACAAATTACACAATAAGATAAAGTCTTCATTATTCTATCTATAAAGATTTAGAAACTATATACTCCCAAAAGCATTCTGTCACATTGTATTTTGAGTAGCTTCAGGAATCCCTTATTTACGAACCACTGACTAAGTTGTTATAAAAAACACCGGGATTCTAATTTCACCAAAATCATATCTCCAGCAAATAAATCAAATCACCAGTCAAAAGATCGATAAACATACACTAATTTCAATCAGTAAGCAACGGAAAAGGCATCCTATACCTCCAAAATAACATTCAGGAATGATTCATATTGACCCATGCTACAGAAAAGAATTCTATAGTTTTTGTTCAATAAATGAAACCGCCAGGCAAAAAGTAGGAGGATTTTCAATGAAAATGAATTTCGTAACTATACGAAGTTAACTTCGTATTTTCCTATAACTAACTTCTTCTTCACAAGAAGTTAATGTTTTGCAAAGACGAAGTTAACATCGTATAAAGAGTACACATATGAAGAAACGAATTAAAGACAAGTTAATGCTCCATCACTTGCTATTTCATCACTTTCTCAAGACAACAAGGTTTTTAAAACAAGAAAAAAGCAGACTTAAAGATATCAGAATCTCTATTTTACTATCAGAATAACAGAAGAGGCAAACTTAATGAGGAATGGAAAAAGAAGTCGACGAGAGATAAAACCCTTACCTCTCGTCAACCAATACTATTTTTATGATCGTGATACTTGGAATCCCTTATCAGATAACGTCATTTCGACAAAACGTGCCCGCGGATTCGGAGCGTTTTCTGTCAGTATCTTACGAATACGAACAGCAGCTTGCGGATCTTTCGCTACCATATATAAGTACCCGCCACCACCGGCTCCCGGCAATTTATATCCCAAGGTATAATCTTTTATCAGATCGATAATTGCCTCCACAGCCGGAGGATTTGTTCCGCTATCCAATGCTTTGTTTTGTTCCCAGGTTTTTCCTACCAAACGGCCAAACTCAACAAAACTTCCACGCTGTATAGCTTCATTCATATCCAATGCATGCGCCTTCATTTCCGAGAGTAAATTGAGATGCAACGATGAATTGAGGAACATGGAACTGACTATTTCTGCCAAGATCCCTTTTGCCGTACGAGTTATACCGGTATAATAAAGCAAGTGACAGTCTTTGTATTCAGGATGCGTAAATAAATGATCGGGTAGCCAACGCACCAATGGACTTTGAGCAAAGCCGGCCTCGGTCTGAAGAAGCTTCACACCCTGCAACACACCTCCATACTGATCCTGCCATCCACCGCCGGTAGTCAGCAATTGTTCAAGAACAAGAGTACGTTGACAAATCTCATTTTTATCCCAGGCTAAACCACAGAAATCGTTAATGGCACCAAGTACGGTAGAAGCCAGAATGGAACTGGTGCCCAAACCGGAACCGGCAGGAATAGCAGCCAATAAAGTCACTTCAATACCTGCACCGAAACCTTTAAGCTGTTCTTCTAATGAAGCATAAGATACAGCAGAAAACGCAGGTGCAAAGCCTGCCAATGACAGAGCGGCTTTCGGAATAGAGAAAGGTGAACCGATCTTCTTATAATCTTGCAATTCATCAAACGTAGATACTATTTCCATAGCACCCATATCGATAGAACGCAGGACGATATGGAAGTCTTTGCACGGCTTCACATAGACCTGTAAGGGAGGTTGTCCGTTCAACTCAATGGCCAGATTCACCACATTTCCTCCCGAATAAAGTGAATAAGGAGGAGTATCGGTCCATCCACCTGCCATATCGATGCGCACGGGGCTACGTCCCCAAACAATCTGATCGGAATATACATCCAATTTTGGGGTACTCTTACGATTACTGATCCCGTCCAGCAAGCCGTCACGAAGCAAATCAAAAGCAGCCTGTTCTTCCGGACGATAATCTTTCCCGTCTAATTTCAAAATACGCGCACGTAACATCCGGTTATGGATGCGTGACATCTGCAGAGCATCCTCAGGCAATAATTCAGGCATATCCAAACCAAGACGTACAAAATCTTCAGCTGCATCAGCCAAATCAAGTTGATAGAAAACACTTTTTTCATGATTAACGGCCAATGCTTTCCAGTTTCCTTTTCTGAACTCTTCACGTTGTGCATACAAACGCTTCAGATTGGCACCTGCTGAAATTTCATCCGCAGAAAAATGTTCGGAACGTAACCAGATATTCTTTCCTTCCTCCAGTTCGGGTTCGGACAACATCCACCTCAACACCAATCCCAACTCTTCTACAGAATTAACCATAGGGAATACGGAAGCTGCCTGTAAATCGTCCGTACGTCCTTTCAAATCTGTATATGACAAACCGCGTTTGGACATCCATTCACCAAAAGGAATACCCGTCAGGGTTGTTTTGGAATCTCTCAAATCTCCTTTGAAAACATCGTCCAGACCGTATGGACGGGCAACAAAGCCCTTATCACCCATCGGAACCACATCTACACACACTCCGGCAGGCACAGCCAATGACCAGTCATTTTCCGGAACCCCGGTAATAATATGTCGTGAAGCAATCTTCCACTTTGGTCCGATATGACTGTTCTCGATCCATAAATCAGCATTCTCGGCACAAAGAGGTATCCGCACTACAGCATTTTGGACAAACATAGCCGGATTGGGCTTTACTTTACGGTGCATGATACGACGCTGATCGTAAACCTTATTCTGTACGGAAAGAGTTGAAGATATCAGTTCTTTACTGGTCCCGTAATGATAGAACTCTCCTCCCGGCAAAGGCAGAATAGCAACGGATAGCGTATTGACCTCTTCGTCTTCAATACGGGGATGAGTTCCCAAAGCTAATCCAAAATCGGAATAAAGATCATAATACTTTAGTTCTTCAGAGCTTTCTTTATGAGAACGTTTTATCAAGATTTCTACGGCACGGTCACTCAAAAGCCATATACCGATGTCCATCAGGAACAAATGGGTCTTCGATAAAGATTCCAATTCTGCCAACGAAGGCTTCTGAAGCATAAAGTCGAGTTGTTCGGGATGTTTGCGATCGGAAGCAAACACGCCATGATGGGTAGCCAGAGACGGATCTACCCACAGTCCATAACAAACCACATCCGCTTCGGGAATACTCTGCAAAGGTTTCTCCGAACGAATATAGACATCACCACTCGCAATCAGTGTATGGAGTTTATCCGGAGCCAAAGACATGATTTTTTCATATAGGGGAAGTTGCAGAGAAAGCAGATTTTGTCCCAGATGTTGCCCTCTCTCCCACCGGAACACAGGAACCGGAGTGAGAATCTTTCCAGAAGGTGCATAGCCGGGTAAACGACGGCTTTGCCCACCCGCATGAAGAAGAATTCTTTTTTCTTTTTCAAGCCACTCTCCAAAAGTAGCACCATCTGAATATTCATTATAACATTCTTCAAGCAGCCAGGATGTTCCACCACCGGAACCAAGTTTCTTACCTACCGGGTCGGAAGTACAAAACCAATCGGTACGGTTCACCCTCTCCAGTTCATGAAAAGACTGAACCAGATTGGGCGGTAAAGATAGTAGTTTTTGCATATTGTCAGAGTTTAAATATACGTTCCATCATTTTCCACTTCTCATGTGACGCTTGTCCGGGCAATGAACGCTGAAAGCGAGACATATAAGCCTCCCATTCTGCCTGCCGGGGAAGTTTAGCCAAGCGCTCGTTATCTTTTATCCAATCGAATTCATCTACCGTATCGACAATCATAAAGAGTGTATGTTCGTGGATATAAATCTGCATATCGAGTATCCCGACTTCACGGATACCGGCTTTAATTTCTGGCCACACATGCTGATGTTCTGCGACATAAGCACGAATCAATTCCGAATCATTATATAATTCGAGTGTTTGGCAATATCTTTTCATGGTATTATAAAATTAAATAAATATCTCTTTTAAAAAGGCAGAGGTCCGTCATTTCCACCTCCGAACGGATTACTATTCTGAGGGGCAAATTCAGCAGGAGGCGGAGGTACTGTTCCGGTATTATTCATTCGTGATCCAAGCATGGCCCCGGCATCAGGCAACGGAATTACCATATCGTCATCCGGATTCTGGAAACGGGTATACTCACCTTTAAATCGTAGCAGAACATCGCCAACCGCACCATTACGATGCTTAGCGATAATAATTTCGGCCATTCCACGGAGATCGTTTCCTTTATCATCCTGAAATATCTTGTAATATTCGGGGCGGTGAATGAAACACACCATATCGGCATCCTGCTCGATTGCACCGGATTCACGAAGGTCACTCAACTGAGGACGTTTTCCTTCAAGCCCTTCACGACTCTCGACACCACGATTCAACTGAGACAGAGCTATAATCGGAATATTCAACTCTTTGGCAAGCCCCTTCAGCGAACGTGAAATGGTACTAACCTCTTCCTGACGGCTGCCAAATGCCATACCGCTGGCGTTCATCAACTGCAAGTAGTCAATGATGATAATTCTTACTCCATGCTCACGAACCAATCGACGTGCCTTGGTTCGAAGCTCAAATACGGACAGAGAGGGAGTATCATCAACATAAAGCGGTGCATCCAGCAAATCCTTCAATTTATAATCGAGCTGTTGCCATTCATAAGCTGCCAATTGTCCGCTCTTGATTTTTTCACTCGGAATTTCACAAACGTTCGAGATCAGACGATTGACCAACTGAACGTTACTCATTTCAAGAGAAAACAAGGCTACCGGATTCCTGAAATTCACGGCAATATTCTTAGCCATTGAAAGTACAAAAGCCGTTTTACCCATGGCCGGACGGGCAGCAATAATTATCAAGTCGGATTTCTGCCATCCGGAAGTCATCTTATCCAGTTTGGTATATCCACTCTCCAATCCGCTCAGACCATCGGTACGTGCGGCGGCTTTCTGAATCTGTTCATAAGCCTCGGCAATAATCGGATTGATCTGCGTATAGTCCTTCTTCATGTTCCGCTGTGAAATCTCAAAGAGTTTCCCTTCGGCCTCTTGCATAAGATCGTCCACATCGAGAGTTTCGTCAAAAGCCTTACTCTGTATGTTACTTGTAAAAGTAATGAGCTCTCTTGCCAAATATTTTTGTGCAATAATACGGGCATGATATTCAATATGGGCGGAAGATGCCACTTTACTGCTCAATTGAGTAATATAAAACGGTCCTCCGACTTCTTCCAGCTCACCACGCTTACTGAGCTGCTCCTTCACAGTAAGAATATCTACCGGTTTTTGATTAACGGCAAGATCGGTAATAGCTGCATAAATCAATTGATGCCTATGTTCGTAAAACGATTCCGGACGGAGAATCTCACTCACCAGCGAATAGGCATCTTTTTCAATCATCAAGGCCCCGAGCACGGCTTCTTCCAGTTCCGGCGCTTGCGGTTGGATGCGCCCGTAATCATTTACGGGTTGCACCTTAGACTTAGCAGTACTGCGGGTATTTCTTCTTTGTTCGGCCATCTGTATTTTATTGAAATATAGAAAATGAATAGTGGATGGCTGCGCACATCCACAAAATGTAGGCAAAGATAATTCTCTATTATCAATTTTCCATTATCAAATCTGAATTATTTATTTAACTTTGCGTCCATTAGACAGCATTAATCATTAATCACGAATCACTAATAGCCCAAAGACATGATTACATTTCCGAATGCCAAAATAAATCTGGGACTGAACATTACCGAGAAACGTCCGGACGGATACCACAATCTGGAAACTGTATTTTATCCCATACCTCTGGAAGATGCCCTTGAAATCACAATATTAAATGACTCGAAACAAAAATTTGTCCTGCACCAATCCGGCCTGGAAATCAGCGGGGAGCCGGAAACCAACCTGGTAGTAAAGGCATACCTGCTGCTGGAACAGGATTTTCAATTACCTCCGGTAGACATTTATCTATATAAACATATTCCTTCGGGTGCCGGTTTGGGAGGTGGCTCGGCAGATGCTGCTTTCATGCTAAAATTGTTGAATGAAAAATTCAATTTACATCTGGCAGATGAAAAATTGGAAGAGTATGCTGCCATATTAGGAGCTGACTGCGCTTTTTTTATTAAAAACAAACCAACCTTTGCAGAGGGTATCGGCAACATTTTTTCCCCAGTCGATTTATCATTGAAAGGATATCAGTTGGTACTTGTAAAACCGGATGTCTTTGTCTCGACCCGAGACGCCTTTTCACAAATAAAACCTCATTACCCGGATCATTCATTGAAAGAAATTATAAGACGTCCGGTAAGCGAATGGAAAAACTGCATGTTCAATGACTTTGAGAAAAGTGTCTTTCCACAATACCCTGTCATTGAAGAAATAAAAAAAGAATTGTACAGCAAAGGAGCCATATATGCCGCCATGTCGGGTTCCGGTTCATCTGTTTTCGGATTATTCTCTCCCGAAGAAAAAATAACGAAAATAGATTTTGAAGCAGCATTCTGTTTCCAAGCCGAATTGAAATAATCTGATCATAAAATATAATACCATGAAAAACTACTTAATAACGTATGGTTGTGCCATGTTTCTATTAGCCTCTTGCGGATCTCCATCCCAACAGCCCAAAGCACCGGGACAGATAGATATTGCCGGAAAAATAGAGAGCCTGACAGAACTTAAAGCATCTGATTTTATTAAAGAGATCAACTATGTGGTATTGGAGACTACAGACAGTTGTTTAGTAAACGAGAATCCTAATATACAGGTTTTCAAAAATAACATTATTGTAAATACAAACAAACAATGTTTGGTTTTCGATAAAGAAAGTGGTAAATTCCTGCGTTCTATCGGTCATATAGGTAATGACCCGGGAGGGTACAGCGAAGCAACCTTCTGGATTGACGATATAACAGGAGAACTGTATTTCATAGGATGGAACGGTACTCTTATGCGATACGACCTGCAAGGCAACTACTTGGGTGACGTCAAGGTTGCCCCAAACCTGGGAGTAAGAAATCCCGCTTGTTTTGTTTTCACAGATTCATTAATTGTCAGTCACCAATTGAGTCTCCTGCCAATACAAGGAAATGAAAAGAAATCTCCTTTCCTACTTCTTGACAAACAAGGAAATGTGATAGATAGTATCCCTTCTTTACTCCCGGTTATACCTGTCACCACTAATGTAGTACGATTAAACATATTAAAAAGTGAAAAAGCACGGGAGCTTTACGGTAATATAGGAGTTCATGGTATGATGACAGCATACTTTAATAATGATGACGCCATTGAATCACCACGAGTGCTTTCAACACTATGGAAACATAACGGAAAAGTACGATTTAAAGAGGCATATCTGGACACAATCTATACTTTATCCGAAAATAAATTATCTCCTTATCTGATTTTCAATACAGGCAAGTATCATTATCCGGCAGAAGAAAGATATCAGCAAAAAGAAAATGACGAAAGAGTCAAGATCGACTATGTGATGGAAAGTACCACTCTGATCATCTTCCAGTTCAGACAACGAGGAGAAGTGTATACCGGTATATATAATAAAGATACTCAAATAACTCAAATAGCCAAAGGACAGAATTTTGTAAACGATATCGATCATTTTATGCCATTAAATCCCCGGAATTGTAATACTGACAATGAATATGTAGATCTCGTTCAGGCAAACACTATACTGGAATGGATGGAAGAACATCCGGAAGTAAATCCAGATAGCAAGTTCTCTTTCATCAAAGGAATAAATGAAGAATCCAATCCGGTCGTTATCTTAATGAAATAGATCATAAAACAATAACAAACTAAATATTTTGGTTATTTAACTACATATAATAGTTTAATCACTAAAATATTTAGTTTATTTGTCCTTCATAACAAACAACAGGTATTTTACGACCTAATTAAATGATAAAAACATGAAGAGACAAATTGTATCATGCGGCATTTTTGCTATGCTATTGTTAGCCTCCTGCAATGGAGCGCAGCAAACCTCTGAAGTCGATCTGATAGATATTGCCAGAGGAATGGAGAAACTGACAGAACTAAAAGTATCTGATCTCGGGAAAACAATCCGATACATTCCTTTAGAAACAACGGACTCCTGCCTGATCGGAGATTTTCCTAATATCAAACTTCTGGATGATAAAATTATGGTCTATAACGGCAAACAGTGTTTGCTGTTTGACAAAGAAACCGGAAAGTTTATTTGTTCTGTAGGGCACAGAGGAGACGATCCTGAAGCTTATAGCAGTACTTGCGGATATCTGAATTCCAAAAACCAATTATTGTATTTTAATCGCGATCCCAACCAATTGGTAAAATATGACCAAAAAGGAAATTTCGCAGGAGTCATCATCATCCCTTCGCCGGAAACTTCAACGGGCAATATACAAATAAACCGTCCCGGAATGAATGGGTTTGTATTCTCTGATTCCATTATTATAGGGCATTATGTAGGAGGATTAGGGCAAAGATGTCCCAGTTCGGTATTATATTTCTCTGATAAAGGTAATTACATAGATACGATCCCGAATATCATTCCCGAATTAGGAACAGGACAGGTTGGAGACATCAACAACATTTCGGTACGCAAGGGATTCGGACTGTTAGAAGGCATTATTCAAATACAGTATAACAACGGAAAACAAAGTATCTGTGTACCCGGATATACGGCACTGTGGAAGTGTAATGACGAAATCCGATTCAAAGAATTATTTACCGACACCATCTACACATTGAAACACAATCAGCTGGAAAAGTACATAATATTCAATACCGGTAAATATTACTGGCCGGCTTCCGAACGTACGCTTACAGACAATAACAGTGACCGAATTATGATCAGCTATGCAATCGAGAATGACAAGTTACTCTATTTCCAGTTCATCAGAGGGCTTTACACAGACAAACACATCTTGTACAATGGAATTTATGACAAAAATACAAAAGTGACTAATATAGCTTTAGCTGAAAATAATTTCGTTGATGACTTGACCCATTTTATGCCTTTTACTCCCAGCTTTCTTAATGAAAAAGGTGAATGTGCCTCTTTGGTTCAAGCTGCTGACATTCTTACTTGGCTAGAGGAACATCCGGAAGTCAAAATAGAAAAAGAACTAGGCGTCCTGAAGAATTTGAATGAAGAATCAAACCCGGTAGTAGTATTGGTAAAATAATAACGACTCTCCTCTTTGAAGGAGTTCAAAGAGGAGAGTTTTTTCTATCCAATAGTCAGACAAAACAAAATCTCATAGATAAAATAAAGTTTATAATAAAAAAACAGTACCACGACTCACGTCGTAGTACTGTCACAACACAAACACAAAATAAAACACGACAAAACTACTATGCAATCTTACCTGTCTATGCCGGGGAGGCATAAGTACTAATTATGGATATTCACATACACATAAACAGCTTCAGGCCGATTTGCATCCTATAAACAAATGTATAAAAACATTTGTTCATGTCTTATATGTTAATTAAAACAATATTCTTATTTATTGGATACCTCTTTCACGAAGTTTCAACTGCCATGCCCAAGCAGAACGCAGTGTATCTTCCAGAGTTTCCTGAGCTTTCCAACCCAATTCATTGTTCGCATAATCAGGGTTAGCCCATACCTTTTCAATATCACCGGCACGACGTCCAACAATCTGATAGTTCAGTTTTACGCCGGTAGCTTTCTCAAATCCGTTGATCAGTTCAAGAACTGAAACTCCACGTCCTGTACCGATATTGAAAGTTTCAACTTTATCTTTTTGTTTCTTTTCAAGAATACGTGCAATAGCAATTACGTGTGCTTTAGCAAGGTCGACTACATTGATAAAGTCACGGATACATGAACCGTCAGGTGTATCATAATCATCACCGAAGACACTCAATTTTTCGCGAATCCCGATAGCAGTCTGAGTTAAATACGGAATAAGATTTTGAGGTACGCCATTAGGAAGTTCTCCTAACAATGCTGTCGGATGAGCACCAATCGGATTAAAATAACGCAGTAAAATTGCATTAATCGGAGCACCGGAAGCTACTGTATCTCTAACAATCTCTTCATTAATCTGTTTGGTATTTCCATAAGGAGAAGTAGCTTTCTTTATCGGAGCATTCTCTGTTACAGGCAATTCATCCGGTTCACCATATACAGTACATGAAGAAGAGAACACAATGCCCTCAATGCCATGTTTAGGCATTAATTCAAGCAAGTTAATTAAAGAAACGAGGTTGTTGCGATAATAAAGCAATGGTTTTTCTACAGACTCACCTACTGCCTTGCTGGCCGCAAAGTGGATAATCGCTTTAATACCTTTATATTTATTGAACACGGCATCTAAACCGTCAAAATCCAAGCAATCCAGTTTCTCGAAAACAGGACGAATACCTGATACCTTTTCGATATTATCTACGACATCAGCATTTGAATTAGATAAATTATCAATGATGATTACTTCGTATCCACTGTTTTGCAGCTCTACCACAGTATGAGAGCCGATATATCCGGTTCCGCCTGTTACTAAAATTCTTTCTTTCATAACGTGTATAATGGTTAGTTTTTTCGGTTTACTTGTAAAGTGTTTGCAAATGTAACAAAATTAATTTAGATAAATGCACAAAAAACGAATATTATTTCATAACGCAAACAGGGATTAAGACAAAATAACAGAAAAAGCGGCGGAAGAACTACCCCATCGGTAGCCTATCCGCCGCTCCATCCTTCAGTTGTTTGTCGTCAGGATTTATACAACTCCGGAGAATCCCATAAATGCCATAGCCAGCAATCCGGCTGTAATTAAAGCAATCGGAGTACCTTTCATTCCTTCGGGAATTTTCACAAGACTCATCTGCTCACGGAGTCCGGCGAAAAGTACCAGGGCCAGACCGAAACCAATAGCAGTAGAGAATGCATATACAACACCCATCAGTAGGTCATAATCTTTTTGGATAACAAGAATTGCCACACCCAAGATACAACAATTCGTTGTAATCAAGGGAAGGAATACGCCCAATGCCTGATAAAGTGCGGGAGAAACTTTCTTCAGAATAATTTCTACCATCTGCACCAATGCAGCGATAACCAAGATAAACGTGATAGTCTGCAAATACTGCAACCCGAAGGCATCGAGTACAAACTTCTGGATCAGGAACGTTACGATCGTAGCAATGGTAAGCACGAAAGCTACCGCTGCACTCATACCCAATGCAGTATCCACTTTCTTGGAAACACCCAAGAAAGGACAGATTCCCAGAAATTGCGACAACACAATGTTATTAACAAAGATTGCCGAGATAAATATCAATATATATTCCATAATCGTTTATATTTTAATTCGCTTTCTTAAGGCTGTTAATCAACGCAATCAGATATCCCAATGCGATAAACGCACCCGGAGCAAGCACAAAGACAAGCATACCGTATTCTTCCGGAATGATTGACAAGTTGAATACCTTGCCTGTACCCAGGAACTCACGAACAGCTCCCAGCAATGTAAGGGCAATTGTAAAGCCCAATCCCATACCGATTCCGTCAAACATAGAAGAAAGTGCATTATTCTTGGCTGCAAATGCTTCTGCACGTCCCAACACAATGCAGTTCACAACAATCAATGGAATAAAAAGTCCCAATGTAGCGTACAGTCCGGGTACATATGCTTGCATTACCATCTGAAGCAAAGTCACAAAAGATGCAATGACTACAATGAATGACGGAATACGCACCATGTCCGGAATCAGGTTCTTTATCAATGAAATCACTACATTGGAACAGATCAATACAAACATAGTGGCAAGCCCCATGCCCATACCATTAATGGCCGAGGAAGTCGTACCGAGTGTAGGACACATACCAAGCAGGAGCACAAATGTCGGATTCTCTTTAACAATCCCATTCATTAATACTTTAAAGTTATTCATATCTTTATACTCCTTTCTTATTTAATGACTACTGAATCGACAATCGCAGTTTCGGACTTCTGCACAGCTTTCTGCGAAGCACCGGTCGTACCATTAGCACCGCCATCGCCTTTATAAGCACCATAGGCAGCATTCACAGCATTCAAAAATGCACGTGAAGTGATAGTAGAAGCAGTAATGGCATCTACCTGTCCGCCGTCTTTACTTACAGTCAGCGGTTGCTCACCCGGATTCATTCCCTTAATGCTGCCTTTGTTTCCTTCTTTGAACCAGTCGGCCGCCTTGGAACCAAGTCCCGGAGTTTCGGCATGTGACAACAAAGAATAGTTGTAGATTTTACCTTCAGCATCAAAACCAACAAGTACTTTCAATTCTCCGCCAAATCCCATCGACTTGGCTTCTACTGCTGTTCCTACCCATTGATCTCCGTTTTTAGCCGGATAAATGATAAAGTCAACAATCTTCTTGCCATCTTTCTCACTAAACACGGTATCACACTCTGCGACCGGATTATTTGTAAATTCGGGCAAAACTTCTTTTAAAGCTTCATTCAATGTCTTCGCATTCGCCTCTGCAATGGGACCTTTAGTCAACTCATTCACATAAGCCAGCAAAGCTACCGAAATAGCTGTTACTCCGGTGAGTACCAGCAACATATTTTTCAATGATGATTCTAACTTTTTCATTTCTTCTTCGCTACCTCCCCAAAGCGTTTTGGTTTGCAATACGTATTGATTAGCGGAGTGAATGCATTCATAATCAGAATAGCAAACGACATACCTTCCGGATATGCACCAAACAGACGGATAACAACCGTCAGCAAACCGATGCAGACACCATAAATCAACATACCTTTTTTACTCATCGGAGAGGTGACATAGTCTGTTGCCATAAAGATAGCACCCAGCATCAGACCTCCCGAAAGCAACTGGATCACCGGAGAAACATAAGCTTCGGGATTTGCCAGATGCATGATACCGGAAAATACAAATACAGTAACCAGAATGGATACAGGGATATGCCATGTAATGATTCTCTTCCATAACATATAAAGAAGACCCAAAATCAGGGCAGCAGCACTCACTTCACCCAGACATCCACCATTGTTACCAATAAACAGACTCCAGGCATCGGGCAGTTGACCAAAAGCCGAGACATCCCCATGGATAGCCTGTTTCATCAATGCCAAAGGAGTGGCGGCAGTAGTAGCATCGGTATAAGCAGTCAACTGACCGACCACCGGCCAGGAAGTCATCTGTACCGGGAATGACAATAACAGAAACACACGCCCTGCCAGTGCCGGGTTAAACGGATTGTTCCCCAAGCCGCCAAATGACATCTTACCGACACCAATAGCAAACAAAGCACCTAAAATAATAATCCATACAGGTAAGTTAGACGGTAGATTGAACGCCAGCAACACTCCCGTGATGACAGCAGAACCGTCACAAATAGTAGTGGTTTCTTTCTTCAGCAAGAACTTACCGATTGCCCATTCAAAAAACAAACAGGCTATCACAGAAGTAGCTGTGACAATCAGTGCACCCAGTCCGAAATATACGAGCGAAACGATAAAGGCAGGAATCAGCGCAATCAGCACACCGTACATATTCTTTTGTACGCTGTCTCCACCATGAACGTGAGGCGATAATGATACAATTAATTTATTTTCCATACTTATTATTTTTTAGCTTGACGTGCACGAATCATAGCTCCTACTTTCCCCTTACCCAGACGACAGTAGTCGAGTAACGGACGATTGGCAGGACAAGTGAACTGGCAAGAGCCACACTCGATACAATCCATGATTCTTTCTGATTCCATTCTTTCAAATTCTGTGTTCTCAGCCAAAGCGGAAAGCAGATACGGCTCCAGTCCCATCGGGCAGGCACTCACACACTTTGCACAACGAATGCAGTTCTGTACTTCTCCGCGTTTTGCCTCTTTCCGGTTCATAATCAAAATTCCGGAACTTCCTTTAGCAGTGGGCACATCAGTATTAACCAATGCTTTACCCATCATCGGACCACCGCCAATTATTTTTCCGGTATCCTCCGGCAAACCGCCACAGGCATCGATCAACTGCTGCATCGGAGTACCAATACGCGCCAAAAAGTTAGAAGGCTGGGCAACAGACTTACCGGTCACCGTAATGACACGCTCAAACAAAGGCTTATTTTTCTGTACAGCTTGATATACGGCAAATGCAGTACCTACATTCTGCACAACTGCTCCTGTAGAGATAGGTAATGCGCCGCTTGCAACCTGGCGCTTCGTAATAGCATCGATTAACTGCTTCTCACCCCCTTGAGGATATTTCACTTTCAAAGGAACAACTTCAATACCGGCATAACTGGATGCGACTTTCGTCATCAGTTGGATAGCATCGGGTTTATTGTTTTCGATACCTATAAAAGCCTTATTGACTTTCACCGCCTTCATCAGAATAGCCACCCCTACCATTACCTCCTCGGCATGTTCCAACATCAGTTGATGGTCGGCTGTCAAGTAAGGTTCACACTCTACAGCGTTGATAATCACGCATTCTGCTTTAAATGAAGGAGGCGGACAAAGTTTGACTTGAGTTGGGAAACAAGCTCCTCCCAAACCAACAATGCCTGCATCTGCTATCTTCTTCACAATCTCTTCCGAAGTCAATTCGCACTCTTTTACCAATTCAGGACTACGATCGATAGACTCTTCCCATTCATCCCCGTCTACATCAATAAAAATAGCAGGTTTAGCATAACCGCTCGCATCGACAATAGAGTCAATCTTAGCGACTTTACCACTGACAGAAGAGTGAATGGCTGCCGAAACAAAGCCATTAGCTTCGGCTATTTTAGTGCCCACCTTCACCACATCACCTTTTGCCACAATAGGCTTAGCAGGCGCACCGATATGCTGCCCCAGCAGTATCACAGCTTTTGCCGGAACCTCTGCCGTAACAATAGGTTGATGTGCTGAGAGTTTATTTTCGTGTGGATGAACACCACCAATTGAAAATGTCTTCAACATACAATTCTGTATTTTATCTGTTTATTACTCGTTTTTTTAAGCTTCGGCAGTTTTGGCAGCTTCGGCAACAGGCATTTCCTCTTTAGGTTTACGAGGAGGGAAATTCAACTCGATGATAGTGTGCTGCGGACAAACTTCAACGCACTTGCGACAAGACTTACATTTATTGTAATCGATGTAAGCGAGATTGTTTTCAAGTGTAATTGCCTCGAACGGACAAGTTTTGACACACTTACCACAACCGATGCAACTTACCGTACAGGCTTTGCGTGCGACAGCCCCTTTGTCTTTGTTGACACAAGATACATATACACGACGCGATTTCTTACCTTTGGCACGAAGCTCGATTATCGCTTTCGGACAGGCTTTTACACAAGCTCCGCAAGCCGTACACTTTTCTTCATCCACCTCAGGAAGTCCTGTTTCCGGATTCATGTGAATAGCATCGAACTGGCAGGCAGCCACACAGTCGCCACATCCCAAACATCCATAGCTACAGCCGGTCTCTCCGCCATAAAGCGAAGCAGCAATAGCACAGCTCTTTGCACCGTCATACATATTTGTACGCGGACGGTTCGTGCAGGTTCCGTTACATCTAACCACTGCAACCATCGGTTCTGCAGTTCCGGCGTCCAATCCGAGAATAGAGGCAACCTGAGACATCACAGGCTGTCCACCCACCGGACAAAACTTACCTTCCAGCGAACCGGCTTTGACGCAAGCATCGGCAAATCCGCTGCAACCCGGATAACCACATCCACCGCAGTTAGCCTGAGGCAACACTTCGGATACCTGGGCAATTCGTGGGTCTTCGTACACGGCAAATTTCTTAGAAGCAACATACAATACTGCAGCCAATACAAGCGCAATAGCTCCCAAAGAAATCACTGCAATCAGAATCAAATTCATAATTTTTAGTTATTTATTGGTTTTATAGTAAAAGAAAATTTTTGTTTCAACCGAGTTCTGTTCAACCATATTATATAATAATAAGGAATAAGCACCGCCAAAGCAGCAAATGCTCCATATAGTTCACTATGAAGAACTGTCTTGAAAATGAAAAGGCCAAAGATTAAAAGAAAGAGAGGAATGAGAAAAGCCAGAAGAACCGCTTGCATGCCCATGGAGGTGGCACCAATAATCGTCACCTTGTCCCCTATCTTCCATGCAGACGAAGTATCGGTAACTTCAATTACCTTCTCCTTGCTATCTGCCGAAGAGCAATGTCCCTTGACACTGCAAGTCGAGCAAGCCGATGTCTGGATGATCCTCACAAAAACCTGAGAACCACTTATGTTTTCCACAATACCTTGATGAGTTATTATATTAGTCATTTTGCAAACTGCACATTACAAATTGCGGCAAATTTAAGCATAAGTTTGAAAATTACGAAGTATTTGAATGTTTTTTATAGTGCAATATGAAGTCTTTTTAAAGTAATTTTTGCTCTATCAATCGGGTATGGATACAGAAAAAGCAGGCTTTTCACCTGCTTTACTAAGAAAATGTTATCATCTTCTGATATTTTTAAAGAAATTAGAAACAAAAACCAATTCTTTTATCACTTTCTGTTTATTTCCCCTTCTACATTTTAAGAGATTCATTAATCTCAATCATCCGAATCAAATTCGTCCGCTGAATTGAAAAGGTACTGCTTTCTTTCTGAACATATTTTAGCAAGGAAAGCCCATCCTGACGTAATTTGGACTTTTGCAAAATATCAGATTCCGCCTCGTCCGAAACTTTCAACAAAGTCACGGCCGCCAATTCTATCTTCCCCATTCTATTAGGATCTCCTTCATAACAGTCAATCATTTCATCCAGGCTCATACTTAACAATTCCTCTTGAGAAACTCCTAAAATCTGTCTCGTCAGGCAATCATATTCAGTCCATTCATCCTTACGGAACTTCTTTTTATTCAATATCGCATTTACAATTAACGAAATGATTTCCTGAATCATCCGTATCAGATAGTCTTGTTTAATCATAATATCCTCTTTTTGAATTAGAACTTACTTACCACGGGGAGAATTAACCTCACCGGAAAGAAGAGAGCCGACTGAAGATTCCAGTCGGCCCCTATTTCATATATTTACATTATGTCAATTATTCCCGATTACCATTTATAATTCAGACCAAAACTTAGCAACTCCTTCAGCTGGAAATAACTGCTGCCAGTAGTCGGCTTCGCACTGTCGTCAAAGCGTGCATGTACAAATAGTTTAGTAGAAAGATAACGGTTCAATACAAAGTTGAAAGTATTCTCCCACTCTACACGCACCCATTTATAGTTCGTCAGATAGTTCAAACGGGAATCGACTACAATAGACGGAATAATAGTCCATGAAATAGTAGGTTGAACCTGTGCACCGAAGTCATTCTTCGAGCATTTGCCTTTATCCAATCCAAACTTGGTTTCGTCCACGTTTTTGTTACCTATATAACGAAGGTTATAAGTCAACGGAGACATGAATACAGAAAGATTGAATTTTTTCTTTTTCAACTTATAGTCCATACCGACACTGACTATCACATCTGCAGGAGCAAGGAAAGCAGCTACCAACTCTTCACTGTTAGCCTTATATCCCTTTACGAACTGGGTTTTAAACTCTCCTGTAATAGTATAGTACCAATTATTGGCAGCCTGAATACCTAATTTAGAATACAAACGCAACTGGTCGGTATTAACCAGGTATTTATGATATTCGTCTGACGGAGAAGAATTGAATCCTAATTTAGCTTCGAACAGATTTTCAAACTGTACTTTCTCACGGTCATTGTAGTTAGCAAACAACTGCAGATTGGCCATTACGGCATTATTGCTCTCACCTCCCTTGTACCAGTTGTCCGAAATATAGTTCTGGGTAATCTGAAGCGAACCGTTACCTCCTGTCACCCACCAATTGGGCTTGGAGATCACCATTTCCGCTTCACCCACATTGTCTTCCACCTTATCCGCACGGAACAGGCTTTTCACTTCTGTTTTCGGGACTTCAATCTTCTTATCGCCATGATACAACTTACGGCTCATGATATGATCTTCGGTATTAACGACTAAATTAGGATGGTTCAGATATAGATCCATCAAAGCAACATTCACCAGCCGGGAAGCTCTCTCAGCTTTAGAAAACTGCAATGTGTCATACGGCGGCAATAATTGCGAAGAAAGAGAGGGAGTAACAAAAGGTTCCTTAAACTTCCAGTGCATGGTAGAATATTCCGCGATGGGAGAGTTATAATAAGTCAGCGGTACAAACAGTCGGTAGTAATCCGGATCCGTCTTAATATAACGCATGGGTACAGAAGGATCATTAAGATATTCCAACTCTCCTATATACTTATTATATAAGATGGACACCGTATCTATCTTAGGCTTCGGACCATCCAGATTCAGTTTCAGGACAAGGTACTGTTGAAGCGTCTCGGAAAGTGTATCTGCTTTCACTTCACTCTGCACTGTTTCAGAAACCGGTTTGTTCGTCTTCTGCGCCATCACTGACGAAGAAAACAGGATCGCAAATGCTAATGTTGAGATGTGACTAGTCTTCATTTTTATAACAAATTTGGGGCAAATTTACATTAAATAGTTTAGATTACATAAAATTTGCTCGATTTTAATAGGAATAACCTATCAAATGAATCTATACAACAATTCAGCTGTTTTATTGGAACGTGCATTATCTCTCAGAACAATACAGATCGAACTGAGAACCGCCTTCCCCCGGCTCGATAGTGCAAGTTGAATAAAGGCGTGCTTATATGCCGGCAAACATGTGACTGTTTGTCGTTCAAACATTTCGGTACCCGGAATTGCATTTTTTAATAAATTTGTTTTGTAGAAAGCATCCGTTCTTCCCCATTTTTTTGTAATTTTGCGGTTTTTAAGATTCAAATCAAAGGATTTAGAAACAAATTATTAAAACAGTTATAGCTGTGGGAGAAACAAAGTATATTTTCGTCACCGGTGGTGTTGCCTCTTCTTTAGGAAAAGGTATCATTTCATCTTCCATCGGTAAATTGCTGCAAGCAAGAGGTTATAAAGTAACTATCCAGAAGTTTGACCCGTACATCAACATTGACCCGGGAACATTGAACCCTTATGAACACGGAGAATGCTACGTGACTGTAGACGGCCATGAAGCCGATCTTGACTTAGGACACTACGAACGTTTCCTGGGCATCCAGACAACGAAGGCCAACAACATCACGACAGGCCGTATCTATAAGAGCGTCATCGATAAAGAACGCCGTGGAGATTATTTGGGGAAAACCATTCAGGTGATTCCTCATATCACCGATGAAATCAAACGTAACGTCAAGTTACTGGGTAACAAGTATAAGTTCGACTTTGTAATCACAGAAATTGGCGGAACAGTAGGTGATATCGAATCTTTGCCTTATCTGGAAAGTATTCGTCAGTTGAAATGGGAACTGGGTCAGAATGCCTTGTGTGTACACCTGACTTATGTACCTTTCCTGTCCGCCGCCCAAGAGTTAAAAACCAAACCGACTCAACATTCCGTAAAAGAGTTGCAATCACTCGGTGTACAGCCGGATATCCTGGTGCTACGTACCGAACATGACCTGAATACCAACTTGCGCAAGAAGGTCGCTCTGTTCTGTAATGTAGCCGAAAACGCAGTTGTTCAGTCAATCGACGCTTCAACTATTTATGAAGTACCTCTGTTGATGCAAGAGCAAGGCCTGGACGAAACCATACTCCAAAAGATGGGTCTGCCTGTAGGCGAACGTCCGCCGTTGGGTCCTTGGAAAGACTTCCTGAACCGTCGTGCCAATGCAACTGAAACAGTAACCATTGCAATGGTAGGTAAATATGTTGAATTGCAGGATGCCTACAAATCTATTCTGGAATCCTTGTCACAAGCTGCTACCTACAATGACCGTAAAGTAAAAATAGAATATGTATCATCCGAACATCTGACTCCGGACAATGTAGACGAACAATTGGGACATGTAAACGGAGTAGTTATCTGTCCGGGATTCGGTTCACGCGGTATCGAAGGTAAGTTCGTAGCTGCCAAATACACCCGCGAACACAACATTCCGACATTCGGTATCTGTCTGGGTATGCAATGTATGGCTATCGAGTTTGCCCGTAATGTGTTGGGTTATGCCGATGCCAACTCCATTGAAATGGATGAAAAGACCAAGCACAACGTGATCGACATCATGGAAGAGCAGAAAGCCATCACCAATATGGGAGGTACTATGCGTCTGGGAGCTTACGAATGTGTATTGAAGAAAGACTCTAAGGTATACGAAGCCTACAAAGAAGAACACATTCAGGAGCGTCATCGCCACCGCTACGAATTCAACAACGACTATCGCAAACAATTCGAAGAGGCCGGCATGAAGTGTGTAGGTATCAACCCCGAGTCCGACTTGGTAGAAATTGTAGAGATTCCTACATTGAAATGGTACATCGGAACACAGTTCCATCCGGAATACAGCAGTACCGTACTACACCCGCATCCGTTGTTCGTGTCGTTCATCAAGGCTGCAATCGATAAGTAAAGATCGTTATCGTATAGATTATTAATCATTAATCACTTAAAAAAGAGAATGGATAAAAACACCATCACAGGCCTCGTTTTAATAGGTATATTACTGGTAGGATTCAGTTTTCTGAGCCGTCCCAGCGAGGAGCAAATAGCCGCTCAAAAGCGGTATTATGACTCTATAGCCGTGGTACAGCAGCAAGAAGAAGCACTGAGAGCCAAAACCGAAGCTGCGCTGGCTAACGAAAAAGAAGAAACAGCAGCCGACTCAGCATCGCTCTTCTTCAATGCCACCAAAGGTAAAGAGGCGTTTACTACTATCCAGAATAATTTGGTAGAAATCACTCTGGATAACAAAGGCGGCCGTGTTTACTCTGCCCTGTTGAAAAACTACATGGGACAGGATAAGAAACCGGTTGTGTTGTTCAACGGCAGCGATGCTTCCATGAACTTCAACTTCTATAACAAGAAGGGGGCCCTCCAGACAAAAGACTTCTATTTTGAAGCAGTCAATAAGACAGATAGCAGTGTAACGATGCGTCTAGCTGCCGACAGTGCCAGCTATATCGATTTCATTTATACACTGAAACCTGATAACTACCTGATGAGCTTTGTGATCAAAGCTACGGGAATGGACGGAAAATTGGCTGCCAGCACAAACTATGTGGACATCTCATGGTCACAACGTGCCCGCCAGATCGAAAAGGGATATACTTACGAAAACCGTTTGGCAGACCTCACCTACAAATACACCGGTGATGATGTGGATAACCTTTCGGCAAGTAAAGACGACGAAAAGTCCGTTTCGGAACGTCTGGACTGGATCGCTTTCAAGAATCAGTTCTTCTCTTCCGTATTCATCGCAGAACAGGATTTCGAAAAGACTACGGTTAAATCGAAAATGGAGAAACAGGGAAGCGGTTACATAAAGGACTATTCCGCCGAGATGAGTACGTTCTTTGATCCGACCGGTAAACAACCTACCGATATGTATTTCTACTTCGGCCCGAACCACTACAAAACGCTGACTGCGTTGGATAAGGGACGTGAAGAGAAATGGGAACTTAACAACTTGGTATATCTGGGCTGGCCGTTGATTCGTTGGATTAACAAATGGATCACCATCAACGTGTTCGACTGGTTGTCCGGCTGGGGATTAAGTATGGGTATCGTTCTGTTGTTACTCACCATCATGGTGAAAATAGTCGTTTTCCCGGCAACATGGAAGACCTATATGTCATCAGCCAAAATGCGGGTGCTGAAACCGAAAATCGATGAGATCAACAAGAAATACCCCAAACAGGAAGATGCGATGAAGAAACAGCAGGAGGTGATGGGATTGTACAGCCAGTACGGTGTAAGCCCGATGGGTGGCTGTCTGCCGATGTTGTTGCAATTCCCTATCCTGATGGCATTGTTTATGTTCGTACCGAGTGCTATCGAACTTCGTCAGCAGAGTTTCCTTTGGGCGGATGACTTGTCGACTTATGACGCATTCATCACTTTCCCGTTCCATATTCCATTCTTGGGTAATCACCTCAGTTTGTTCTGCTTGCTGATGACTGTTACCAACATCCTGAATACGAAGTACACAATGCAACAGCAGGATACGGGTGCCCAGCCGCAAATGGCTGCGATGAAGTGGATGATGTACCTGATGCCGATCATGTTCCTCTTCGTCTTGAACGACTATCCTTCGGGATTGAACTATTACTACTTCATTTCGACTCTGATCAGTGTAGTAACCATGATCATACTGCGCCGGACAACTGACGAAAACAAATTGCTTACCGAACTGGAAGCTAAGAAGAAAGATCCGAAACAGATGAAGAAGACCGGATTTGCCGCACGCCTGGAAGCTATGCAAAAACAACAGGAACAATTGGCAAAAGAACGGGCTAATAAGCAGAATAAGAAATAAGAGATAGAAATCAGCTTAAATACCGAAGAGCCGGACAAGCAGTGTATGTTTGTCCGGCTTTCTTTTCCTTTATTGAACAGATTACAACATGACTACTAAATACACATACAAAGAAATATGGATTATCGCCTACCCCATCCTGATCAGCCTGATCATGGAACAGCTGATAGGCATGACCGACACTGCTTTTCTGGGACGTGTGGGCGAAGTCGAACTGGGAGCCTCGGCCATTGCCGGTGTATACTATCTGGCTATTTTTATGATGGCATTCGGATTCAGTATAGGTGCACAAATCCTGATTGCCCGTCGTAACGGTGAACAGCAATACCAGGCTATCGGGCCCATCTTTTATCAGGGTGTCTACTTTCTGCTTTCACTCGCAGTGGTAGCATTCACTCTTTCGCTGTGCTTCTCACCGCACATACTGAAAAAGGTCATTAGCTCGGAGCATATATACGATGCGTCCATCAGCTACATCAACTGGAGGGTCTTCGGCTTTTTCTTCTCCTTTGTCGGAGTAATGTTTCGTGCATTCTTCGTGGGTACAACTCAGACCAAAACCCTGACACTGAACTCTGTGGTCATGGTATTATCCAATGTGGTGTTCAACTACATACTGATTTTCGGTAAGTTCGGTGCTCCACAGTTAGGTATCGCCGGAGCCGCCATCGGTTCGTCACTGGCCGAAATGGTTTCGGTCATCTTCTTCGTCATCTACACCTGGAGACGGATAGACTGTAAAAAGTATGCCTTGAATCATCTGCCCGGATTCCGGCCGGAGATGCTGAAACGGATCCTGAACGTATCCTTTTGGACAATGATTCAGAACTTTTTCTCACTGTCCACTTGGTTCATGTTCTTCCTATTTGTCGAACACTTAGGCGAACGTGCACTGGCCATAACCAATATCATCCGTAACGTATCGGGCATCCCGTTTATGGTCACCATGGCATTTGCAGCTACTTGCGGCTCCCTGGTGAGTAACCTGATCGGTGCGGGCGAAATCAAGTGTGTTCCCGGAACGATCCGCCAGCACATCCGTATCGGTTATATTTTCGTGCTGCCGCTGGTTATACTCTTCGCACTGTTTCCTAACCTGATATTGAGTATCTATACGGATATTCCCGATTTGCGGGAGGCCTCCATCCCTTCTTTATGGGTACTATGCTCCGCTTATCTGATACTCGTACCTGCCAACGTCTATTTTCAGGCAGTATCCGGAACGGGCAACACACGTACGGCATTGGGATTGGAACTCTGTGTACTGGCCATTTATCTGATCTATATCACCTATATGATTCTCTATCTGAGAGTGGATGTAGCCGTCTGCTGGACTACGGAACATCTGTACGGAATCTGTATCCTGTTCCTTTCATACCTTTATATAAAGAAAGGAAACTGGCAGAAAAAGCAGATTTGACCTGATTTTTGCTTATCTTCGCAGCACTATTATGGAAGAGAACACAAGTAAATTACTAATTATTAAAATAACTATGAGACAAGTAAACCTATTTATTATGTCGGCAGCAATGATGTTAGCATCTTGTGGTGGAACCAAAGATGCAGGCAAAACAGATCAGGCGCTGATCGGTAAATCCGATATCAAGATCGAAGGAAAGCGGATGACTCCCGAAGCGCTTTGGGCGATGGGACGTATCGGCGGACTGGCCGTATCGCCTGACGGAAAGCAAATAGCCTATACTGTGGCTTATTACAGTGTCCCCGAGAACAAGAGCAACCGGGAAGTTTTTGTGATGAACGCGGATGGAACGGATAATCGACAGATTACCCACACTCCTTATCAGGAAAATGAAGTGACTTGGGCGGCAGACGGAAGCAAGCTGCTCTTCCTGAGCAATGACAACGGCAGCAGCCAACTGTATGAAATGAATCCGGACGGTAGTGGACGCAAGCAGATCTCCAAGTATGACGGAGACATCGAGGGATATTCCATCTCACCGGACGGTAAAAAGATACTCTTCATCGCTCAAGTGAAAACAGTAAAGAGCACGGCTGATAAATACCCCGACCTGGATAAAGCGACCGGAATCATCATCACCGACCTGATGTATAAACATTGGGACGAATGGGTGACCACCGCTCCACATCCTTTCATCGCCGACTTTGATGGCAAATCAATCTCCAACATCATAGATGTGCTGGAAGGAGAACCTTACGAAAGCCCGATGAAACCTTGGGGAGGTATCGAACAACTGGCTTGGAATACGACTTCGGACAAGATGGCTTATACCTGCCGCAAAAAAACGGGACTGGCTTATGCCATATCTACCAACTCGGATATCTATGTATATGACCTGAATACCAAGAAAACAGTAAACATCACCGAAGGTATGATGGGTTATGATACAAACCCGCAATATTCTCCGGATGGAAAAAGCATTGCCTGGCAAAGCATGGAGCGCGACGGTTACGAAGCTGACCAGAACCGCCTCTTCGTCATGAACCTGGAAACGGGCGAGAAACGTTTTGTAAGTAAAGCTTTCGATTCGAATGTAGATGCATTCATATGGAGCCGGGATGCCAAGACGATCTACTTCACCGGTGTATGGCATGGTGAGACACAAATTTATTCACTCGATCTGGCTAACGATTCCGTACGCCCCGTCACTTCGGGCATGTACGACTACGAAGGCGTTGCCCTCTTCGGAGACAAACTGATTGCCAAACGCCATTCAATGAGTATGGGTGACGAAATTTACGCAATAGCTTTGGACGGACAAACCACGCAACTGACCCAAGAGAACAAGCAAATCTATGACCAGATCGAAATGGGTAAAGTAGAAGGCCGCTGGATGAAAACAACTGACAGCAAAGAGATGCTGACATGGGTCATCTATCCGCCTCAATTCGATCCGAATAAGAAGTACCCGACACTGCTCTTCTGCGAAGGTGGTCCTCAGAGTCCGGTAAGCCAGTTCTGGAGTTATCGTTGGAACATGCAGATTATGGCCGCCAACGGTTATATCGTCGTAGCTCCGAATCGTCGCGGACTTCCGGGCTTCGGATTGGAATGGAACGAGGCTATCAGCGGTGATTACGGTGGTCAATGTATGAAGGATTATTTCACGGCTATCGACGAAATGGCCAAAGAGCCGTTTGTGGATAGTGATCGTCTGGGTTGTGTAGGTGCCAGCTTCGGAGGATTTTCTGTGTATTGGTTGGCCGGACATCACGACAAGCGCTTCAAGGCATTCATTGCCCACGACGGTATCTTCAATATGGAAATGCAATATCTGGAGACAGAAGAAAAATGGTTTGCCAACTGGGATATGGGCGGCGCTTACTGGGAAAAACAGAATCCGACAGCCCAACGTACATTTGCCAATTCTCCCCATTTGTTTGTCGAAAAATGGGATACTCCAATTCTCTGTATCCACGGTGAGAAAGACTACCGCATCCTTGCCAACCAGGCAATGGCTGCATTCGATGCTGCCGTGATGCGTGGTGTACCTGCCGAATTACTAATTTATCCGGATGAAAACCACTGGGTACTGAAACCACAGAACGGTGTACTGTGGCAACGGACTTTCTTCGAATGGCTGGATCAATGGCTGAAACCAAACGAAACGGCACAGAAATAAAGGCTGTGTTGTCAACAAATAAAGGCTCTGTCCGGCAGGGACAGAGCCTTTATTTGTTGACAACAGAAGCTCTATTTGGAAGGTAAGAAGTACCCAAGGTCTACATCCGCTTCAACTTCACCACCTCTCCCAGTACGGGGATATATACATCTATCTTTCGCTTCTTGGCTTCGGCAGCAAAAACCAGAGGAGGGTCATGCAGAGGTTCATCGGACAAATCGAAAGTTCCGTAATGCATCGGAATTGTGAGAGCAGCCTTCATATCAGTCGATGCAGTCAGAGCATCATAAGGCGATATATGATTGGGTTGCATAAACCAGCGCGGTTTATAGGCCCCGATACCCACCAAAGCATAATCGGGAGCTCCGAAAAGATCGGGTATTTCACGGAAATGCCTGGAGTAACCGGTATCACCGCTGTAGTAGAGGGAAATACCATCGGCCTGTACCATAAATGCCCCCCACAGCCTGCGCCCTCCATCGCGAACGGAACGTTTGCTCCAATGTTGTGCGGGAAGAAACGTTATTTTCAGCCCGTCATCTTCTATCTGCTGATACCAGCCTGCCTCTGTCACCTCAAGCTCAGGAAACCATCCTTTAATCAGCTCCCCGGTGCCCAGACCACAAAAGAGTTTCATCCCCGGATTGTTTTTTACCAACCGTGCCACACTTTGCTTATCGAGGTGATCAAAATGATCGTGACTGATCAGCAGATAATCGATATCGGTAAATATATCGGGATTGGCCGGAAAATCACTTTGCCGCTTAACGAAAGGAATATCACCGAAAACGGGGTCGAACATGATCCGCTTCCTAGCTAACTGCAGGAAGAAAGAATTATGCCCGAGCCAAATCAGTGAATTGCCTACCACGCCATCCAGCGAACGCAGATAATTCAACTTGGGACTCCACTTCACACTCTTTTTCTCTTTCCGCTGCGGATTGGGCGAAAGACGCCACTTCAACACACTCCCCATTCCGGGACGAAAACGATGCTGGCGATTGACAAACTTTCCTCTTACTACAGGATTGCCCCGCCAGTGAGGATTGACCGTTGCCAGTCTTTCATTTCTTCTGAAACATATATGCTCGCCCATATGATACGTATTCTTTTCGATGAGTAACAAACAAAAATAACAAAAGATTTGTGGTTCGTTGCACAAAACCGTATTTTTCTTACAAAAAAAATGCCTCCCGGACACACTACGGGAAGCATTTCTATGATCATCAACTAATTGGCATTTCACGTCATCCGACCCAAAGGAAAGGATAAGGCCATCCCAGGTAAGAGAGGTTGATGACAAAAATAACGACAGCCAGTATCCATATAATCAACAGTGACCATTTCAGTCCGGATGACATAGGAGACCAATTGAAGATTTGCCGGAGAATCACGAAAATGATGGCGGCTAAAGGAATACCTGCCAAGACAACTCCTGCAATGCTCCCGGCGATAGTCATCATCGGAGAAGTAGAGATCAATGGTGACCAGTCGACCGAAGGCAACATCTGATAAAGAGCGGCTCCACCTCCGATGGCTACTGCAATGGCAGCAATCACCAGAGCAACGAAAACGATGGCAAGAACAAAAAGAACAGGGCTGCAAATAATGGCAAGAACCACCAGGCAAGCTTTCAGGAAGAATCCGGCAATGGACACCAATGCGTCTCCTACTTTCTGCAGAAAGCTACGGGGTTTACCTGAGTTTACGTAGTTGTTTACACCGTTGGCCATCCTCTCAAAGCCATCGGTCACCGTCCTGCCAATGTTCTCGATAGTGATATCCTCTCCCCGCATGTTCAGCTTCTCGGCTGCCGTACGAGCTTCGGGAATAACTAACCAACAAATAATATAGATAGGAATCAACACGCCATATCCGCAGATAAGTACCACAAACATGATAAGCCGGAGCACTGTGACATCCCAATTAAGATAAGCTGCCAACCCGCTGATTACACCACCCAGTATCTTATCGTCAGGATTACGATATAATCTGCGCCGAATGGTCGCACCTTGCTGTGCCCCCGTTTGTCCGGTTGTCTTTTGGGGCTCCTCTTCTTCGGTATCCTCGCCGAAGTCTTCCGGTTTACCCATACGTGCAATCACCTCTTCCACATCCGCAATCGTAATAACCTGCGAACCGGCTGACAGCTTTTCGGCAAAAAGCTCGGAAATGCGGTTCTCTATATCATTTACAATTTCCTCTGCTCCTTCTTGTTTGTGAAAGTGAAGTCTCAGGTTGCACAGATAATTATCAAGCAACCGATAGGCATCTTCGTCAATATGAAAAACGGTTCCGCCTAAATTTACGGTTAATGTTTTTTTCATCTTTATTTCTTTTTAAATGGATTCTCTATTAGCTATATGATTCACGGTTTCATTCAGTTCTTTCCAGGAAGCCTCCAGTTCACCAAGAAAAGACTCCCCTTTCCCGGTTAGTTTGTAATATTTGCGTGGCGGTCCTTGTGTTGACTCAACCCACTCGTAACTGAGCAAATCATCATTTTTCAGTCGGGTCAGCAATGGATATAAAGTCCCCTCCACCACAATCAGCCTCGCCTCTTTCAGTTTCTGAATGATATCCGAAGCATAAGCCGGCTCTTTATGCAACAATAACATGATGCAATACTCCAGCATACCCTTTCGCATTTGCGACTTTACATTATCTACATTCATAAGTTCTATCTTTTAGATGCAGCAAATATAGGCATTGCTAAGGTACTATGCAATACAAAGTACCTTATTTTTATACTAATTAACGCATTAAGTCCCTTTCACCTTATTATAAATGCAAATTATCACTATATTTGCCGTATAAATTGAAAAATACAACAAACATGTTTACTATCCGAAAAGCAACCTCAGATGATTGCAAACTGATTAACGAACTGGCAAACCAGGTATTTCCCGCCACTTACAAAGAAATACTTTCGACCGAGCAACTTGACTACATGATGGAGTGGATGTATGCACCCGAAAACATCCGTAAACAAATGGAAGAAGAAGGGCATGTATACTTTATCGCCTATCAGGGAGACGAACCTTGCGGCTACGTCTCTGTCCAGCCCCAGGATGCCGATGTGTTTCATCTCCAGAAAATATATGTTCTCCCCGGCTTTCAGGGGGCACATTTAGGCAGCAAACTATTTGATCACGCAGTGCAATATATCAAAGAGATACACCCGTCTCCCTGCCTGATGGAACTAAATGTAAACCGAAACAACAAAGCGCTGCACTTTTACGAACATAAAGGGATGAAGAAATTGCGGGAAGGAGACTTCCCTATCGGAAACGGATATTATATGAATGACTATATTATGGGATTGGAACTTTGATTTATCTGTAAAGAAAAGGCCAATAGGAGAAACGCCCCGTTACATATATTGTTATCGAAATAACAAGTAATGTAACGGGGCGTTTGGTGTATAGTCAGTAACCCGAAGGTCTTATGCTACCTTTTCAAGTTTCTTCATGATAGAGAAGATAAACAGGGCGGCCAGCAAACAGCATACGATAAGCACACTCCATACCATCCACAATTGCATGCCTCCCCACAGATAACCGATGATGGCAACCAGGTAGTTACCAATGGCAGTTGCAGCAAACCAACCCCCCATCATCATACCTTTGTACTTGGGAGGAGCTACTTTCGAAACGAAAGAGATACCCATCGGCGACAAGAAAAGCTCGGCAAAAGTAAGAACCAGATAAGTGGAGATCAACCAGTTCGGAGAAACCAACGCATCCTTCTCAATGCCACTGGCAGCCAAAGCATCCGGAGTAGGCAGACCGATAGAGCCGATAGCCATGATCAAGAAACCACATACGGCAATCATCATACCGATACCGATTTTACGCGGTGCAGAAGGTTCTTTTCCTTTTCTGGCCAGATAGCCGAACACTGCCAGCGAAACCGGAGTCAAAGCGATCACGAAGAACGGATTAAACTGCTGGAAGATCTGTGGCAGGATGTTGATTGTAGGATCCATAGAAGTATAACTCCATCCCAAGCAGAGGAGTGCCACCATAACTACTACACCGGCAATCGTTTTCGACTTTCCGGTTTTACCCTGGAACAGTGAAAACAGTCCGTAGATAACGATCAGCAAGAAGGTCAGGTTCACGATATTGAAGCCCAGACGGTCGAGACCGGTCACCTCTTGTGCCGTATAGTCACGAGCGAAGAATGTCAATGTCAACCCGTTCTGATGGAAAGCCATCCAGAAGAAAATAACTACGGCAAACACAAGCAACAGAGCTACGATACGTTGTTTAGTCTGTTCCGGAGTCAACTTCTCTTCTACCACGTTGGCCGGCTTAGCCTGTTTAGAGTTATAGTCCGCATGTTTGAATGTAGAACGGAAAGCTACATAAATAAGCATTGAAATAATCAAGGACACACATGCCACACCAAATCCATAGTTGTAAGCTTCGGAGAGCTTATCGATATAAGTAGTACAGAAAGTGGCAATGTCACCGGTAAAGTTTTGTGCAGCCTGCAAGGATTCGAGAGTAGCCTGGTTGGCAGGAGTGATTGTTCCATCGAGATATTGATGTGCCAATGAAGGAATCTGAGGGACATACGACAGACCTGCCTTGCCCAACATATAATTGGTTACTTTCGTTGCGGCTGTCGGAGCATACATTGCGCCAATATTGATAGCCATATAGAAAATACTGAATGCAGTGTCGCGTTTGGAACTATATTCGGGGGCATCATACAAATTACCCACCATCACCTGTAAATTACCTTTAAAAAGACCGGTACCGCAAGCAATCAGGGCCAACGCACCGAACATCATTATTTTGCCGGAGTTATCGGAAGTCGGGATGGCGAGCAGCGCATAGCCAATAAACATGACCACAATACCCATTGTCACCATCTTACCATAACCAAACTTATCGGCAAGAATACCGCCAAAGAAGGGGATAAAATAAACAGCAGCCAAAAAACATCCGAAAATAGTAGAAGTTTCAGCAGCAGTGTAACCAAACTTTGCTTGTAAAAACAAAGTAAAAATCGCAAGCATGGTGTAGTAACCGAATCGCTCGCCTGTGTTGGCAAGTGCCAGAGCATACAAACCCTTAGGTTGTCCTTCAAACATAAAATTAGAATATTAGATTATTAAATAGATATTTTTTGCAAATATATACTTTTTACTGAAATTAAACAGTATATAATACACAAACTTCCGCCCGAACCTCGTTTATTAGCTCTTTAGGGTCTATTTTTATCTGCAATCCTCTCTGCCCTGCACTTACATAAATATACGGAAAGCCCAGACAGGTTTCATGAATATAGGTAGGAAAATGCTTTTTCATTCCGATGGGCGAACAGGCACCCCGGATATATCCGGTGACGGACAGAAGCTCTTTCATAGGGATCATATCGCAACTTTTATTGCCGGACACTTTAGCAGCAAGCTTCAGGTTCACTTCCTGATCTCCTGGAATTACACAAACAAAATATCCCGTTTTATCACCGTGAAGTACGAGGGTTTTAAAAACCTGATTAATATTCTCTCCCAAACTTGCCGCTACATGCACGGCACTCAGATCGCTTTCGTCTACCTCGTAAGGAATAAGTTCATAGGCAATCTTGGCCTTATCCAGTAGACGGGCGGCATTGGTCTTATTGATTTTCATAGACAATATGTGTATTTCGGCAGCCACAGAGAGGAGCTGCCCATTAGTAAGTTAATAATGTAACTTTACGAAGTTAACTTCCTGCAATCACGAAGTTAACCTCGGACAAATACGATGAAGGTGTGTCATAACTCACCACAGATCACACAGATTTACACTGAACGTTTTTTAGTCTACTGACAGCCAATAATATTTATCTGTGTAATCGGTGGCGAATACGAATTTTGACATATCCTCATCATACAATATGAATTTTTAATTGATTTTCAATTCCTCGCGAAGAAACTTCGGAGTATATCCTTTGTTGCTCTTCGCAACTTCTTCCGGTGTTCCGAAACTGAGAAGTTCTCCTCCTCCCTTACCACCTTCAGGCCCCATATCTATTATGTAATCCGCCATCTTAATCACATCCAGGTTGTGTTCAATAACGATCACGGTATTGCCTTTATCTACCAATTTATTCAGGACTCCCATCAACACACGTATGTCTTCAAAATGCAGGCCGGTAGTCGGTTCATCAAGAATATACAAAGTCTTTCCGGTATCTCGTTTTGAAAGTTCAGTAGCCAATTTCACACGCTGGCTCTCACCTCCCGAAAGAGTTGTTGACGATTGTCCCAGTTTGATATACCCCAATCCTACATCTTGGATAGTCTTGATCTTATTCAGGATCTGAGGAACATTCTCAAAGAACTCTACTGCACGATTAATAGTCATATCCAGCACATCAGCAATAGATTTTCCCTTAAAACGTACTTCCAGCGTTTCACGGTTATAGCGTTTACCATGACAGACTTCGCACGGAACGTATACATCGGGTAAGAAATTCATTTCAATCGTTTTGTAGCCGTTACCGGAACATGCCTCGCAGCGGCCACCGGACACATTGAAAGAGAACCGGCCGGGCTTATAACCGCGGATCTTAGCTTCCGGCAGTCCGACAAACAGGCTCCGGATATCAGAAAAGACCCCAGTATAAGTAGCCGGATTGGAACGTGGGGTACGCCCCAAAGGGGACTGGTCCACATTAACCACCTTATCTATATTCTCAAGTCCTTCGATCGAATCATATTCCAAAGGATCCTGCAAAGAACGATAGAATTTTTGCGAAAGTATCGGTTGCAAAGTTTCATTAATCAGAGTCGATTTGCCACTACCGGAAACTCCGGTTACACAAATTAATTTACCCAACGGAAATTCCACATCCACATTTTTCAGGTTATTCCCTTTCGCGCCCCGTAACCATAAAGACTTGCCGTTTCCGGGACGTCTCTTAGAAGGTACTTCGATAGCCGTTTGTCCGTTAAGGTACTGCGAAGTCAGTGTACTGGTCTTCAACATCTCTTCAGGAGTACCGGCAAAAACGACTTCTCCTCCCAATCGTCCGGCCTTAGGTCCCATATCGATCACGTAGTCGGCAGCAAGCATCATGTCTTTGTCATGCTCTACCACGATCACGGAGTTACCCATATCACGCAGTTCTTTCAGAGAATTAATCAGCCGCAAGTTATCACGTTGATGCAATCCGATACTCGGCTCGTCAAGAATATAAAGCACATTGACCAACTGAGACCCAATTTGTGTGGCCAGACGGATACGCTGACTTTCACCTCCGGACAGACTGACCGAGCTGCGATTTAACGAAAGATAATCCAACCCCACATCCAACAGGAATTTCAAGCGGGTACGTATCTCCTTCAGAATCTCGGCGGCAATCGTTTTCTGTTTATCTGTCAGGAACTTATCTACTTTCATCAACCAGTCATACAGCTCGTTGATGTCCATATTAGAGAGTTCATTGATGTTTTTGTCATGGATACGGAAGTGAAGCGCCTCCTTATTCAACTTCGCCCCCTTACATTCAGGACAAACCGTAGTTTTAGCGAACTGTTCCGCCCATTTCTGAGCAGTGGCCGAAGCGTCTTTCTCTTGCAACATCTGGATATACTTCACAACTCCTTCATACGTTACAAAATAGTCGGAAGAAGTACCTATCAATGAGCTTTTTATTTTGATACGTTCATCCGAACCATACAGAATTTCATCAATAGCATCATTGGGCAGGTCTTTTACCGGAGTCTTCAGTGACGCATCGTACTTCTCCAGCAGAGCACCGATCTGCCAGAAAATCATCGCATTCTTATATTTACCCAAAGGAGCTATTGCCCCTTCATAGATCGACATCTCTTTATTGGGAATCACTTTATCCACATCAATCTGGCTAACTACTCCCAATCCTTTACAACGCGGACAAGCACCTTGCGGGGAGTTGAACGAAAAATTATGCGGAGCCGGCTCCCGGTACGACAATCCCGTAACAGGACACATCAAGCGTTTGCTATAGTGTCGGATACTCTCTGTCTGTGCATCGAGAATCATCAGCAATCCGTCTCCCTGACGCATGGCGGTGGCAACACTCTGTTTCAACCGTTTATCATCCTTATCTTCTACGATCAGTTTGTCAACGACTACTTCAATATCATGATTCTTATAACGATCCAGTTTCAGACCATGTGTAATCTCACGAACCTCCCCGTCGATACGGACATACAGGTATCCTTTTTTCCGGATTTGTTCAAAGAGTTCTTTATAATGTCCCTTACGCGAACGCACCAGAGGGGCCAGCATATAGATTTTCTTCCCTTTATAATCTTTCAGAATAAGTTCCAATATCTGTTCTTCGGTGTATTTCACCATCTTTTCTCCCGAAAGATAAGAATAAGCTATTCCGGCACGGGCATAAAGCAAACGTAGATAGTCGTAAATCTCCGTAGTGGTTCCGACCGTAGAACGGGGATTTTTGTTCGTAGTTTTCTGTTCAATGGAAATAACCGGACTCAATCCTGTTATCTTATCTACATCCGGACGCTCCAGATTGCCCAAAAAGTTGCGGGCATAAGCCGAAAAAGTTTCAATATAGCGGCGCTGTCCTTCTGCAAATATCGTATCGAAAGCAAGAGATGACTTCCCGCTTCCACTAAGTCCGGTAATTACAGTCAGGCTATTACGTGGTATTTCCGCATCAATGTCTTTCAGATTGTGTACGCGCGCACCATACACATTTATATATTCTGTTTCCTGCATATTCTAACTTTTATTGAGCTGCAAAATTAATGTTTCCGCCCGAAATATAGTTTTAAAAAACACAATATTATTTTCTTAACTCAATATATTATGTGAATGTATGACATTATTCGTACCTTTGCCGTAATCAATTGAGAATTGAATAGTAAAAATTACAAATTAAGATTAATAAATTGATGAAATCAATCAAACGAATCTTCTTTCTCCTGTCCTTTATAAGTGTTTCCTATTTAAGCACCTTTGCACAAGAGAACCAATCCTACTTCCTGCACACCATTGAAAAGGGCCAAAGTTTATACTCCATCTCAAGCATGTATGGAGTCAGCAAAGCAGATATTATCCGACTGAATCCCGGTTGTGAGGACAAAATCTACGCAGGACAAGCCATTAAAATCCCACAGAACAAAACTGCTCAAAAAGGTGAAACCTTTCATACGATCCAGCCGGGCGAGACACTCTATCGGCTGACAACGACCTATAAAGTTTCTGCCAAGGCTATCTGTGACGCTAACCCCGGATTAAGCGCGGAGAACTTCCGCATCGGACAAGTTATCCGTATTCCTTCGGCTGCCGAGGCTATCGATTCGACCGTAGAAGCTGTAGTGGCAGCTCCCTCAGAGCCTGCTATGCAACCGGCCGTCAAGCCACGCTGTAAAGATATGCATAAGGTGAAACGCAGAGAAACCATTTTCAGCGTCAGCCGTGAATATGGCATTTCCGAACAAGAACTGATTGCTGCCAATCCAGAATTAAAGAATGGCATGAAAAAAGGGCAATTTCTCTGTATCCCCTACCCGTCTGAAAAACCGACAGTCACTGTCCCCAAAACAGATGCCAACATCATACCGCCAAGTGACAGCGAATTGTTCCGTGAAAACAAAGAAGTTCCTAAGAGCATTTCTACTATCAAAGCGGCCCTCCTGTTACCATTTGACGACAAGCGGATGGTAGAATATTACGAAGGTTTCCTGATGGCAGTTGACAGTCTGAAACGTACCGGAACTTCAATCGACCTGTATGTATACGATTGCAATAAAGAAAGTTCGTCGCTGAACAGCATTCTGGCCAAAAGCGAGATGAAAAATATGAATGTGATCTTCGGTCCGGCGCAACAACAACACATCAAACCATTGGCAGCCTTTGCCAAGAAAAACGATATACGCCTGGTCATTCCTTTTTCCTCAAAAGAGGGAGAAGTATTCAATAACCCGTTTATCTACCAGATCAATACTCCGCAATCTTATCTGTATTCGGAAGTATACGAGCACTTTACACGCCAATTTCCAAACGCCAACGTGATTCTTCTGGAATCAGCGGTTGTAGATAAAGATAAAGTAGAGTTTATCAAAGGTCTGAAACAAGAATTGGGAAGCAAAGGTATACCCGTAAAGACATTGAAAGAAAATGCCCCGGTAGAAACTCTAAAAGCAGCTCTGCACAATGACAAGGAGAATTTCTTCATTCCGACTTCGGGCAATGATCTGACGCTTCTGAGAATCATTCCTCAATTGACATTACTCGTTAGAGACAATCCGGAAGCACGTATTCATTTATTCGGTTATCCGGAATGGCAGACATATACAAAAGACCATTTGGAAAGTTTCTTTGAATTGGATACCTATTTTTACTCGTCATTCTACACGAACAATCTATTACCGGCCGCCATCAACTTCACTCAGGCATATCGCAAATGGTACAGTAAAGAGATGGAGGAACGGTATCCGAAGTACGGTATGCTGGGCTTTGACACTGGATACTTCTTCCTTAAAGGACTGTCTAAATACGGTTCCGAACTGGAAAAGAACCTTCCGCAAATGGATTTGACTCCTATCCAGACCGGATTTAAATTCCAACGTGTCAACAACTGGGGAGGATTTGTGAACAAGAAAGTATTCTTTGTTCATTTCACAAAGAACTTTGAATTGATTAAACTTGACTTCGAATGAAAAGGGATCAACTGAAATCACTCTTACTGGGAGCCATTTTGCTGGCAGGCATTACCCTGCCGGCAAAAGCCCAGATAGGCGAACAACGACATAATTTTGCAATCGGAATCAATGGCGGTGCTAATTACAGCACTGTTTCTTTCCAGCCCACCATCAAGCAAAACGGTCTTTTGGGAATTACCGGAGGTGTCACAGCACGCTACATTTCCGAAAAATACTTCGCTATGATCTGTGGTGCACAATTGGAACTTAACTTTTCTCAACGCGGATGGGACGAAAAATTCGATCCGGAACAGGGATTCTCTTCCGAAGACTCTTATGTCCGTACCATGAACTATCTTGAGATTCCTTTCCTTGCCCATCTGGCCTTTGGCAAAGACAAAGGGGTACAATTTTTCGTGAACCTAGGGCCACAAATCGGCCTCTTGTTAAACGAGAGCGAAAAAAGAAAAGGTACTTGGGAAACCGCAAATCGGGCACCCAATGAACAATATGGTAAATGGGTTGAAAATAAGTTTGATTACGGAATTGTAGGAGGAGGAGGCATTGAAGTCAGGACTAAAGCCGGTAATTTCCTTTTGGAAGGCAGATATTATTTTGGACTGGCCGACTTCTACAACAGTACCAAAAAAGATTATTTCTCGCGCTCTGCCAATAGTACCATTACAGCTAAAATCACTTATCTGTTTGATATAAAGAAGTAGAAAAGCATATATACAAAAATCGCCACAAAGGATTTAGAGTTTATAGAGAATAATTTCTAAATCCTTTGTGGCGATTCTATTTTTATCGGAGACGATCGGCAGCCTTTACCATCACTTCATCTCGTCCAATCGCACGGACCGCCAGCCAATTCAGAATAATCGAAATTAACGGCAGGCATAATGCCCATGATATCTGGAAAGTAGCACTCAGATCTTTCTTCAGGACAAACATGAAGGCAAGAAAAGTAAGATAATAACCAATCAGCAGAATACTATTGAATATCGTCATACGAATTTGCAACATACGGTTCTTGAACAGAAAGATCGTAGCGAATGCAATGATTGCACTGAGCAACAAGATACCAAATACCCCCCATGTAGAATAAAGTGTACCGTTCATCTCTACCCCCAATGGTTTAAAAACATACATTGCAGCATCAGCACCTATAAAGCTGCCCACAGGCAGACACATACTTGTTATCAATAATGCAGTAACAAGTAAAAGATAAATCGTTTGAATTCGTTGAATCATAGTTTTTAAAGTTGTGTTTAATCCGGAATAAAAAAGTCAAGCAATAAGAGATAGAAGAATAGACTCCTACTTACTACTTGACTCTTAGCTCTTCAATCAGCGAAGTAAATTACTGTAATTTTTCTTTCTCCTTCGCCGGGTTTCTATAATAGATCTTTCCTTCTACATATTCCTGCGCAGCAATCAGATTGGGTTTCGGCAATTTCTCGTAATAACGTGAAATTTCGATCTGCTCTCTGTTTTCAAACACTTCCTCCAGATTGTCGTTGTAAGAAGCAAACTCCGCAAGTTTCTTGGAAAGGTCATTTTTTATTTCCACACTAATCTGATTGGCACGCTTACCAATGATAGCCACTGTTTCGTAAACATTACCGGTATCGGCACACAAGTCCATCATATCACGGGTAATGGTATTCGTCGGAGCATTTGTTTTTTTGTAATCCATAAATCTATTTATAATTTAGTCTTTAATTACTTTTTGAGAATCTTTGAAAATCCTTTCGGCTTCCTTCAGATATTTACTTTCCGGAAATTCATTTTTGAAAGCATAATATTCGTCTACCGTTTCGCGATAACGATCCATCTTTTTATCTTCTACACTATTCACTGCCATCTCATATTTGGCACGGAGAATCAAAATAGATAAATCCTCACGATAATCAGTATAAGGATAATCTTTTAAAGCATTCTGTGCTGTGATTACACAAGACAGATAGTTGTTGCCCATATAATTACCCAGATTATAATATAATCTCGCTGAATAAAGTTCTTTCAAAACCAACTTATCCTGCAAAGCAAAAATCATATTCTGTGCCTCTTGTTTTCTGCTGCTTTGAGGATAATATTCCAAGAACATCTGCAACTGCTGGATAGCCTGATAAGTACTTGACTGATCCAATCGGGGTTCCGGAGTATCCAAGAACAAAGCTTTGCCTGCATGAAAACGAGCCAATTCAGAGAACTGACCACGTGGATATGTATTAAAATAAGTGATAAACGACTGTGCGGCAGTAGAATAGTCTTTCTGATTATAATAACTCATAGCCAACATGTATAATGATTCTTCTGCCTTATCACCACCTTTCAAGATAGTTATCAACTCGTTCAGCAATGTAGCCGACCGATTATACTGACCCTTGGCGAAGTAGTTCTTAGCGGCCTCATACTTGTATTCGTAATCAGTGCTTTTTAGCAACTTATTGTACTCTCCACACGAGGATAAAACAGTAGCTGCAAGCAGCGTTATAATGATGTTCTTCTTCATTCTGTATTTAAATAATGCGCAAAGTTAAAGATTCGCGCTGAATAAACCAATTAATCAATGTTTTTTAAGATAAAAAAGAATGGAAGAATAGAGTTTAGTTACGAATGGCGAATAAGCATTGATGGATGGTTAATTTATAAACAATATAGCAGCTATTCATTAACCATCCACCACTTAGTCACAGATTTTACAGTTTATACAAGTCGCTTGCCGCCAACAAGTCAACTTTCTTTTCCGTCAACACACGGATACAGTTTTCCATATCATTAGGACGGATAATCACATTTGCAGAGTTATTATTGGCAAATGAATACATATATTCAATAAAAACTCCTTCATTGGAAAGGTATTGCAATACTTTGGCTAACGCACCGGGCACGTTAGGACAGTTGATGCCTACCACTTCTGTCACATTCACTGCAAAATGATTATCTTTTAAAGCTTTATAAGCTTTATCCGGATCGGAAACAATCCCCCGGAGAATACCAAAGTCGGCATTTTCAGCAATGCAAAGAGCAGAAAGATTAATACCTTCCTTTGCCAATACTTCAGTCACCTCTGTCAGTCGGCCTGATTTATTTTCCAAAAAAATGGAAAGTTGTTTTGCTACCATAATAAATGACTTTATATTTAATATTCGTTATAGTTTTCTATTATCAATCACACGCTTCGCTTTGCCCACACTGCGTTCAATGCTGCGCGGCTCTACCAGCTTCACGTCTACTCCCAGACCTAATACACTTTGTAAGCGACCTGTCAATTTCTTCTTTAAAGCCAGCATCTTGTTAATTTCATCCGAATAATAGTCAGGACGAACCTCAACCTTCAGTTCCATAGTATCCGTATTGTTCTTGCGGTCAATGGTCAACAGATAATGTGGCTCGAATTCCGCCATTTCCAGAATAACAGATTCTATCTGTGTCGGGAATACATTGACTCCACGGATAATAAGCATATCGTCACTACGTCCCAAGATGCGGTCCATACGCACCAAAGTACGTCCGCAAGAACATTTTTCATAATGCAAAGCCGTCAGATCTTTTGTCCTGTAGCGCAATAAAGGCATACCTTCTTTCGTTAGATGGGTAAAAACAAGTTCCCCGGTCTGTCCGGGTTCTACAGGCTGCAATGTATGCGGGTCTATTATTTCAGGGAAGAAGTGATCTTCATTCAAGTGCGTACCATTCTGGCATTCACATTCATATCCAACACCGGGACCTGCAATTTCACTCAATCCATATATATCATAAGCCTTAATGCCCAATTTGGTTTCGATGTCTTTACGCATACTTTCCGTCCAGGGTTCCGCACCGAAAGCACCCGCCTTCAGTTTAAATTCTTCGCGTGGAAAACCTGAGTCATTAATCGCATCAGCCAGATAAAGAGCATAAGACGGTGTACAACATAACACAGTCGAGCCAAAATCATGCATCAATGTAATCTGCTTTTCCGTATTACCACTTGACATGGGGATAACCGACGCTCCGATATTCTCGGCACCGGCATGTGCACCCAGTCCGCCCGTAAACAAACCGTAACCGTAAGATACCTGAAATATATCAGAACGGCCGGCACCATAAGCTGTGAAGGCACGCGACAGACATTCTGCCCAAGTCGATAAGTCCTTACGGGTATATCCCACTACAGTCGGTTTCCCGGTAGTACCGGAGGACGCATGGATACGAACGATCTGGCTCATGGGTACAGCGCATAAGCCAAACGGATAATTGTCGCGTAAATCTAATTTAGTGGTAAATGGTAATTTGGATATATCTTCTATCCCGTTAATATCATCGGGTGTGATGCCCAACTCTTGCATTTTTTTACGATAGAACGGCGTATTATGATAAACGTATTCTACTATTTTCTTCAGTCTAATGCTCTGGATTTTATGCAAATTGTCGCGTTCCATGCATTCGATGCTCTCATTCCAAATCATGTCTTTCGTTGTATTTTGTTAGTTATGTTGTGCAAAGTAAAGGATTTATTTTAAAATTTGATTTGTTTATCTCAACTATTTTGCCGAATATTGTCTTCTGAAAGAAAAAAAGAAGCATGAATTTTGAATTAACATCCGCATACAAGCCGACTGGAGATCAGCCGGAAGCAATTGCGCAACTGACCGAAGGGGTTCTTGAAGGCGTACCGGCACAAACGTTACTGGGAGTAACCGGTTCCGGAAAGACATTTACCATAGCCAACGTTATTGCCAATATCAATAAACCAACATTGATCTTAAGCCATAACAAAACACTGGCAGCCCAGCTCTACAGCGAATTTAAAGGATTTTTCCCCAATAATGCTGTCGAATATTATGTATCTTATTATGATTATTACCAGCCGGAGGCCTATCTGCCAAGTTCGGATACATATATAGAAAAAGACCTCGCTATCAATGACGAAATAGATAAGCTCAGATTGGCTGCGACTTCGGCTCTTCTATCCGGCAGAAAAGATGTAGTGGTTGTATCCTCCGTATCTTGTATTTATGGTATGGGAAACCCATCCGATTTTTATAACAATGTAATTGAAATAGAACGAGGCCGGACCATCAACCGCAATGTATTTCTTCGCCGGTTGGTAGACAGCCTGTATATGCGCAACGATATTGAACTGAATCGTGGAAATTTCCGGGTCAAAGGAGATACGGTGGATATATATCTGGCCTATTCGGACAATCTGCTCCGGGTAACCTTTTGGGGAGACGAAATTGACGGTATCGAAGAAGTAGATCCGGTATCCGGAGTCACCATCGCACCTTTTGAAGCCTATAAAATATACCCGGCTAACCTGTTTATGACTACTAAAGAAGCAACTTTACGGGCCATCCATGAAATAGAAGATGATCTTACCAAACAAGTTGCCTATTTCGAGTCTATCGGCAAAGAGTACGAAGCCAAACGTCTATACGAACGAGTGACATATGATATGGAGATGATTCGGGAACTCGGTCATTGCTCAGGTATTGAAAACTATTCACGATATTTTGACGGCCGTGCTGCAGGTACACGTCCATACTGTTTGCTGGATTTTTTCCCTGACGATTTTTTGATTGTAATAGATGAAAGCCACGTCAGCGTACCGCAAATACGAGCTATGTACGGAGGTGACCGTGCCCGTAAAATAAACTTAGTGGAATATGGTTTTCGTTTACCGGCAGCTATGGACAACCGCCCCCTGAAATTCGAAGAATTCGAGTCGATGGCTAAACAGGTGATTTATGTCAGCGCTACTCCTGCCGATTATGAATTAGTACAGTCCGAGGGTATTGTTGTCGAGCAGGTGATCCGTCCTACCGGTCTGCTCGATCCGGTGATCGAGGTACGTCCCAGCCTGAATCAGATCGATGATCTGATGGAAGAAATACAGATACGCATTGAGAAAGAAGAACGCGTACTTGTCACCACACTGACCAAACGTATGGCCGAAGAATTGACAGAATATCTATTAAACAACAACGTACGTTGCAACTACATTCACAGCGATGTGGATACATTGGAACGGGTCAAGATCATGGATGATCTCCGTCAAGGAGTTTACGATGTGTTGATCGGGGTGAATTTATTGCGCGAAGGTCTCGACCTTCCGGAAGTGTCACTGGTTGCCATCCTCGATGCGGACAAAGAAGGATTTCTCCGTTCCCACCGTTCATTGACACAAACTGCCGGACGAGCAGCCCGAAATGTAAATGGAATGGTGATCATGTATGCAGACAAAATCACAGATAGCATGCGACTGACTATTGATGAAACCAATCGTCGCCGTGAGAAGCAACTTGCATACAACGAAGAACATGGTATTACTCCGCAACAAATTAAAAAGGCCCGTAATCTGTCTGTTTTCGGAAACGGAGCAGAAACAGAAGATACTCAAAAAGGTACCCGTGCATACGTGGAGCCTTCTTCACCCAATATTGCAGCTGATCCGGTCGTACAATATATGAGCAAAGCCCAACTGGAAAAAAGTATGGAGCGTACTCGCAAGTTAATGCAGGAAGCAGCTAAGAAACTTGAATTCATTGAAGCAGCTCAATACAGAGACGAATTACTTAAGATGGAGGACTTAATGAAAGAGAAATGGCCCGGATAAGAATACCCAAGTAATAAACTTCCAGAATATATCAAAGTGAACTCTTTAACTCTTAATTATCCTAACAAATTAAGCTGATAAATAAAATAAATGTTATAAAAAGAAAGGTTTTCTATGAAACATTTGCCAAGATCTCAAAAATCTGTATCTTTGCATTGTGCTTTTCATAGTATTAGATTTAAGGTTAACAAAGGTTGGAGCAAGGCGTTGCTCCTTTTTTTATGCTTTCAAATCAACTTTCACACCAAATCCTTATCTTTGCACAGCATCCTGAATATAGAAAAATGAAAAAGATCGTCCTTATGGGAATACCTTTATTGTTGATAGTCCTTGTGATCACCATCTATGTTTGCAACCGGACTATACAGAAAAATAGCGAAACATATATCTATTCGACTGTTTCCGATATTCCATATAATAAGGTAGGACTGTTACTGGGAACTTCACCTAAACTGAAAAGTGGAAAAGCCAACCTATATTTCGACTATAGGATTAAAGCTGCCACAGAACTCTACAATGCCGGAAAAGTCAAATATATACTGGTTAGCGGTGATAACCGGAGAAATAGTTATAACGAACCGGAAGAAATGAAAAAAGCACTTATAGCAGCAGGAATACCTGACCAACGGATTATACTGGACTATGCAGGTTTAAGAACATTGGATTCTGTGGTAAGAGCACATTTAATTTTTGGTTTGGAGCGTTTTACTCTGATTTCACAACAGTTTCATAACGAACGGGCAATTTATCTGGCTCAGCAAAGTCACCTCCAGGCTATCGGATACAGCGCTCAGGATGTGAGTGCGTATGCCGGCTTTAAAACGAATCTTCGAGAATTATTGGCAAGAGTAAAAGTCTTTGTGGATATAGTTACCAATAAAGCTCCCAAACATCTTGGAGAAAAGGTAAAGATACCCGAATAATAATTGTATATTCCCCCTAATAACATCATTATCATAAAATACATGCAAAAGTTACTATTTCTTTTTTTACTGCCACTGATACCATTTTCGTTCCCATGCCATGCTCAAACCACTTATCAAATGGTGACAAGAAATTACTCTCCGGTTACAGATTCTTATCCCCAAGAGGTTTCTAATTTTAAAAAGGCAGACAGTGTCTACTATTTCACCGTAAAAGTATCCAAAGCTTATGACGATACCTTAAAAAGAAAAGTAGCAGAAAAGGTTCTTTATAGCCCCAATGACATCTATGACGGAGAGGTCGCTTCTTATCTAAACCCCACCCGACTCATTGACTATTCTTCTCCTACTATCGAACTTATAACAGACTCTTTATTCAAAGGCGAAGACAGTATAATGACAATTATAAGAAAGGGCTTGGAGTTTGTATCCCATTATATAAGTTTTGATGATTCTCTAGCCATGGCTATTTCAAGAGGTGATTGTAAAACATTGGATGTAAATCATATCCTTCAAAGAAAGAAAGGTACTTGCAGCGAATATACTAATTTATTCACGGCACTTATGAGAAAGAAAGGAATTCCTTGCCGGTTTGTTGCCGGTTTTATTTTTATACCTGAACAAAAATTCTATGGATGTCATGCCTGGGCCGAATGCTACCTCAAACAATACGGATGGATGGCAGTAGACCCCCAATCCGGAAAAAGCTGGTTACCAACAACTATAATCCGACTTTTTGCCGGAACAGATTATACAGACTGTGGATTAAACTCTTTTATGGACCTAGTACCCAAGTCTATAGAAATAGTAAAAGAATAAATGTACATCAAAAATATAAAAAGGAAAATAATGCTCAGATAATCATGGAACAACAACCTCAACTCAACGACCACAATAAACAAGAATATCCCCCGATGCATACAGCAGAGCATTTGCTCAATGCCACTATGGTAAAAACATTCGGATGTCCTCGTTCACGAAATGCACATATCGAAAAGAAAAAAAGCAAATGTGATTACGAACTTCCGACTTGCCCAACGGAGGAGCAAATTCATGCCATTGAAGAAAAAGTAAATGAAGCTATCGATCGCCATTTACCTGTAACCTGTGAGTTCATGACACACGAAGAAGCCAAAAGCATTGTGGACCTGAGTAAGCTCCCGGAAAATGCAAGCGAAACATTACGTATTGTCAGAATAGGAGATTACGATGCTTGCGCTTGCATCGGGCAACACGTAGAAAACACATCAGAAATAGGTCTTTTTAAAATTATCAGTTACGACTATGCCGACGGAAAATTACGCCTCAGATTCAAACTGATAAAATAGGTATGTAACAGTCTCAATCAGCTAATAGATTATTAACAAAATTCTTATCAAAGTATAAATACAGGAACAATTTGACAGCAAAATGGTAAAATTGACATTACCTCCCTGACATTTAGTCAAACTAAGGAAGAATATGGCACTGGCACAAATTTTGTAATTTCTTTAGTGAACGACGGTTCGAAACGACGAACCGAGATTCAAGAATTAATCTGAATGTTTAACTAAAAGATAGGAGACTAAATTATGATGCCTGTTAGAAGATCTCAGAATTGGTTACCAAGTATCTTTAATGATTTCTTTGATAACGAATTAATGGCTAAAGCAAATGCTACCGCACCTGCTATTAATGTAATTGAAACCGATAAGGCCTATAAATTAGAGTTGGCCGCACCAGGGATGACTAAGGAAGATTTCAGCGTACGGATTGATGAAGAAAACAACCTGGTAATTTCAATGGAAAAGAAAGCTGAAAACAAGGAAGAAAAGAAAGACGGTCGCTATTTACGCCGTGAATTTTCATATTCTAAATTCCAGCAGACAATGATTCTGCCGGAGAACGTAGATAAAGATCACATCTCCGCGCAAGTGGAAAACGGTGTTCTGAACATCGAACTACCCAAGTTGAGTGAAGAAGAAGTGAAGAAACCTGACAGAACCATTGAAGTTAAATAAACTCATTGAATTAGTGGAAATTCCTTAATACAAAGGGATTAAAGATCACCCCGGAATCATCTCCCCATTAGAGAGAAAGATTCCGGGGTATTCTTTTATAAAACAAGAGTTGAAGGGTGGCAGTATTTGCGCAATACAGACATTAGTCTTGCTTTATCCACCGGCTTCACGAGATAATCATTGCAACCAGATTTCAGCGCAGCTACCTTGTCGGACTCGAAAGCATGCGCTGTAAGAGCTACAATAGGAATATTCGTATCAAACTTCCGAATCTCAGCTGTTGCCGTCAGTCCGTCCATTACCGGCATTTTCATATCCATCAACAAGAGATCTATTTTATACTCTTTTACCATCGCTACAGCCTGCTCCCCATTCACAGCGTGAAGCAAATTATAATGTTTGGACAACATAGCCGATATCAGCAGATAATTACTTGAAATATCTTCTACAACCAAGACTGTTTTTCTATCCAAAGCCGAATGCTGATTTCCGCTACGTATCAGATCATCTTTACCCGCATTCTGTCCAATGGCGATATTGGACTCCCGACGCATTTGTACCTCCGGATCGCAAGGTAGAACAGCCCAGAAAAGAGATCCCCGGCTATATTCCGATTCAAAACCGACACTTCCTCCCATCGATTCGGTAATAGCCTTACATATAGAGAGTCCAAGACCGGTGCCTTGTGCAAATTCATCCAATTTCTCAAACCGATGAAAGACTTTCCTCTTTTTCTCCTCCGGTATACCGATACCGGTATCCCTTACATAAAGACGGATTCCGGCGTCTACCACCTCGTATCCCATCTCGATAGTTCCCTGCGGCGTATATTTGATGGCATTAGTTACATAATTAGTCACCACTTGTGCAACCCGATTTTTGTCAAGTCTCACCCGGCACACACTATAAGGATTCACCGCGACCAACTGCACTTTAGGATTTGTCACCCGTTGCTTCATTGAAGATGCCATACTATCGAAATATTCTGCCAGATCAAATTCCTCATATTTCAGCTCCACCGAACCGGACTCCAACTTCGACAAATCCAGAATATCATTAATAAGTTTCAGCAGCAATTCGTTATTGGTATTGATAATCTGCATGTATTCTTCTTTATCACCCTGTTCTTCCGAATTCATCAATAGGTCAGAGAAGCCGACAATAGCATTTAGTGGAGTACGGATTTCGTGACTCATATTGGCAAGAAAGGCCGACTTGAGCTTATCCGATTGTTCGGCCAACAATTTCGCCTGTCTCAACTCCTCAATCATCCTCTCCCTGTCAGTAATATCATCCACACGAATGACAATACCGTCGATCTCTTCACTTTCATTAAATACAGGAGTAGCCAGCACTTCTACAATCCGGTTATTCTCCAGATGAAACTTGATCTTTTCCATCTGTCTTGATACCAATACTTTGCTTAGCACACAGTTGTCACAAGGAGAAGTCCGATTATGAGCACTTTTATAACAGCATTCTCCTCTTTTATAAGCCTCAAAAGAGAGGCTGGATGAACAGACAGACACATTTTCCCATTGTACTACATAATCTGTCGTGATATAGGCCAACCCCGAATTAGTGTTATTCAATACCAGTTCATTCTGTCGGATAAGTTTATTCAGCTTTTCCTTATTTTTCAGCAGAGTCAACTCTGTCTGTTTGTAGGATTCGATGCTGATTGACATTCCGGAAACATACTGATAAGGATGATCATTGAGTATGGAGGTTTCAAGTACTCCGCGGGTTTTCCACCATTCATAGTTTCCGTTTCCTCTCAGATCAGCACGATATTCTATATCCCATTCGCCGCTATCCTGTTTGAGCACCGCATCCATTGTATCGACAAACCGTTGCCGATCATCAGGGTGCACACACTCTGCAAACTTTTCAAACGAGTTGATATCCAATGCATTCCGCCCGATCTTATCAAATCCTTCACCAAAGCTTACCCTTTGTTTCGACGGTTCATAAAACCAGGTATAAGCGTTCATTACTTCCATTGACATAGAGAGCACTTTAGCACGGCGCTTAAGATCATTCTGCAATTTCTGATCCCAGCGGATATTAAGCAACAGACGCTTGGTACCATCATAGATGATATTCTTGCGCACGATGGTATCATAGCTGCGTCCGTCTTTCAATATGATTCTTTCTACCCCAAAATAAGGCTTTCCGGTAGTGAAGACTTCCAGATCTGTTTTCTGCATACGTTCCGCCTGTTCGCTATCCAGAACGCTACATACGGTTTCACCCTCATGGGTGCCGAACATCCGCATGCTTTCTTCATTGCAGAAGACATAACGAAAATCATCTTCCACATCTTTTATATGAATGGGAAGCGGTATGCTGTTCAAAATATTCTCTTGTAGCAGCTTGCGCCTTTGCAGCTCCGTATTGTTTTTACGAAAACCCACATATTTAATTACCTTTCCATCCGTCCCTCTTTCATACGGGGTACAGTTCAGTTTACAATATTGCCATTCGGATGTATCGGACAACCTGATCCGGAAATCTATTTCATACAGACAATCGCAACCACTGAGCATATCCAATAGGATAATCTCCGCTTTTTTCCAATCCTCCGGATGAATCTGTTTCTTATAGTCTTCGATAGTGAGTGCTTGGGTAGGATCATAACCATTAAGAGGTTCATTCTCCGCATAAAACAACCGGGTACAAACATCAAATTCCCACAACATCACCTCAGCAGCCTGCATGGCCAATGCCGTTTTTTGCTTGCTTTGCCGCAATATCTCTTGAGTATGCACAGCTTCAGTCACATCCTGTGCTATGAAAAGAAACTTATCAATCTCCTTATTTTCATCCAGAACGACCGATACAGTAATTTCAAAATAACTGATTCCTGATAAAACAGTCGGATAATGGGCTTTTGCCAGGTCAAAATCATATTTGACCGTAAAACGGATATTCTCTCCCGCACGTAGACGCCTCTTCATCTCCACCGGAATATTCGGATTCTCAAAGATATTGATTCCCAACATATCTTGTTTATCCTTCACTCCCATCATCTTTAGTCCCACACTATTAATCTCTATCAGATACCCATCGCCATCGTACAATTCCATTCCTACAGGAAGATTTTCATAAATGGTCTGCTGAAGTCGATGAATCTGAGAAGGGGTTGATGTTTGTTTGTTCATTACGTAATAACTTTGTATATCTGTTTTTTCCTTCTACAAAAATACACATAAGTTACAAGCTAACGTACATTTACAGAGAAATTTAAGTCTCTCAACCACTTTTCGGAGGCTTTTGAGGCCCTCTTCCATAAAGTCAACCGCTTTTCCGATAGCTCTTCACTGCCCAAACATTGAAAAGCAGTGCAAAGGCCAGCAACGCCCCCAGCTGTGGCAACAAATCAATAAAGCCACTCCCTTTGAGATAAACCATACGCATCACTTGCATAAAATATTTCAGAGGATTGAGCATTGTTATCCATTGCGCCCATTCGGGCATACTACGAATAGGGGTAAACAGCCCGCTCATCAGAATCAGGATCAACATACAGAACCACATGACAAACATAGCTTGCTGCATCGTAGCCGAATGGTTGGAAATGACCAGCCCGAGGCCGGATACAGCCAGGACAAATATAATGGAGAAACAATAGATGACCCCAAAATGCCCCACAGGAAAGATACCATAAAGTGTCCATGCCAAAACAAAGCAAAGAGTCAGGACAACAAAACCGATCAGCCAATAGGGAATCAATTTGGCAAGAATAAAGGTAAACTTTCCGACAGGAGTTACATTGATCTGTTCAATCGTACCGGCTTCTTTCTCCCCTACTATATTTAATGCAGGCAGAAAGCCGCAAAGCATCGTAAGCAACATCACCATCAGGGCCGGAACCATAAACAGCTTATAATCCAAACGGGCATTAAAAAGATTCTGGGTGAGAATATCAATCCGGGGCAGATTTCCGTCGGCAGAGAAAGAGGTGGTACCGCTTTCAGTCCGTAATTCTTCTCCATAGTCATTGACAATGGCAGACAAATAGGAACTTCCCAAGCCACCCTTGGTACCATTCACGGCATTGACAGCCAAAAGTACGTTGGCAGCACTGCCATTCACCCAATCCTTCTCGAAGCCTCTGGGTATTTCAAGTAACAGGTCGGCTGTTCCCGCTTCAATCGCCTCCATACCTTTTTCGTAAGAATCCGGCAAAGCAGTGGTCTGAAAGTAAGTTGAAGCCGTTATTTTATCCACCAGCCTGCGGGAAATAACCGAATGATCATTATCAATTATATTCATCCGGATATTTTTTATCTCAAGATTGGCCGCCCAAGGCATAAGAAGCATAATCATGCAAGGGAAGATAAATATCAACCTCGGCAGGAAGGAGTTGCGGAGCAACTGCTTGAATTCTTTCTCTATAAGATATTTAATCATAACCTGTTTTTGAATTTCTTGAAGCTTATTGTTATCAACAGAACTGCCATCAAAGCCAGAATACTGACTTCAGACCATACAAACGAGATGTCCACTCCCTCGATCATCAACTTACGTACAGCCTGAATATACCAGCGAGCAGGCAGTATATCAGAAATTAATTGCAGCACCAAAGGCATACTTTCTATCGGAAATATCATACCCGAAAGCAACATGGTAGGCATCATCAGTACCAAACCCGAGGCCAGCATGGCAGCTACCTGTGTCCGTGTCACCGTAGAGATAAGTAATCCCAGCGACAACGATACAAAAATGAAAAGCAACGACACCATAATCAGCCAGAACAGGCTGCCTGCCACAGGCACATCGAGTACATAAACAGAAAGCAACAGAATCGTCGTAAGATTGACAAATGACAATACAAAATAGGGAACTGCCTTGGCCAGAATAATAAACAGCGGTTTCACCGGAGACACCAACAGGATCTCCATCGTGCCGGTTTCCTTCTCCCGGACAATAGAAATAGAGGTCATCATGGCACAAATCAACATCAAGATAAGCCCCATCACACCGGGTACAAAATTGTAAGCACTCTTCATCTGAGGGTTATAAAGCAATTTCACATTGGGTACGACAGAAGGCACTGACATTCCGGGAGGAAGCATTTCCTGCCGGACAGCAGCAATCACTCCTGTGGCATAGCCGGCTTGTGTGGTAGCCATATTCGGATCCGTTGCATCGGAAACCAGTTGCACACGGGCATCACCTGTATAAAGGCGGTCGGCAAACTGCTCGCTGAAAACGAGTGCCATATCTATCTCGTTTTCCTGAAACGCCCTTTCCATCTCTTGCGGAGAATGTAAAAGGCACTTCACGGAAAAGTATTCGCTGGCATCCAGACGATCGATAATTTTGCGTGTGACGATGTCATTCGACGGATCGAGTACGCCCACTCGTACATTTTTCACTTCTGTAGTGATGGCAAAGCCAAAGAGGATAATCTGCACGACAGGCATTCCCAACAAAATCAACATAGTCCGCCGGTCACGGAATATGTGGAAGAATTCCTTTTTTACAAATGCTATAAATTGTTTCATATACTAATCAGCTTTACGCACTGCCTTACGGGCCAGTTGTTGGAATACATCATCCATCGTATCGGCATGAAAATGCGCCTTCAACCCACGGGGGGTGTCGAGTGCTTCGATACGTCCGTCCACCATGATAGATACGCGGTTACAATATTCTGCTTCATCCATGTAATGGGTAGTCACAAAGACCGTTATCCCCCGGTCGGCAGCCTGATAAATCAGTTCCCAGAACTGACGGCGGGTAGCCGGATCGACTCCTCCCGTCGGTTCATCAAGAAACACGATCCGGGGATCGTGGAAGATTGAAACGGAAAAGGCCAGTTTCTGTTTCCATCCCAAAGGCAGGCTTTTCACAAGTGTGTCACGCTCTCCGCTGAAGCCCAGGCGATCAAGAAGAGCATCTGTCTTTTCGGCTATTTCCCGATCCTGCATTCTGTAAATTCCGGCAAAGAGGCGGATGTTCTCCCACACTTTAAGGTCCTCATACAACGAAAACTTCTGGCTCATATAACCAATATTCTTCTTTACCTCTTCGGGGTGAGCCGCTACATCAAAACCTGCTACCCGCGCCATGCCCGAAGTAGGCTTACTCAGTCCGCAAAGCATGCGCATAGCAGTGGTCTTCCCTGCACCGTTTGCTCCGAGAAATCCGAAGATCTCTCCACGGTTTACCCGAAAGGAGATATGATCGACTGCGGTAAAATGACCGAAACACTTGGTCAATTGATCCACCTCGATGGCAAAATCGTTTCCGGCGTGCACTTCCGTACGTTCCAGACCGGGCGGGCAGAGAATATGGCTGAAACGTTGCAGGATACGTTCCGGCACATCGATACCTTGTATCTCGCCCTCATTGATAAAAGCGATACGGTCGCATTGACGGGCTTCGTCCATGATCGGAGTGGAAACAAGAATTGTGATACCTTGATCCTTAAGATGCCTCAGCATTTCCCAGAACTCCTTGCGCGAAACAGGATCCACACCGGTAGTCGGCTCGTCCAGAAAAAGAATCTCCGGCTTATGAATCAACGCACAACTCAGAGCAAGTTTTTGCTTCATTCCCCCGGATAAAGCTCCTGCCCTGCGTTTACGGAAAGGCTCTATTTGCTGATAGATATCTTTCACCAGATCGTAGTTTTCACGAATGGTCGTATGAAACACGGTAGCGAAAAAGTCAAGATTCTCCTCCACTGTCAGATCCTGATAGAGCGAAAAGCGTCCGGGCATATATCCCACTTGTTGCCGGATTTGTTTGTAGTCTTTCACGACATCGAGTCCGTTCACTGTAGCTGTCCCGCTATCGGCCAGCAACAATGTGGTCAATATCCGGAAGAGAGTGCTCTTACCTGCTCCGTCCGGGCCGATAATACCGAATAATTCGCCGGGATTTACAGAAAAGGTAGCACTTTTCAGGGCTTCTACCTCCCCGTAACGTTTCGTCACGTCATTTACAGATACAGCTGGTTTCATAAGCAGGCATCATTTATAACTTCACTCCTCCGTACATACCTATCTTCAGAAGTCCATCGTTCTTTACCGCTATCTTAACGGCATACACCAGATTGGCACGTTCTTCTTTTGTCAGAATCGTTTTAGGAGTAAACTCCGAACGATCTGAAATCCATGTCACGACACCCGGATATTCCTTACGCTCATCTCCCCCATAATCGGAAAAGACCGTCACCCGATTGCCAAGTTTGACTTGTGAAAGCTGTTCGGAAGTGATATAGGCACGAAGATACATCTGATCGATATCTGCCACCTTAAAAAGAGGTTTACCCACAGCAGCCAGCTCCCCGGCTTCGGCATATTTTGCCAATACAGTACCACTGATAGGCGAAACGACGTGACACTTCGCCAATTGGTCTTCTACTTGTGCCACCTGGATTGCGACTGATGATCCTTGTTCCGTCAAACTGTTCGTACTGTTCTGTAAAGACGACATCTGGGCAGTAAGCTGCCGTTCGAGCAATGCGATCTGTGCCTCCCAATCATCCAGTTGCTTCTGATTGGCGGCTCCCGCTTTCAACAGGTTTTCCACACGTCTCTTCTCTCTCCGGGCGGTAGCGATCTGCTGCCGGGTAGCAGCAATCTGTTTGTTAACATCCGGACGTTGGCTTTCAACCGACTTCATGCTGGCCTGCAATTGCAGTTTCTTCAGATAGAGTTGTAGCGTATCGATCAGCCCTACTTCTTCGCCTGCTTTCAGCCGGGTACCTTCTTCAACATGAAAGTACAAGAGTTTCCCCGAAGCTTCGGCCGAAACCAGAACTTCCGTAGCTTCGAAAGTTCCCGTGGCATCATAATCCGAAGTTCTGCTTCCACAAGCGGAAAGTAAAGCCAGTAAGTATAGACATCCTATAAATTTCATTGATTTCATAACTGCTATTCTATTTTTGTTTCAGTAATAAGAGAAGTTTAATTATTCGTTGTATACTTCAGTTGATACATGTTCATCAAGAGCTGTACTTCATGCAGCGCCTTGGTTTGTCGCGCCAGGTTCTCGGAAGTCATGTCCCGAAGCATATCGGTTACGGTCATGGTACCATTGGCCACTTTGGCTTCCGAGGCCTTGCGGATACTGGTTCGCAAACGGATTATTTCGTCATCGTCCGCCATCTGCCGGCGCACACTCTCTACGGCACTCCCCTGCTGGGTTGCCTGAAGGCGGGTATTAAACAGGAACACATCCCGGTTGCTGTTCAACAGCTGACGATTGGCAGCTATCACCCGCCGGTCGTTGCGTAAAGTATACAAACTACCGAAGTTCCACGACAAGCGGACTCCTGCCACATAGTAAGGCGAGAATTCATTTTTCAGCATATTGAGTCCCGGATTACCGTATGCTCCCTGAACAAACAGCCCGAAACGTGGCATCAGCTGAGTTTTCAAAGCTTCTTCCTGCACTTGTAAACGTCCGTTTTGCGCATCAAACCATATCAGCTCCGGACGGTTATTCGCTATCACCGGTATATCCCATTCCGGCACCGGCTTCTGCAAAGAGATCCCGGCAGGCATCTCTTCGCCTGTCAGCAATGCAAGCATAGACAGATAGGCCTGACGAGAGGAGGTCAGTTCTATCCGCTTTTGCCGGGTATTAAGCTGTTCCACACTGACAGCATCCAGATCGGACTGGCTGGCTATGCCATTCTCAATGTACGATGAAATCTGCTTATGGGTACGTTCCAGATCTTCCAGAAAGAGTTGGTTTTGCCTTAACTGTTCGTCCAGTAACAGAATTCCGAAATACACTTGATTCACCCGCTCGGTAAGTGCATACATATCTACGTTCAATTTCTCCCGGTCCACATCCGACGATGCCTTGACCTGCTCTTTTCTCGAACGAATCTCACCGCCGTCCCAAATGTTCTGTTTCAGTTCCAGCATCACCTGATACTGGTCTTTCGGCAAACCTTTGATATCTACTCCGGGAACCTGTACAGGCAATTCCGTAACCTCACTCTGCCAACTGGCCTTACCCGAAAGGGTAAACTGAGGCAGATAACCTTTCGACGCATTGGCCAGATTATATTCTTTTGTCTTCTCTATCAATCCATACTGCCTTACCAGCGGATAGTTTTCCCGGGTTTTCCGTTGACACTCTTCAAGGGTGATCTGTCCATACATCAGCAGGGCAAACAGGGAAAAAGACAAAGAAAAGATAACTCGTTTCATATTCCTATTCCTATTAATTCTTCTTTTCGACAAAGATAGGAAATAAGAACACGCAAGCAGGTTCCAATTGTTTGCAATAATGTTCTATTTGTTCGATTCCCACATAAAAAAAGTATGGGGATGTGTCAAAATCCGTATGATGACACACCCCCATCACATCTGGGAATAATAGTTTCTAAGTCGGTATCACCCTCTTCTGTATACCGGCTCTTTATTTCTTAACCTTTCCGATAAACAGAACATTATTATCATTCTCAGTCAAAGTAGCCGCCAGTTCCTTGAGTTTCTGTTCATCCTGACCGGAGCATTTGCCGGAAGCGATCTGTTTTTCTATCTTTTCAATCAACTGTCCCGGTTCCAGACTCTGTATAAAGTATCCGCGATAAAAGCTATGGCCCGGAGCCGGAATAGGAAGGTTACCGTAAAAGTCGTTCACAAGGCGGAAATAAGAAGAAGCATTCTTCTCAGTGTCTACCAAGACATCTCCACCTCCCTCTCCCTTATTACCCCAGTAGGTGACAATGAAATGATGGGGAAGTCTGTAATATAAATGTATCGGCTTCTCATTCATATTCGGGAAAGTCATCGTGAATTTCGGCAACAGTTTATTGCCGGCGGGATCGTAAGTGAAAAGAGTATCTATACCGGTATGGAAGAAATCGAAATCGCCACAGTTCCTATAAGAGAAAACCTCTCCGTCGAAGTTCATCACCTTCGTTGCGGCAGTTGCCGGAATTTGGTTCAGTATATTCCCTTCGGTATCCACCCTGAAAGCAAGGGGCTCACCTTCCTCGAAAGGCATGTGTACAACAGATAAGCTTCCGTCTTCATTCACCCATATTTTCGCTTTATTAATTTGCATGGGAAGCGGAATATCTTTAATCCATTGTCCGTTGATATCATACATCATGATTCTTTTCCCCACAAAAGGTGTGAAGAAGATATGGCCGTTCTTCTCATCAATACATTCATCGTAGAGGGTGGTGTCATATTCACCGGGACCGCTTCCTACGGAACCGACATTATACAGGAACTTACCATCCCTGTCAAACAGTTTAAACACATCCTGATTTCCCTGACGGATACCGATATGCTTATCGGTAGCATTGATAAACCAGGCTTTGAAGTATGCCTCTTCAGAGGTCTCAAAACGCACGATGCGACAGTCTTCCACAAACTCGCTGAGCGGCACTTCTATCGTGTCTTTTACAGCCGATAAGTCACATACCGTCAGTTTGTTTCCGTTGCTTTCGATAGTAGTTACGCTTCCATCGTTTGCTTCCATAGCTTTAGATTCCCGGGGGGAAGTGTTGCAAGCGGATAGGCATCCCAGCAACAAAGCGGAGGACAGGAGTAGATAAGAGGTTTTCATGCAGAATTATATTTAAGTTATTAATTACTAACAAATATACGAATAGTTCGTAACTCCGGATTGTTTGTACGGATAAATTTGATTCCGATTAAATTATATTAACTGTTTTGAAACAAACTCCACACTACCGTCTGCCATTCATTACCCCAATGACAGCCACACTCTTCAGCCCGGCCGGGAGATCAGGTTCCGGTCCGGATGTATCTTTCGGTTCGCGGGAGCATGCATTAAATTTCATTCTTTTATGGGATAAAATATGCTATTCTTTATATCGGGCCTGCTTATAAATCGTATATTTTACCTAAGTTTGCCGTGTGATAAAAACTGATTTATGGAAAAGAACAAACCTCTGGAACTGGCGCTCGACCTGCTGAAACACAGCAATATCGTATGCAATAACGAATATCGCTTTGTCACCCCCGATTTCGGGATTGTCATCAGCTTCACCCATATGGAAAGCCGCCTGTTCCGTCTGGGACAGCCCTACCGACTGAAAGAAGGAAGAATTATCCGGGGACTACGCGGCAAAGCCCGGATCACAATCAACCTGATAGAGTACAACATATATCCCCAAACCATTGCCACATTCCTCCCCGGCTCTATCATCGAACTTTTGGAATTCACACCCGATTGTGATTTTCAGATGATTGCAGCCGACAAAGATTTCCTTCCGCTCCTGCGAGGCGACCAGCTCTTTGAATCGCATACACGGCAAAACCTTGTCACGCAGGTGACGGATACCGAATGGAAACTGTCAGATGCATATTTCACGCTGATATGGGACACGGTTCAGGAAGTCCCTTTCCGCCGGGAAGTGGTGCAGCATCTGCTTGCAGCCTTGTTGCACAACATAAAGTATATACGCACGGAAGAAGCGAACGACACTTCCCGCAGGTTTTCACATCAGGAAGAAATATTCTGGCGGTTCATCGCATTGGTGAACGAGTTCAGCAAAAACGAACGCACCGTGGGCTTCTATGCCGACAAGTTATGCCTGACCCCACGTTACCTGAACACCCTGATCCGGCAGGTCAGTCACCAGACAGTAATGGAATGGATCAACCAGTCCGTTATTCTCGAAGCAAAAGTGTTATTGAAACACAGCAATCTGCTTGTTTACCAAATCTCGGACGAACTTCATTTTCCGAATCCCTCTTTTTTCTGCAAGTTCTTTAAGCGAATGACGGGAATGACTCCACAGGAATATCAAAAAAGGTGAATTCACCTTGATATCCTTACTGCATATTTACCTGCCATTTTATTGTTATTTCCACTTGTTTGCTTACTCACACTTTTATCAAAACAGGTATAATAGAGGACAGTATTGCATACAGAACGCATACAAAACGCAAAATAATGCAGAATCGGATCGGAATATTCAATAAAGATGCTCTTTTCCTAAGGAACCAAAGTGGTATTTCTTTAAAAGAGAGGCGGCATTTAGTTTAAAACAAAAGCTCTATTTCATTAAAACAAACGTTGCATCAGGTATAAAGAAAGCGTAAGAAGCTTCCTATCGTCCGCTTATCTACTTTTCAGCATAGACAATCCCTCTGTTTACCCAATAGCAATCGGCGTGCAAAAGCGCGATGCAGACAACACATGCAACAAGGAAAGAGAAAAACAGCCGCCATAATGCGACTCTACAGACAATAAAAGTAACTTATTGAAAAACAGGAACAGGAATATAAGCCGTTATTTGATAGCCCATAAACAAACTACCCGATGTAGCTTACGCTACATCGGGTAGAAAATACAAAACGGCATAATCAGCACTTTGCTATTTAAACTCTTCCAATACCAGTTTAAGTTCATCGATGGTCAGTTCTCCCACTTGTCTCCACAATTCGTGCCCGCGCTGCAAGAGAATAAAAGCCGGGGCTGTCTCGATATTGAACGAATCTGCCACTGCCTTGTCCTCCACGATATTCACTTTAATCACCTCGGAAACTTGCTTCTCGTAAGTCCGTACTACAGGTTCCAGCCATTCATAATGAGGAGACCAGTCTGCATAAAATTCCACCAACACCAGACGGTTCGTTCCGGATACGGCATCCAATTGCTCTGCTATATTCATTATTACACTCTTTATTGATTTATATGTACTCTCAACAACAGGTAGCAGAAAAAGTTCCGATTTTCAGGATTGTTAAGCAAAAGTGAATGTACCGGAAGCTCCACCGCAGATTAACCGACGACACAGATTCATAATTCAATCCGATTTATATCTTCTCCGTGCATAGTGTCTGCCAATCTGTGGTGAAGCCCTAAAGTCCTTACTTATACTCTTCCCACGACTTGATCGCTATATCGTCAATGTCCATCGTGCAGAACGCATTGATAAACGCGCTCGCCAGGCGGGCATTAGTGATCAGCGGGATGTTGAGGTCGATAGCGGCACGACGGATCTTGTAACCATTGTCCAGTTCACCGGCAGTCAGATTCTTGGGAATATTGACCACCATGTCGATCTCTTTCTTATGCAACATCTCGAGTGCCTGGGGATGTCCCTCTTCACTGGGCCAATAAACACGGGTGTTCTCCACACCATTCTCGGTAAGGAACTTGCTGGAACCTCCTGTCGCGAAAATATCATATCCCTTCTTCTGCAACATACGGGCCGCCTCGAGCATATCCACTTTCTGCTTCGGTGTTCCGGTAGAAAGCAGAATCTTCTTCTTCGGGATGCGATAACCCACGGAAAGCATAGCCTTGAGCACGGCACAGGAAGTATCGCTGCCAATGCAACCCACTTCACCGGTCGAAGCCATATCCACTCCCAATACAGGGTCGGCTTTCTGGAGGCGGTTGAAAGAGAACTGGCTCGCCTTGATCCCGACATAATCGAGTTCGAACAGATTCTTCTCCGGCTTCTCAACAGGCAGGCCGAGCATGACTTTCGTGGCAAGTTCGATAAAATTGATCTTCAATACCTTGCTGACGAAGGGGAACGAACGGCTGGCACGAAGATTACACTCGATCACCTTTATATCATTGTCTTTAGCCAGATACTGAATGTTGAACGGGCCGGAGATATTGAGCGCCTTGGCTATCTCACGACTGATGCGTTTAATGCGACGAACCGTCTCTACATACAACTTCTGCGGCGGAAACTGGATAGTGGCGTCACCGGAATGTACTCCCGCAAACTCAATGTGTTCGGAGATTGCATAAGCGATGATTTCACCGTTCTGTGCCACAGCATCCATCTCCACCTCCTTGGCATGTTCGATGAACTGGCTGACCACTACCGGATGCTTCTTCGATACGTTGGCCGCCAGTTGCAGAAAGCGTTCCAGCTCTTCTTGGTTGGAGCATACGTTCATTGCCGCACCGCTGAGCACATACGACGGACGGACAAGCACAGGGAAACCTACCTTATCGACAAACGAGTTAATGTCCTCAAGTGAAGTAAGGGCACGCCACTCCGGTTGATCCACTCCGATACGGTCGAGCATGGCGGAGAATTTGTCGCGGTCCTCGGCATTGTCAATGCTCTGGGCGGATGTTCCGAGAATGTGGATGTTCTGGGCATCGAGACGCAGGGCGAGATTGTTAGGTATCTGTCCGCCGGTGGAAACAATGACTCCGTGCGGATTCTCCAGTTCAAGGACATCCATCACGCGTTCGAATGTCAGTTCGTCAAAGTAAAGCCGGTCACACATATCATAGTCGGTCGATACGGTTTCGGGATTATAGTTGATCATCACCGAACGCCATCCTTCCTTACGGATCGTATTAAGCGCCTGCACCCCGCACCAGTCGAACTCCACGGAAGAACCGATCCGGTAGGCACCCGAACCGAGAACGACGATGGAACGATGGTCACCCAGGTAAGTGACGTCGTTGGCTGTGCCGCTATAGGTCAGGTAAAGATAATTGGTCTGTGCCGGATATTCGGCAGCCAGCGTATCGATTTGCTTCACCACGGGAACAATGCCCAGGCTCTTACGGTAATTGCGGACATAAAGGCTGCCGTCTTCCATATCGCCTTCGTAGCCGATGGCACGTGCAATCTGGAAGTCGGAGAATCCCTGACGCTTGGCTTGCTTGAGCAGGTCGGCAGGCAAGTCGGCTATCTGCTTGTGATTGTTCCCCCACTGATGGAGTTCCTCAGAAGTATTCATGATATTCATCAATTTCTGGAGGAACCACTTGTCGATCTTAGTCAGTTCGTGCACCTGATCGATGGTATATCCGGCACGGAAAGCCTTCGAGATGACAAAGATACGTTTATCGGTCGGTTCGTGCAGTGCTTTGTCGATGTCGGGGATAACGAGTTCCTTGTTTTCCACAAAACCATGCATCCCCTGTCCGATCATTCGCAAGCCCTTCTGAATCGCTTCCTCAAAAGTGCGGCCAATGGCCATTACCTCACCGACGGACTTCATCGAAGAGCCGAGTTCCTTGTCCACACCGTGGAACTTACCGAGGTCCCAACGCGGAATTTTGCAGACTACATAATCGAGTGCCGGCTCAAAGAAGGCACTGGTGGTTTTCGTCACAGAGTTCTTCAGGTCGAACAACCCGTAGCCAAGTCCGAGTTTTGCAGCCACAAAGGCAAGCGGATAACCGGTAGCCTTGGAAGCCAGGGCAGACGAACGGCTCAGGCGGGCATTCACCTCGATCACGCGATAGTCTTCACTTTCGGGGTCGAAAGCATATTGCACGTTACATTCTCCCACAATGCCGATGTGGCGGATGATGCGGATGGCGAGCTCGCGCAGTTTATGATACTCCTTATTGGTCAGGGTTTGTGAAGGAGCTATCACGATAGACTCACCGGTATGGATGCCCAGCGGGTCGAAATTCTCCATATTGCAGACCGTGATACAGTTGTCAAAACGGTCACGCACCACCTCGTACTCCACCTCCTTCCAGCCACGGAGGCTCTTCTCAACCAATACCTGCGGAGAGAAAGAGAAAGCTTTTTCCACGAGTAGGTCCAGTTCTTCTTCATTGTCACAAAAACCCGAACCCAATCCGCCCAGTGCGTAAGCTGCACGGACAATGACCGGATAGCCCAATTCCCGGGCAGCACGACGGGCGTCTTCTGCGTTCTCCACCGCCTCGCTCTTGATGGTCTTCACATCGATCTCGTTCAGCTTGTCGACGAAAAGTTCACGGTCCTCGGTGTCGATAATGGCCTGTACGGGAGTTCCCAGAACTTTCACATTATATTTCTCCAGAATCCCTTCGCGGTAAAGGGCGACCCCGCAGTTCAATGCCGTCTGTCCGCCAAAGGCGAGCATAATGCCTTCGGGACGTTCCTTCCGGATCACCTTCTCCACAAAGTAGGGTGTCACGGGAAGGAAGTATATCTGGTCGGCCACGCCTTCCGATGTCTGCACGGTAGCGATGTTGGGGTTGATCAGGATGGTTTCAATGCCCTCCTCTTTCAGGGCTTTGAGTGCTTGGGAACCGGAATAATCAAATTCACCGGCCTCACCGATCTTCAAGGCACCGGAACCAAGCAGCAGTACTTTCTTTATATTGTTTTCTTTCATTATTATAATGTTTTTGAGTTTGGTTTACCACAGAGTAACACAGAGTTCCACAGAGATTATTTTCTCTTAACATCTTATAAACAAGAAATTAAAACTCTGTGAGACTCCGTGTTACTCTGTGGTAAAACAGATTCGTTTCTATCTCTTTATGCAGAATATACTTTAGAGCAACTTCACGAACTCGTCGAAGAGGAACTCCGTATCCGTGGGTCCGCTGGCTGCTTCCGGATGGAACTGTGCAGAGAACCAGGGATTCGTCTTATGGCGTATTCCTTCGTTAGAGCCATCATTCATATTGATAAACAGCGGTTCCCAGTCGGTGCCAAGTGTATTATTGTCTACCGCATAACCATGATTCTGCGAAGTGATGAAACAACGTTCCGTGCCAACCATGCGTACCGGCTGGTTGTGGCTGCGATGCCCGTATTTCAGCTTGTATATTTTAGCCCCTCCGGCTTTGCTCAGCAACTGGTTACCCATGCAGATACCGAAAATAGGTAACTTGGGATTCTGCATCGCTTTACGGATGTTCTGCACGGCAGCATCACACGTATCCGGATCACCCGGTCCGTTGGAGATGAAGAGTCCGTCGAACTTCAGATGATTGAAATCATAATTCCAGGGTACACGGATCACTTCCACATCCCGGCGAAGCAGGCAACGGATAATGTTCGTCTTCACACCGCAATCCACAAGCACCACTTTCTTCTTGTCCGCCCCCTCGTTATAACGGATCACCTCTTTGCATGAAACCTTGTCTACGTAGTTCACTCCACTGTATACAGCTTCCGGAGCACTCTCCGGTTCATCGTCAAATACGATCCGTCCCATCATCACCCCATGTTCACGCAACACTTTGGTCAGTTCACGGGTATCGATCCCTGTAATGCCCGGCACCTGCTCACGCTTCAGCCAGTCAGCCAGACTCTCAACGGCATTCCAATGACTGTATTCCTGTGAGTAATCGCTTACGATAATAGCTTCGGCATGGATGCGTTCGCTCTCCATAAACGTAGCCAGTCCGTTGGGCTCTATGCTAAAAGGAGGTACACCATAGTTGCCCACCAGCGGATACGTCAGTGTCATCAACTGCCCCGCATACGAAGGGTCGGTCAGACTCTCCGGATAACCGGTCATGGCGGTATTGAACACTACTTCACCTGCCACGGGCTTTTCGTAACCGAACGACTTACCGTGGAAACGGCTCCCGTCGTCAAGGATCAAAGTCACATTCTTCATTCTTATCTTTTCTTTATTTAAGTTCACCTTTCTTTTAAAATTGGTACACCTGCTCGATGTAGTTAATAAATGCTTCGTTCAGCAGCTTCACCCCGCCCGGTGTAGGATAGTTGCCACTGAAGTACCAGTCTCCCGTATGATTGGGACACGCCTCGTGCAGCCCCTCGAGCGGCTGATAGACAATCTGCACTTTCGCTTTCGTTCCTTTCGGCGTCAGCAGTTCCACCATCTTCTCCGAAATCTCCTCATCGGTGAAAGGAGCATAAATATCCTTCACATAGTTTACCATCTGCTCTTTCGGCAGTCCCACCTGATCTTTCGACTTCCGGTAAGCCGATGCGATCACATCTTTCATATCCCGGTCCTTCAGCAATTCAATTGCAGCTTTAAAGGCGATGAATTCGGACATCTTCGCCATATCAATACCGTAATAGTCGGGATAGCGAACTTGCGGAGAAGAAGAGACGATGACTATCTTCTTCGGTCCCAGACGGTCGAGGATACCGATAATACTCTGTTTCAGAGTAGTACCGCGAACAATGCTGTCGTCGATAATCACCAGATTGTCGATACCGGAACGGAGACTGCCGTATGTGATGTCATATACGTGTGCTGCCAAGTCATTCCGGCTATTGCCCTCGGCAATGAAAGTGCGCAGTTTGATATCTTTGATAGCCACTTTCTCCGAACGGATACGGCGGGACAGAATCACTTCCAGTTCATCGTGATCCGGATGATGTCCCAGGCTCGCAATCTGCCGCACCTTCTCCTCATTCAAATAATTGTCCAGCCCCTGAAGCATACCGTAAAATGCCACCTCTGCCGTATTCGGGATGAACGAGAAGACGGTATGGTCGAGGTCATTATCAATCGCTTTCAGGATGTTCGGAACCAGTTTCTCACCCAGTTGTTTTCTCTCCTTGTAAATATCCGCGTCACTGCCTCGCGAGAAGTAGATCCGCTCGAACGAACAGGCTTTCTTCTCCCGTGCCTTATTGATCTGTGCCGTACGCAACTTTCCCTCTTTACTGATCAGGAGGGCCTGTCCCGGCAGTAATTCCCTGATTTCTCCTATCGGAACATTGAGTGCCGTCTGAATCACCGGACGTTCGGAAGCAAGCACCGCAATCTCGTCATCCTGATACCAGAACGCCGGACGAATCCCCCACGGGTCACGCAATGCAAAGCTCTCTCCGCTACCGGTCAGTCCGCACATCACATACCCCCCGTCCCATTCTTTACTCGACGTGCGCAACACGTTGGCAAGGTCGATGTGGTCCTCAATGTAATGCGTCACGCCCATGCCGGTCAGGCCTTCAGCCTCAGCCAGGTTAAAGAGACGTTCCACTTCACGGTCGAGCCTGTGCCCCACTTGTTCCAACATAATATACGTATCGGCATACTTACGGGGATGCTGGCCGATAGCTGTGATACGGGCAAAAATTTCATCCACATTAGTCATGTTGAAGTTGCCGCAAAGAGCAAGATTCTTCGCCCGCCAGTTATTTCTTCTGAGAAACGGATGAACATAAGATATCCCGGATTTTCCGGTAGTCGAGTAACGCAGATGCCCCATATAAGCTTCTCCGGCAAAAGGCAGCGTCCGTTTGGCAAACGCGGCATCGTGCAACTGTTCTTTGCTCAGATCCTTGAAGTTGCTTTGTACTGTCTCAAATATCTCGGTGATGGCACCGGAACCCAATGCCCGCTCACGGAACATATACTCCTCACCCGGATTTACTTCCAGTTTCACACACGCCAGACCGGCACCTTCCTGACCACGGTTATGCTGCTTTTCCATCAGCAGATAGAGCTTATTCAGCCCGTACATCCACGTTCCGTACTTCTTTTCATAGTACTCCAGCGGTTTAAGCAAACGTATCATGGCAACGCCACATTCATGTTTCAGTTGTTCCATCTATTCTCTATTTAGCAGTTTACGCGAATCAAAAATTAAAGGACTTATCGTTTTTCCCAAGAGTTCAAACATATCTGCTCCAACTCTTGATTCGTATTATTTATACATGGGTTATCGAACTCACTCCATAGTCACACTCTCTTCCCTTATCCCGGTCGCTTCATCTTTCCCGCCTTGCAACAGTGTGTCAGAAAAAGCCTCTCTAATTATCAACGAATCAGAGCACTTTAATGTTTCCGGCCTCACTGCACGAGAAGCCGTTATCTTACAAAACTGATGCATCGGGCGGAAAGAAGAAAAGGAATAAACGGGTACCTCTGTATAGGTACTGTTACGGAAGATGTAACTTTGGGATGGAAATTCTTGGAGGATAACGGTGGGAGTCTCGATAATGCCGTCAGAAGCAAACACGAACGTTTCGCCTTGCGGCCGATATACATTTAACAGCTGGTTGTCGTTGATGATCGCTACCCCGGCGCTGTCGTATCCGCGATACTTCAGTCGCTTCAGCCCCTTGATAAGGATGGGGTAGGCTTCTCTCTTACCAATGTAGCCTACGATTCCACACATATTATCCTTTTTTGTTTTCGCGTGCAAAGATACACAATCTATATGACATAAAGATAAGCTTTCCTATAAATATTTGACATAAACGTACAAAAAAGTTGTTTTAATACCAAAACGTTAATTAATCTATTATTTCAATCTCAAAAAGAAAGAGATTATAATCGTTTAACGATAGAATGGAAGCAACTTACAGATCGAAACAAAAAGTAGTTAATTCGCTTACAATCCGAAACATTCTAGTTTAGATAAGATAATTAGTGTCAAGCAAACCAACCAAATATTCATCATAATGAAATTAAATCCCTATATTTACCGGACATTTTGATAGAACAACCGAGTATTATCATATAATAAAGCTAAACAGAATGAAGAAACGAGAACTTTTTAACAGCAAAGTCAAAGCAAAGGGGCAGGCAATAGAACCGTGAGATGGTTCCCGGCCCATCGTGTATGTCATGGCAGCTACATGTATGCCTGCGGTGAAGATAGAGGAATATTTCAGATGAACGGTGAAGTTATTATCATAAAAACATAAATCCTTTAAAACAATTACAATTATGTGTGGAATAGCAGGAATCTTCAATATAAAGATTCAGAGCAGGGAACTCAGGAACAAGGCTCTCCGAATGGCACGCAAAATACGTCACCGCGGGCCCGACTGGAGTGGAATGTATTGTGGCGGAAGTGCCATCCTGGCACACGAGCGCCTTTCCATAGTCGATCCGCAAAGCGGAGGACAGCCTCTTTATTCATCCGACCGGAAGCAAGTACTGGCGGTTAACGGCGAAATCTATAACCACCGTGACATCCGCGCCCAATATGCCGGCTGCTACGAGTTCCGGACCGGGAGTGACTGTGAGGTGATCCTCGCCCTTTACCGCGACAAAGGTATTCATTTCCTTGAAGAGCTGAACGGCATCTTCGCCTTTGCCCTTTATGATGAAGAAAAAGACGAATACCTGATTGCCCGGGACCCCATCGGTGTAATACCTTTATATATAGGAAAGGACGCCGAAGGACATGTCTATTTCGGCAGCGAACTCAAAGCGCTCGAAGGGTTCTGCGACGAGTACGAACCCTTCTTACCCGGACACTACTATCACAGCAAGGAAAGGACGATGAAACGCTGGTACACCCGTGACTGGATGGAATATAAAGAGGAGAACGACAAGCAGGCGGACAGCCGGTCTCCCACCCGGCAGATTCAGGACGCCCTTGAGAATGCCGTACACCGTCAACTGATGTCCGACGTACCTTACGGAGTGCTTCTTTCGGGCGGGCTGGACAGTTCTGTTATCTCTGCCATTGCCAAAAAGTATGCCGCCAAACGCATTGAAACCGATGGCGCGAGCGATGCATGGTGGCCGCAGCTACACTCCTTTGCCATCGGACTGAAAGGTGCACCGGACCTGATCAAAGCACGTGAAGTAGCCGAATACATCGGTACGGTTCATCATGAAATAAACTACACCCTTCAGGAAGGGCTCGATGCCATCCGGGATGTTATCTATTTCATTGAGACATACGACGTAACTACCGTCCGTGCTTCCACACCGATGTATCTGTTGGCACGTGTCATCAAGTCGATGGGCATCAAGATGGTATTGAGCGGTGAAGGTGCCGACGAGATCTTCGGCGGCTACCTTTATTTCCACAAAGCACCCGATGCCCGTGCCTTTCACGAAGAGACCGTACGCAAACTGTCTAAACTGCATCTATACGATTGCCTTCGCGCCAATAAGAGCCTCGCAGCATGGGGTGTGGAAGGACGTGTCCCTTTCCTCGACAAAGAGTTTCTGGATGTGGCCATGCAACTCGATCCCGAAATAAAAATGGCTCCGGGAAAAGTCATCGAAAAGAAAGTCCTGCGCGAAGCCTTTGCGGATATGCTCCCTTCCGGCATCGCCTGGCGCCAAAAAGAACAGTTCAGTGACGGTGTGGGGTATAGTTGGATAGATACGCTGAAAGAGATTACCGCAACGGCTGTCAGTGACGAACAGATGGCACATGCCGCAGAACGTTTTCCCATCCACACCCCTATGAATAAAGAAGAGTATTACTACCGCAGCATCTTCGAAGAGCACTTCCCCAGTGAAAGCGCCGCCCGCAGCGTGCCCAGTATCCCCAGCGTAGCCTGTTCGACAGCCGAGGCACTGGCATGGGACACCACATTCAAGAACCTGAACGATCCCAGCGGACGTGCCGTAAAAGGAGTACACGAAGAAGCATATTAAAAAAGGGTGTAGCTCCAACAGGCAAAGGGTGTAGCCATCGGACGTCCTGGGTGTAGCCCCGACAGACGGATGGCTACACCCTGTCCACGGAAGCGTTTCTCCTATTCATACTCCCGTTTTCGGTACACAGGAATGTATTGTAAAGAGATTTAAAAGAATTTTATAGCTTTGTTTAACGCAGATTAGCATCCTTATCCGGCTAAATTGCGTTACTTTTTATATCTTTGAAGGCGAACCAAAAACTGAAATATATGAAAATTAAAAAACTTCTGTTTGCCTCTGCCCTGCTTTTCTCAGCATACAATGCCTCTGCGCAAACTCAGGTCATTGCCCATCGCGGATTCTGGAAAACCGAAGGTTCTGCGCAAAACAGTATCGCCGCCTTGCTAAAAGCCGACTCCATCGGATGCTACGGTTCGGAGTTTGATGTATGGCTGGCAGCCGATGACCAGTTAGTGGTCAACCATGACCCCACATTTAAAGGGAAAAGGATGGAAAACTCACCTTCCACCGCACTGACAGCCATCAAACTCGATAATGGGGAAAGCCTGCCTACCCTTGCCAAATACTTGAAAGCGGCACAACCGCTACACACCCGGTTAATTCTTGAACTGAAAGCACACAGCACCCCACTCCGCGAAACGAAAGCCATCGAAAAAATCGTTGCCCTGGTCAAAGACATGGGACTGGAGGAACGGATGGAATATATCACCTTCTCCCTGCATGCCACCAAAGAATTTATCCGCTTGGCTCCGGAAGGCACTCCCGTCTACTATCTTGATGGTAACCTGTCACCCAAGGAGCTGAAAGAACTGGGGTGTGCCGGTCCGGACTATCATTACACCGTATTCCGCAAACATCCCGAATGGATTCAGGAATGCCATGATTTGGGCATGAAAGTGAATGCCTGGACCGTGAACAAGACGGATGACATGAAATGGCTGATCGATCGTAAAGTAGATTTCATCACCACCAACGAACCGGTACAGCTGAAAAATCTACTGAAAAAATAAAATCTCGGTATCCAATCATTTTTTACATTCTCCCTTGAGTGAGTATCTACCCGCTCAAGGGATTTTTTTTCGGGCACCCGAAAAAGTATGTTTGGGGACATGCCTATAATAATTCAAAACCAAGTCTTCCAATATTTCAAATTAATTATCTACATTTACGGTCATGCAAAAAGACATGGCATTTACAAACAGAACGTACACAACATAAAAAACATCTAAAATGAAAAAAATCCTATTCTTATTAACGATCCTTGTTTCAGTTCCCGCTTTTTCACAAAGCGCCGATGAACGTATAGGAGCTTTTTTAAATCAAGCGGATTGGTTCGGACTTGAAAAAAACTATCCGATACTAAAAGACTCCATGCAGGCGGATTTCCTAAAGCTAATGTCCGAGGCACTGATCGGCTATTACTTCAATCGTCCGGATGAAGCCCTGCAAAGCATCCATAAACTACTGGTCAACCACCAAGCCGAGATTGGCGGTCAAAATGCACTTAACATGGCTATCCTCGCATGTCAGATTGATGGTCTCAAAGGGAATTATGCCACAGCCGCACAAAACTCGCGAAGCATTATGGAACAACTCAAACAGCAAAATGCAGAACAAGGAATGTACAAAAGCCTCGAAGGTATCTGTTATTTCTATGATCAGTTGAAGAACATTCCGGCTCCGGGCATCACATGTCCGCAAGAGGATATCATCATTCCTGTCGATATCGAGAAAGTGAAGTTACCGACAAGCATCGAGCCCAAAGGATGGCGCGGTACGACAATTCTAATACCTGTGACCATTAACGGAAAAACCTATCAATTTATTTTCGATACAGGAGCCGGAACAAGCTACATGTCGCAACGCATGGCTAAAGAAACAGGTGTACGCATTTTAAGTGATTCTTTGGAAATAAATTCCAATTTACCCGGAGCCATGACGGGAAATTTCGGAACTTTGGAGAATATGCAAATCGGGAGCATTACTTTCCATAACTCCCTCATCACCATAGCACCCCCCAATGCGTTTGACAGTATTATGATAGTTGACGCGGTTCTCGGTATGGATTTTATCGGCTTATTCGATGAAGTCCGCATTTATCCCAAAGATAAAAAAATCGTTTTTCCCAAGAGCTCCACACCTCTCCCATCTTACGGACGTAACTTGATGAAGGTTGACCGTGCACTGAAGCTGAAAGCCCAGGCAAACGGCGAAACACTTATGCTGCATTTCGATACGGGCAACAGCACAGCCGGATTGTTTTATCAGTATTACGAAAAGCATAAGACCGAATTCGAGAGTATCGGCAAAAAAGAAAAAATAACCGGTGGCGGATTCAATCATGTCGTTACAAAAGATATATTACGTTTGCCTTCATTCGATATGGAGATTGGAGATGCAACCGCCCACTTAAAAAACCTCGCAGTGGATATTACCCCCAACGGCATCCCGGCCGAAGATGACGGAAACATCGGCATGGATATGATCAATCAATTTGATTGCGTAACGATCAATCTAAAAGACATGTTCTTAAAACTCGAATAGTGTCTCAATCAGGACTACTGTAAACAGGGGGGCTTCGGACAATGCCGTCAGAAAAGACGAAACAGAGTACCGAAGCCCTCATTATTTCTTCTTTTTCTTTTCGGAATCCCAACAATGAAAATGCAAAATTCATCCTCCACGCCTAACATTCATAAAAATATTTCAGTAATTCTGGAATGCTTTTCTTAGTGCCTTATACAAAGGACTTTGGAAGGATTATCCGTTTTTAAGGTAATGACTTGGCAACCGTACCATTTGCTGCGCTTTGCTTTGAACTGCGTTCAAGGGACTCGTTCTTAATGCAAAGATAGACTTTTTCTGCAATGTATGGTAGATTTTATGTAGAATAATTTGTCACATAATAAAAAGGGAGTGCGCTCTTTCAAAAACTTCAAACTATGATTTTAACTTGTAGTATAATACATGTACGAGCTGTATATGTTCACTAACTTTATGAATGGCTAATGCTAAATCAAGATTAGGAGAATTCGGAGTGGGATTTAACGGTAATAGCAATTGAATCGGATTACTGTAGAATTGAACAAAAGAATATCTAACTCATAGTTCGTTCTACTCTTTTCTAAACATCTTTAATGGGACTATCCATTAGATTGTGTAAATAGAAAACTACGGGATTTATCTCGTAGTTTTTTTATTTATCTATTAACTTTGTAAAAAGCAGATTTTATGGACATTCCCAAAGAATTTTTAAGTAAAGAGTTCCTATCCCAGTTTAAGACCGGTGAAGATGTTACAGCCTTTATGAAAGAGCTTCATACTCATGTTTATGAGCAAATGTTGGAAGTTGAGATGGATAACCATTTAGGTTATGAGAAACACTCCAACCAAGGAGATCATAGTGGCAACTCCCGCAATGGAAGTTATAAGAAGCAAATTCAAACCGAGATGGGTGAATCCGTTATTCAGGTTCCCCGTGATAGAGAAGGTGACTTTGAACCTGTTATAGTTCCTAAGCATCAATCGCGTGGCTTATCTATTGAGCGTCTTGTTATCTCTCTTTATGCCAAAGGTATGAGCGTATCTGACATTGAGTCGGAAATGCAGGAAATATACGGCATAAATCTCTCCACTTCCGCCATCTCTATTATCACGGGTAAGGTTAGCCAGGCTGCTTCAGAGTGGCAGAATCGTCCTTTGGAGAGCTTATACATGATTGTCTGGATGGATGGTATCGTCTTCAAGGTTAGGGAAAATGGTAAAGTTATCAACAAGACTGTTTATCTCTGTGTGGGTCTGAATAAGGACGGTTTAAAAGAGGTACTGGGTATGTGGGTTGGTAAAAATGAAAGTGCCGCTTTCTGGATGGGCGTTTTAACAGATCTCAAAGCCCGTGGCGTAGAAGATATACTGATTACAGTTACTGACAACCTGAATGGATTTACAGAAAACATCAAGAGTGTATTTCCTGCCTCTACCACTCAAATATGTGTGGTACATCAAATTAGGAATTCCTGTCGCTATGTGGTTTGGAAAGAAAAAAAGGAGTTCACTTCTGATTTAAAGAACATCTATAATGCACCTACTAAAGAAGCGGCTAAGATAGAGTTGGATAACTTTGAGCAAAAATGGGGCACTAAATATCCATATGCGATACGCTCATGGAGAAATAACTGGGAAGAACTAACCGTATTCTTTGATTTCCCTGTTGAGATTAGAAAGATTATCTATACCACTAATCTCATTGAAAACCTGAATGGGAAAATTAGAAAGTACACTAAAAATAAGCTATCATTCCCAAATGATGATGCCTTGAAAAAGTCTGTTTATCTGGCAATTAACGAAATCGAAAAGAAATGGTATCAACCTATTTGGAATTGGGCGTTGATTTTTAACCAATTTATAACTATATTTGAAAACAGGATTCAAGTATAAAACCTGAATCCTGAAGTTTTCTATTTACACAAAATGATGGACAGTGCCTCTTTAATCGTACCATCTAATCTTTGTTTGAAAAATCCCCAAACCTCAGAACGTACAAAAAAAGGCTACGATTCTGACACAGCCTCTTTTTGATATTACATCCTTCTATATAAGCCTAAACAGATTAGTCTTAGTAACCATCAATGTATTGCTCCTGTTGCGATTCTTAGGATGAGTCCAATTACAAAACCTGCACCTGCGGCATAAAGATAGCCACTGGCGTCAAACTTTTCGCTTTTCTTTGCGAAATACAGAATTATTCCAATTAGAGGAATAAAGAATGAGAAACCGAGTCCGATGCAACCTGCCGATTCCTTCTGAACCTTCTGGTTCTCCGTGCTGACATTGTTCATTTCGTCTGCCATAATTGTAATTGATAAAGATTAGTAAATTATAATGAGTTAAGAATAATTGAAATTTCCTTATCTATTCGTGGTACTTCATACTTGACATATCTACCATATTCAGGATGAAGAACAACTAAATACATTTTATTTATTTTTACGCCATAATTATTTTCAAGAATATATTTATACAGATTTTGCTGCAAAGCATATTTGTAAAACGATATATCTGGAACATGTTCTAGACCATTCATTCCGTGTTGCCAAACTATTTCGTTTGGAGAGGCCTTGGTCGAGCGTTTCCAGTCGTAGATGTCAAACTGAGAACCATTTCTGCAAATCAAGTCTATTGTTCCTGCAATCTTATTTCTTTCATCGAAGATTCTCCACTCGCTGCGGAACGGCTTCACTCCAGAATCTCGCATAAAGTCTAAGAAGTAGTCAAACTCCTTCTTTATAGAAACGGTCTTTTTATAATTAACAATCTCGCCATCATATTCAAAAGGATAGTCAAACAACACCCTTTTCCCTTTTAACTGGTTTTCTATTTGTTCGTGCAGAAATGTTCCAACATTACGTGATTCAACTCCCTTTGCATCCCACATTTCAATCACTTCGCTTTGGCTCATTCCATATTTATTGGCATACCGCTTTGACTGTTCCAGAATATTAAAAGGACAAAAGAAATGAGCGACGACATCGCTAACTGCTTTAAGCCGAATAACTCCGTCAAGGATATAGATATGTTCCTTGGGTTCAAACCCCAAGCGATTGTCTAAACTGTATTCTGTTACAGAGTCATCAATATTTAGAATCTTATTTTGTGGCAAAGCAACCGTTTGCACTTGTTTAGCCGCTTCCTTTTCAAGTTCAGTTTGCTTAATATCTGCTGTTGTCAATTTCGCGTTATCAGAATCTTCTGGTTTGTTGAACTGATGATGCAAGTAAGACTCGCGATATCCTTTTGCTGCCATTATAACAGCCTCTGTCGAAGTCCATCTTTTATCCGCTTGTGGCGAAACAATGTTTGAGTAGGACAGGGTATTGTCAATTAAGGACAAAATGTGCTTTATATAACCAATACATTTTTCCGCTTCTGTATATACCTGTTTCTCGGAGAAACGAATAACAATCCAACCAAGATTGCACAGATTGGCATCTCTGTATTCATCACCACATCCAATATGATGTATAGCTTTCTGCTCATATCCCGTGTATGGTTCATCAATTTCTATATCAATTCGAATACCTAAATGATTTTCCTTCTCAATGATAGCAATATCAGGTTCGTATGGATGAACGCCATCCACAGGCAAGATACTAACATCTCCAAGCACTTTATAATTCATAAAATCAGTAAGGCCAGCTATTAGCTTTTTCTCAAAACCAGTTTCTGTATAACCACGCTTCTCAACTCTTCGTCTTCTGTATGGAAATACAGTTGTTTCTGTTTTCGGGAACAGTGCAAAGCAATAATATCCTTTTTGCTGTTTTACATTCGGCACAGGATAATTAGTTTGAAGAATTTTCTGTTCAGGAATTATTCCGTGTTGATACTCATCGTTTATAACCTTAAGTTCTGGTCGTGACTCATTATCAATGCGAATAGGCTGCTTTCTCTTTAAAATACTATTAGTTTCTTTCTTAGCAGACTCTATTTGTACTCCGTCTCCATCACTGACAGATTGAGTATATTCATCAATAACTTTTTTCGTTTCAACAGCCATGCTTTCAACTATCTGAGGAACTTGTTTCTCCAACTTTTCAACATGTCCTAATTGCTCAGCCTCCCTTTCACAGCAACGCTTTTCATAAAAGCTTTCTGCTTTGTCAAACTCATTATTAGTAGCCAACAGCACTGCTTTTTTTATAGCATCTTCAATATATTTCTTGTGCTCGTTTTCTTGACGCTCTGCTTGTTTTGTCTGATATAAACGGTAAGTCAAAAAGGCACAAGCCATAAGGAAAGCTCCTGCCAATAATCCAAGAATAATCTCATTACTGTCATCCGATTTTACTTCAGCTACGAATTTTGGTTCTTTTTGTGAAGCGACATCGTTCACTGATTCGGCAATAAACGATTCGTCCCATTCAATGCTATTGATTGCTTGTTCTATTATTGTTTGCCAAATACTTGCTTCGCTTTCTCTGTAACTCGCTATAATTTTTGCTGCATAACGATAATTGAAAATATAAATAACCTGCACATTAACTGCACCCAGTGTGCCAGACCTTCTGTAGTCTATTTTTATTCTAACGCCGTTTCCTATTTCTTCAACCTTTCCTTTGGGGGCTGTAAGAAAAGACTGCCCAGATGCCAATTCTCCTGTACACGCATTTTCTAACTCACTGATAACATCTTCCGGAATATCGGCATCATTAAATGCAGGAAAACCACATTCTTCATCAACTTCTGTCTTTATTATAATCCTTGCATAGTGTGCCCTTGCTGTCTGGTCAAAGTCAGCCAGTCCTTTTTGTTGGAAAACTATTTTATCTTCTGATGAACATTCCAAAGCATCATTCATCCACTTGGTATAAGCATCGTCTTCCTTGCGCATTTCCATTTTATCGGAAACACTGATACTAAACATATCATTAATATGATACTTAATGCCTTCAGCACCACAGTTCAGAGAGTACACCAAGGTTAATAGGGCAAATATCTGTCTCATTAGGTTTTAATCTATAAATTTAAGACTTTGTTTACTGTGCTCAAAGCAATCATGAAAACGATAATAGTCTTTGCTCTGATAGCTTATTGTCAGATTAACGACATAGTTGTCGTTAATACTTATTGTATATGTCTCCACGTAAACAGGTATAGGACTAGCCATTCCGTAACGATAATAGCTGACTTTCAAACATTTCTTCCCCCCAAGCTTTGTAATTCTGTATGGCAACCATTTTAGAAGAAAAATTCCACCCTGTGCAGTTTGACTTCTGAATGCATCTTCCAGAATCTTGTCCGTTTCAGCATTATAAATCAAATCTGCACCATTCAATTCATCGTAATTAATTCCACCTGAAGGCGTTATCATCGCTGAAAAAGAAGCATAAGAATCTTTTCCTTTATACTCGAACATGAACAAATAGTTTAACAACACCGAAGAGTTTATCGGAGAAAAGTCTTGCACTTCTTTGATGTCAGCAGACGAGAACTTGCTCATAAAATCTGGGATTTCGATGGTAAATATTGGCGTGCATTCTTTAATAAATCCACAATTCTCTGTTTTCTGGGCGGAACTTAATGTTTGTTGAAAGTCGCATAAAATAGAAGGTTCATTTGCCTCTATATCATACGTTATTACTCTAATTGCTGTATATTCAAAGTTATACTTTTTTAATACCCCTCTATACTGTACATCTGCTTTTGTCCAGTTCCCGTATTCATCAAAATCGTGGTAACAGATTGCTGTTGTGTCCACAAAGTTCAATAGTCCTAACGAAATATCGTTAAGTTTGCAATACTTTTTCGTAATTTGCACTACATCACCCTTTTCATTGTATTTCATTTTGACAATCCACAATGGTTCTTTTCCTTGCAAATAATTTACTTCGTAGATGTTACCCTTGCTGTCTCGAATAACTTTCAAATCATTTATTCCTTCTATTTCTTTCGCACCAAAGAACGCTGGCGCAAAACCTGATTGTTCAGAGGTTCTAAACTTACTAACACGAAACAATTCCTTGCCATCAACACCAAAACCGGAAAAATCTTCAATGTGTCCTGTATTATCAAAGTCCATATTGAAGTTACCAGAAAATATAGGTAATGCCTCTTCTGGATTGTAAGCATCAGCAAACATTTCGGTCAAAGGAACAGTTGTTGATGAAATGACCTCAACCTTTTTTACATTTCCATAAATGTGCAATTTGTCAAGGGTACATCCATCTTGTCTCTCGTATGAAGAACAAGACAACATAATTGCAACAGAAAAAAGATAAAGAAAGAAACGGGCTTGTTGATTCATTACAATTCAGACTTACTTATAGAAATTCGATAAAGTTCCTCACCTTTATTGTTTTTGTACAAATAGACAATACCGTTAACCAACTGTTTGAATTGGTTCATATCCCGTCCCATTTCGCGCTTGAAATCAGCAATGATTGTTTGCTTATCTTCCTCAATGTCATATTGTGATATTTGCAGGTCTTCCCTAGACATTTCCGTGTCAATCACTACTACATAAAATACCGTTTTCCCTGATTCGTAAACTTCTGTCAACGTCATACCATCGCCAATTTTCATAGGCAAGTCTTTTTGCATCTTTGCTATTTCATTTGGCACACTGTTCTGAAAGATAATAAGCAAAAGTAATGCGATAACAGTACCTATAACGATAGTAATAATAACTTTGGGTTTCATTTTCAAATCCGTTGCCTCCCCCAGTCCTCTTGTTTGGCATATTCTTTAGATTCGTTTAAACGAAAGCGTGGAACTGTATGCTACACTTCTTAATGTACAGGCCCTGAGAAAACCTTTGTGAACAGATGTGGGAATAACAGCCCCACGCATATGCGTGGAGACTATTACGACCTCTCTTGTTCACTTTTGAAGTTTCTCAGGCTTCGTACATACAAGATGAGAGCATAACGCCTCGATATTTCTAATATGTCTTGGAAAGAGTTGTCTCAATCCGACTGCAAAAGTACAAAAAAATCCGTGATATGTCATTCAACAATCATAGACTTTATTTTGATTTACAGTTGCATACCTCTGTTCTGTCTTAGCTTCGGTATTCCGATAGCTTCTCTAAACTCATTCATCTTCTTCCTAAACCAACTAACGTGTGATACCCCGTTAATCTTGAAATCAAACTTCCCGTTCTCGTCCTTCTTGATGGAGCAGACGGCACGTTGGGTCTCAAAGTCTCGGTTAAACTCCGAAGAATAGAGTTTCCTTTTATGAAAACATCCTTAAACGTACATAGTCTTCGGATTATATCATCATTGAAGCCCAAGCGTTCACGTAGGAAGTTTATTGTCGGCATCAGTTTCTCCACATAAGGGAAACGCTTTCGGCAATGTTGGTCGCTGCGGTTGTGGCCGCACCTTTCAGCTTCTCGGTTTGCACCTCTTTCTTGGCTTGGCGGAGTTCTTCTTTTGCTGTTTCTTTCTGGTCCTGCAAATCCACCACTTCCGTTTTGAGGTTGTCAGCGAGTTTCTTCGTCTCATTGTAATACTGCTGCGTGGACTTGTGCCGTGCCGTTGAACCGTCTATGCTACGCTGCAATCCGTACTTCGCCATCGCGATGGCGTAGGTGTCTTGGTAGGACTTCAATTTCAACCGTGTCATAATATCATCGGCACACAGCCTTACGGTGTCGGTTGGTTTCTTTCAGTAGCGTTTCTTCGCCTGTCCCTCCCGTTTCCTGCGCTTGTGCTCTCTGACGATGGGAACAAGGGTGATGTGTATGTGTGACGTTTCCTCGTCCCTATGAAGATGCGCTGCCACGATGTTCTCCTTGCCGAACATGAAGGCAAAGTATCTCATATTGTCGGCACACCATTCGTCCAGTCTTCCCTCCCCTTCGATGCGTTCCATATCCTCATGCGTTCCCGACACGATGATACGGATTACCTGTACTTGATTATTGCCTATTTTGCATGTCAGCCCGGCATTTTCCAAACGGTGTTAGATGGCAGCCAAACGGTCTTTTACTCCATCGTGATAGTCGATGAGTTTTCGGTTAAGGTGTGTACGTGTGGGGGCGGCGTTCTTCGGAATGATGAAACGCTCGATGTGGGCAGTCATTCCGCTGTCGGAACCGTGCGCCTTTTCCATGTGCAATACTACAAATCCCATATATGGTTTTCCTTTCTTTTTTAACTTGTGAAACAATGGTCAGTTATTATTCTGTACGGCTTCTGCCGTTGGCTTGGGAGAGTCCGGAGAGATGCAACCTCTTTGGCTTATTGGGGAATTTTCAGCGGTACGGAGTATTGCGGTTCGGAAAATTCCCTAATAAATTATAATGTTTTCCGTTGGCAAATATCCGCACGGCTCGGCTGCAAGCATTTCCCTCTCTAGATTTTCAGCCCTCGTTTTTTCGGTGGCTGCATCATCCGCCTTACGGATTGGACTTGCCTCTCATGCTTCATCGGCTCTGCCGATTGGGACAAGGACTTACCGCACAGATAATCGTTCAAATCCTTGTAATCACGGTAGTATATGGGCTTGTCGAAAAGGCGTTCACCGAACCCTGCCTACAAACTTTCACAGGCTGTCCGTTCTGCCGCGTCATTGTCGAGGAAACAGCCGATTCGGGAGTAGTCAGCCAATATGCCCTCCGCCTTTGCGAGATTGGAAACGGAGTTCAGTATGATATAGTCCTGCGTGGTCAGTCGGGGGTACTGCGGATTGTTCCTCACACGGATGGTAAGAAACGAGAGATAATCCATGAAGCCCTCGAAAAGATAACACATACTTCGCGGCTCTCCCTGCTGTCGGATATGGGTGATGTCCTTTGGAGCGACACAACCTTTGAAATAGCGGTTGCGCACCTCATAGCCCCCTACCATATTCGGGAAGCCGATGGCGAAGTACCGCCTGTCTCTATGAGTGAAATGCAGTTCCTTACATTCCCTCTTGGCGAGTTCCGTGTCTATCCCACGCTCTTGCAAAAAGGACAGCAGCGCAGGAGATGACAACTCCGTAGTTTGCAGGTGTCGGTACATCGGTTCGGAAACGGATTGCCGACCAAAAAAGGATGGCGTATGGATAGTGGTGTGCAGATTCGGTGTCTGTCTGGCTATGCACTCCAACAGATACGGCACATTGTCGGAACGGTGGAGTTCCGAAGCCGATGCGATGATGTTGCCACCCTTGCTGATACCGAACTCGTATCATTGTTAAGCTCGGTGTTCACCTTGAACGAGGCTTCAGCTTCCACTCTCAGTGGTGATTTGTACCAAAGACTGTTGCCCTGTTGCTTTATGGGTGTGTAGCCCAAACTTTGCAGATAGTCTGCGATTCTGATTTGTTTTGCTTCCTGTATAGTCATAAGTAATATTTCTATGGATTTGATGATGAATGAAAAACGTATGAAAAAGCAAAAACAAGCCCGAAGAAACATCCATTTGAGCGGTGTTTCTTCGGGCTTTAATGTTAGTATGTATTAATGCTAATACGCTTTATCGGCAATAGGCTATCACATAAATACTTGGCGATTCCAAAATCGCAATTACAGCACAATTCATGCCTGATACTGTGATACGGTCATGCCATTGACACCCAGCGAAAAGAAGATGTTTGTTTTTTCTTTGCGCAAGCACACCCTTTCAAGAATGGTATCGTGCACTTGTTCCGCACCAAAAGTATTGATACGAAAAGCAAGTGAGACCACCATCGGGAAACTGAACACATCGGCATGATAACCGTTCTCCAATCTAACATATTTCTGCACCCCGTGTTCTTTCATGACACTGCTTTTATACACGGCTCTGATAGCGGTATGGAGTGTCGGGGCTATTACACCGAACAGTTCCACAAGTTCCGGCTCGCTCATCCAAATGTCAGCGACATTATCCAGCATGATGATGTTACCGGATTCGTCAATTGTTATGATACTTCTTTTCATGCTCATCCCATTGATATGTTGTTAAACGACTGGTTGAGTTTATTACCGAACCTTGTAAGGTCATCATCTATCTTCTGTATGGTTATCTTTGCGTAGAGCTGGATCGTGACTATATTCGTATGTCCCCAAACACGGCTTACACTTTCGATTGGCATACCCTTACTTAGAGCCAGCGTTGCGAAGCCATGCCGACTACAATGAAATGATATTGAATTGGTTATGCCGCATTCCTTTATCATCTTTTTCAGCGGTTTACACACCGACCAATAGTTGAGATTGGGAAACACAAGGTTGTTTTCCTGTTGCAATTTGTAACGCTCGATAATCTGCAACGGAATATCCAACAGTTTCACTTGGAACGGCACTTTGGTTTTATGTCGTTTGGATAATATCCACTTTTCACCGTTCACCTCCACGATGTCATCATAGGTAAGTTCCTGAATGTCCACGAACGAGAGGGCGGTGAAACTGGCAAAGACGAAAATGTCACGGATAGACGCAAGCTTGCTGTCTGCAAACTCATGTGTCATTACGGCTTTCAGTTCATCTTCCGTCAGATATTCCCGTTCCTTGACATTGGGACTGATGTGAAACTGGGCGAAAGGGTTGCGTGGTATCAGTCCGTTGTAATGCGCTTTCATGACCACACCTTTCAGCCACATGCAGTTTGCCCATATCGAACCGTTCTGCAATCCTGCTTCCGTTGAGAGATATGCGGCAAACTCCTTGATGAAGTCGGGGGTAAGTTCCAGCATGGACATGTCGCTGCGTCTGTAGAAAGACTTGATAAAGGCGGCTACATGGTTTCTTGCCCGTACCCTTGCCCGATAGGTTGCCAGTACCCTGTCTTTACCCACATGTTTCTTGAACGTCTCGTTTTCCTTGTCAAACCCTTTCAACAGGGTTTCATACTCGCTGCCGATACCTTGATAGGCGTTGCGCACCATTTCAGCCGTAACGTATGCCTCACGGTCTGAAATCCGTTGGTAGTGCTTGATGATTTGCGCCTTGATGTTATCCAAAGCGTGATTGATGTCCCGTGCCCCGATACTCTTGCCTTTGGCCCGGTTGCATTTCGCATCCCAAAGCGTTTTCGGGATGCTCTGTTTGCAACAGGACTGCGCCTCAGTCCCGTTGATTGTCACTCGCCCCATGATGGGAACAATGGCGTCTTTCCCCTTGCTGCCGTTCACGTAGAACAGCACTTTGAATGTGCTTCTTGTCATATTCATTTTTTGTTTACAAAGCTATATATCAATAAGTTACACCTTGCAATTCAATTACAGCCATACGAAGAAAATGTCAGTGCCATGTGTTAAAAATCACATTTCATCGGGTAATGATTTGCAAACCATTCTCCTGCTTAGCTTTGCTTTTTCAGCATTTTCGGCTTGGCATCATCTGACACCGTAACAGTATTGACATTAAGTCATTTAGTGCCATTCCTCCCGTTTTTCGAGGTTATTCCAGAGATTTCTATATATTTGTACTTAATTACACTTACATAAATTAAAAATAAAGATGAAAAAGTTATTTGCATTATTATTCATTTCTATGATTTCGGGAATGATAATGGCCCAGATTCCGGAGGTTTCGGGCACTATTGTGTTTAAAAAGGACGGACAGCCCGTCGTTGGGGCATTAGTGAGCGTATTAGGAACAGATATCAGCACCATCACAGACGTCGACGGACGTTTTACTTTAAAAGAAATCCCCGAAAAGGCACAGAGAATACGGGTAAAATACATCGGTATGCAACCCAAAGACGTAAAAATAAGACCCATAATGAATGTTACCCTCGACTTAGAGAAAAAACTGGCATTCTTTATACAAGCCGGGGTTGGAGTCAGCGGATACAATCTTGAAAACAATAACGAAGACATCTATGGAGGCAACAATCATTTATACATCCAGGGCGGAGTCGGATTGAACTATAATTTCTCAACCTATTTTTCATTGCAGCCTTCTGTCAATGTGGTGGCCAAAGGTTGTAAGAACATGGGCAGAAGAGGCTCCGATGGCCAAGGAGAAATCACTGTCGACCCTATATATCTGGAAATCCCTGTCCTGATAGCCGCCCGCTTCATCATATCGGATTTCGGCCGACTGATTTTCAATGCAGGCCCGTATGCCGCCATCGGAATAGCCGGCAAAGGAAAATACACCGACGAATGGGAGGGGACAAGCATGAAATTCGATCTGTTTAGCGGTGACGAAGCCGTTCTCAAACGGTTCGATGCAGGAGTGCAGGCAGGGTTTGCTTACGAAATCAAACACATCGGTTTCTCGTACACTTTCGGATACGGACTCCTAAAACCATTTAAAGAATGGAATAAAGAATGGGGAGCGACTCCACACAACATCAGCCACAACTTCGGACTTAAATATATATTCTGATACAGTCCGGATAGCGTCATAGAAAAAGGAAGCACTTGAGAAAGGGTGTTTCATAACTCACCACAGATTACACAAGACGATTTTAATCTACTGATAACCAATACTATTTATCTATATAAATCCGTGTAATCTGTGGTGAATACGACTTTTCGACACATCTCCTCTTTTATAAAAAGATCCAATTGACCTGAATCAATCCATCCCTCCCATTACAAAATTCCCCCAAAGGACACAGAACAAAATCGCTTTATTACAGTTTATTAAAATACGAAGTATTCTTATTTCGATCCGGAAGCAAAAACGAGCAAAAGTATTGCAGAATGGAAGACCGGGTAAAATAAATAGATATAAGACATGCTTTTTATAAAAACAAAAGTCAAAAAGACATATCTTTGTGCGGTAACAACACAAAAGGATACATAAATCAATCAATATTGATAAAAATGGCAAGAGCGATTCAATTCACCAAGATGCATGGAACAGGGAATGATTACATCTATGTAAATACTCTCAGATTTCCAATCGCCCGTCCTGAAAAGGCAGCCATCGAATGGAGTGCTTATCATACGGGAATCGGGAGTGACGGACTTGTGTTGATCGGACACTCGGATAAAGCGGATTTCAGTATGCGCATATTCAATGCCGACGGTTCGGAGGCCATGATGTGTGGCAATGCAAGCCGATGCATCGGCAAATATCTCTATGAATACGGACTGACCTCCAAAAACGTTATCACACTGGACACCCTCTCGGGCATCAAAATATTGGAACTACACCTTGAAGGACGGACCGTAGAAACTGTAACGGTCGACATGGGGGTACCACTGGAAACCGGTACGATTGACTTCGATGGCGAATTTCCGTTCCTTTCTACCCAAGTGTCAATGGGCAACCCGCATCTCGTCACTTTTGTGGACGACATCCGGACCGTCAATCTTTCGGAGATGGGACCGAAGCTGGAAAAACATTCTCTGTTCCCCGACCGTACAAATGTAGAGTTTGCCCAGATAACGGGAGAGAATACAATCCGGATGCGGGTTTGGGAAAGAGGATCGGGCATCACACAAGCCTGCGGGACAGGTGCCTGCGCTACAGCCGTAGCCGCACACCTCACGGGACGGACGGGGCGAACCGTTAACGTAGTAATGGACGGAGGCACACTGACCATAGAATGGGACGAAGCAACAGGCCATATATCTATGACCGGACCGGCCGTAAAAGTTTTCGATGGAACCATAGAACTGAGAGAATAGTTACCCATAAAATCAGGTATCAACCCAACTGAAAAGCTAAAACAAGAACAATATGGCATTAGTAAACGAACATTTTTTGAAATTACCGGGAAGCTATCTGTTCTCGGACATAGCAAAGAAAGTCAATACTTTTAAAATAACGCACCCAAAGCGGGACATCATCCGGCTGGGGATCGGTGACGTGACCCGTCCCCTGCCCAAAGCCTGTATCGAAGCCATGCACAAGGCAGTCGAAGAGATGACATCGGCCGAAACTTTCCGCGGATACGGCCCCGAACAAGGATATGACTTCCTGATCGAAGCCATCATCAAAAACGATTATGCTCCGCGCGGCATACATCTTTCACCTACAGAGGTATTTGTCAACGACGGTGCCAAAAGCGATACGGGCAATATCGGAGATATCCTCCGGCACGATAACAGCGTAGGTGTCACAGACCCCATTTATCCGGTCTACATTGACAGTAACGTCATGTGCGGACGTGCCGGAGTATTGGACACCGAAAGCGGAAAGTGGAGCAACGTCACTTATATGCCCTGCACTGCCGAAAATCATTTTATTCCGGCCATTCCGGAGAAGCGTATCGACATTGTATACCTCTGCTACCCCAACAACCCGACCGGTACGACGCTGACAAAGGCGGAACTGAAGAAATGGGTGGATTACGCATTGGCCAACGACACCCTGATTTTGTTTGATGCAGCCTATGAAGCTTACATCCGGGAACCGGACATCCCCCACTCCATCTACGAAATAAAAGGGGCCAAGAAATGTGCCATCGAATTTCGCAGTTTCTCAAAAACAGCAGGCTTCACAGGAGTGCGTTGCGGATATACCGTCGTACCGAAAGAGCTGACAGCAGCCACGCTCGAAGGAGAACGCATCCCCCTGAACCGGTTGTGGAACCGCCGGCAATGCACCAAATTCAACGGTACGTCGTACATTACGCAACGTGCGGCAGAAGCGATCTACACTCCTGAGGGAAAAGAACAGATTCAGGAAACAATCAATTACTACATGACCAATGCCCGGATCATGAAAGAGGGCCTGGAATCTACCGGCCTGAAAGTGTACGGAGGGGTGAACGCACCCTATTTATGGGTAAAGACTCCAAAGGGAACAAGCTCGTGGCGCTTCTTTGACCAGATGCTATACGAAGCCAACGTAGTAGGAACTCCGGGAGTCGGATTCGGCCCCAGTGGAGAGGGATACATCCGCCTGACAGCATTTGGCGAGCGGGATGATTGTATCGAAGCGATGCGACGCATCAAGAACCGACTGTAATGACAGGCAGTCATGTCACCACAGATTACACGGATTTTCACAGATTAATAATTCATTTCATTGAAAATCAGATTAAAGCATCTGTGTTAATCTGTGTAATCTGTGGTGAATACTTGCCCCATCTTTCTTCTATTATTCGATAATCTCCGCATCCTCAATCTCTCCTTTCAGGGGAGTCTTGGGACGACGGCGGGCAAACTTGAACCAGTTGATCAGCTCGGAGACGGCATAAACCAAACTACTGACACCGATAATCATAAAGGCCGTATTACGTGCTCCGGTAGGATTAAACAGGGCTACGATACCCGCTATCAGAATCAAGACCGGTATCACATAGAAACCTCCCGGAACGGGCGTCCAACGACGTGCCATCGAAAGAGAGGCAATCTGCTGCACACCTCCCATAATCAGGATAAAGCCCAACAGAAACATCAGTACGTCGGCAAAGAACCCCGGCATCGTGACCAGCCAAAGTCCGAATAGCAGACTGCCCACTCCCTCAATGGGGAAACGGCGGGACACACCCGGTTCCGGCTTTGTTCCGAAATAGCCGATCAGCACAATAAATCCCGGAATCAGGAACAGGACGCCGATGGTTATGACAATATAGTTAATTGCCGCATCCGGCCAGAGTACCAGTACCAGACCGATGACAAGCGCACAAATAGTGCGGATAAGAGAATAATTCATTGATTTCATATCTTACATTTTTTTAACGGGATATCCCGCATACATTCTGCGAATATACGTGTTTCTGTCTACATATAAAAAGAACAAATGAATTTTGTAATAAGTTCATAGCAAGATTGTAATATCTATTACATCATGCAAGCGTACTTTTGCAAAAAAATAAGTAAACTCTTATCCGAATGAAATCAGACGAAGCGAAACGTAAAAAGCTTTATGTAGAACGGGACATCAGTTGGATGTATTTCAATCAACGCATTTTGCTTGAAGCTGCCCGCCCGGAAGTTCCGTTACTGGAACAACTTACCTTTCTGGGCATTTACTCTAACAATTTAGACGAGTTCTTCCGCGTTCGCGTAGCTACACTGAACCGCATTGTAGAGTACGATGACAAGAACATCCGTGAAGAGCGTGACACGGCCGCACGCACCTTGAAACAGATCGGAAAGCTGCACAATCAATACTACCGGCAGTTTGAAGAAACGTTCGCTTCGATCATGGAGAAGTTAAAGCAAGAAAACATCCACGTCATCAAAGATACCGAACTGACACCGGAACAGGAACACTTCATCACTTCACTCTACCGGAACCGGCTGAATGGGTCTACCAATCCGCTCTTTCTTACTAAAACGTCCCGTCATACGGACGACCAGACCGATGAAGACATCTACCTTGCCATCCGCCTGTTGCGCAAAGACAGTGAGGGAAAAGTGAAAATGAAAGATTATGCCGTCATCGGGCTCCCCACCGCCGAGTTCGGACGCTTCATCCGCCTGCCGGATTCGGAAGGCAAAACCTATCTGATGTTTCTGGACGACGTTATCCGCTACTGCTTGCCGATGATCTTCATAGGCATGAATTATACGGACTATGAAGCTTACACTTTCAAGTTCACCAAAGACGCCGAAATGGAGATAGACAGTGATCTGCGTACAGGTGTGCTCCAAAAAATATCGAAGGGGATCAAAAGCCGGAAACGGGGCGAACCGATCCGTTTCGTCTATGACAAAGAGATGCCGAAAGATCTGCTGCGAAAGCTGACCGACCGCCTCAACGTGGATAAAAACGACACCCGTGTAGCAGGCGGGCGCTATCATAACTTCAAAGACCTGATGAAGTTTCCCGACTGCGGACGGTCCGACCTGAAATATCCTGCCTGGCCTCCCGTCTTCAAACAGGAACTGAACGGGACGGAAAGTATCCTGAGACTGATCAGGAAACAGGACCGGTCGCTGCATTACCCCTATCAATCGTTCGATACCGTGATCCGTGTATTGCGCGAGGCAGCCATCAGCAAAGAAGTGAAAAGCATCAAGATGACTCTCTATCGCCTGGCCAAAGACTCGAAGGTAGTGAAAGCTCTGATCTGCGCCGCACAAAACGGAAAAAAAGTAACGGTTATCATCGAATTGCTCGCCCGTTTCGACGAAGCGTCCAACATCAGCTGGAGCAAACGCATGCAAGAGGCAGGAATCAAAGTGATATTCGGAGTGGAAGGTCTGAAAATCCACTCCAAGCTGGTACATATCGGAACACGGTTTGGCGACCTGGCCTGTATCAGCACCGGAAATTTTCATGAAGGAAACGCACGGATGTATACCGATTTCACCATCATGACAGCACATCGCTCCATTGTGAGGGAAGTAGACCGGGTATTCGACTTCATAGAGAAGCCCTACCTCCCGGTGAACTTCAAGGAACTGCTCGTGTCGCCCAACGATATGCGCAAACGGCTGACAGCCCTGATCAACCAAGAAATCAAGAACAAGCGACAGGGAAAAGAGGCATACATCCTTGCCAAAGTGAACCATATTACCGACCGGATACTGATACAGAAACTCTACGAAGCTTCGACAGCCGGTGTACAAACAGACCTGGTGGTCCGGGGCAACTGCTCCCTGGTGACCGGCATCCCGGGAGTCAGCGACAACATCCGGATCAACGGCATCATCGACCGTTATCTGGAACATCCGCGCATCTTCATCTTCGCCAATGGAGGGGAAGAAAAATACTATATAGGATCGGCCGACTGGATGCCCCGCAATCTGGACAACCGCATCGAAGTGCTTACGCCTGTATACGACAAAGTGATACAAGCAGAACTGAAACGTGTGGTCTGCTACGGACTTCGCGACACAGCCAAAGGGCGAATCGTGGACGGAAGCGGCGAGAACAAGACTTGGGAAAACAGCGATGCACCTTTCCGCTCGCAGGAAGAATTATACAAATACTATAAAGAATCAGAATGAAAAAGGTAAACTATGCCGCCATCGACATTGGCTCCAATGCCGTGCGGCTACTGATAAAGAGTGTAAATGAAGAGGGTTCGCCCGAGGGTTTGTTGAGGAAAGTCCAACTGATACGCATTCCCCTCCGGCTGGGCGAGGACGCTTTCACCACCGGAGAAATATCAGAAGGGAAAGCAGAAAAACTGATCCGGCTGATGAAAGCCTACAAGCAACTGATGAAAATATTCGAAGTTTCGGATTACCGTGCCTGCGCCACATCTGCCATGCGCGATGCACGCAACGGAAAAGAAATCACGCGCAAGATAGAAAAGAAAACCGGCATCCGTGTCGAAATCATCGACGGTCAGGAAGAAGCGCATATCGTCTACGATAACCACATCGAACAGCTTTTTGCTTCGGGCCAGAATTATCTGTATGTCGATGTCGGCGGCGGCAGCACAGAAATCAATCTGATCTGTGACTCCGAACTCAAAAGTTCACGCTCCTACAACATCGGAACCGTGCGCATGCTCAGCGGCATGGTGAAAAACGAAGAAAAAGAGCAAATGCGAACCGACCTCCAGGCATTGGCTACCGAATATGCTCCCATACAGATCATAGGATCGGGAGGCAATATCAATAAGCTTTTCCGGCTGGCGGACAAAAAGGATAAGAAACAGTCTTTCCTCCCGATTGAATCGTTGAAGGAAATCTGCGAAACCTTGAAAGCGCTATCAAAAGAAGAACGGATCAAGCAGTTCAAACTGAAACCCGACCGGGCGGATGTAATTGTTCCGGCAGCGGAAATTTTTCTGGAAGTGGCAAAACAAGTAAATGCAACGGGGATCACAGTCCCGACAATCGGACTGTCGGACGGTATCATCGACAGCCTCTATACCAAGAATATGCGCATGGAAACGGACGCTAAATAAAACGGGTCACCACAGATTACACAGATTAACACAGATTATTTATCGTGTTGATTCATGGTATAAAAGAATCTATGCAAATGTGAGCTATGATTCACCACAGATTACACGGATTTTCACAGATTAATAATTTATATTCATCGGGAATTAAATAATCTGTGTTAATCTGTGTAATCTGTGGTGAAATGCAAAAGCCTATAGCGAGCTTTTCAGTATTTCCTTTGCAACCGCTCCGGTGACATCTTCATTCTCGCCATATCTCACGCCACGTTCATTGAAGCGGCGTTCTATTTCGTCAATTGTTTCCATGCCGATGCCCTCTTCACTTAAGCGGGTGGTCAATCCCAGTGAACGGAAAAATTCTTCGGTGCGGCGGATAGCTTCATCGATGCGTTCGTCACGGCTTCCGGACGTAATGCCCAGCACCCTCTCTCCATATTGCAGAATCTTGTCACCTTTTGCTTTACGGAGCACACGCAACGTACCGGGGAAGACAATGACCAGTGTGTGTCCGTGGGTCAAGCCATGCAACGCAGTCAGTTCATGCCCGATCATGTGTGTAGCCCAATCCTGAGATACTCCCATAGCGATAAAGCCGTTCAGTGCCATAGTGGCCGACAGCATAAAATCGGACATCAACTGATAATCGTGCTGATTCTCACGGATCTTGGGAGCTATTTCCATCAAGGTCTGCAAAATGCCTTCCGCCCAACGGTCCATTACCCGGCTCTGTCCCGGAGTAGTCATATATTGCTCCATCACATGCACAAACGTATCGGCAATTCCACAAGCCACCTGATGGGGCGGCAAAGTAAACGTCACTTCCGGATCGAGGATAGAGAACAGAGGATAATTGGAATAGAAAGGATATTTTTCTTTGGTTTCATGGCGCGAAATCACGGCTCCGCTATTCATCTCCGATCCTGTGGCAGGCAGGGTAAGAACAGTGGCAAGAGGGACGGTGCGGGTCACCGGACGCCCGGCAAGTACCAGATCCCAGGCGTCGCCGTCATACAGCAGTCCGGCGGAAATCAGCTTGGTGCCATCAATGACCGATCCTCCTCCTACTGCAAGCAGATAGTCCACCTTTTCCTCCTTTCCGAGAGCGATGGCCTTACGCAAGGTCTCGATGGAAGGGTTGGGTTCAATTCCCCAAAACTCTACAGTGAAATGATTTTTCAGTGCTTCTTTCACCTGGTCATATACACCATTCTTTTTCACACTACCACCACCGAAGGTAATCATCACCCGTTTGTCCGCCGGTATTTCTTCACTCAAGCGACCGATCATCCCGCGTCCCATGATCAGTTTTACGGGATTCTGAAAAATAAAATTATCCATAGGTTATTACTTTATATCGTCATTTGTACAGAATTCAATCTGATACAAAAATAATCGCTTCTTTCCAGAAAACAAAAAGATTCGCAAGGTATTCCATACGGAAAAAAGACTTAAGCGTTTCCCGCAAAAGACTTAAACGTTTTTTGAAAACGCTTAAACGTTTCACCGAAAAGACTTAAGTGTTTAGTATGAAAGATTCAAGTCTTTAGTTTACAGGCAGCCAGGCATTGATATCTTCGGCTACAAAAAGCCAGTAAAGCAGCAATAGGATGAATATGACAACGGCAATCGCAATTAAAACTTTTCTTTGTTTCATAATGTTGGTTTCTGTTTTTAAATAAATTATATCTGAGAAACAATATAAATAACAAAATGTTTAAAAAGAGTTTCCTTTTCAAACGATCAATAATTCTTCCTTACATCTCATGTACATATAATGTACATCTGTTAGGGCCAAAAGTCCAAGGGCCATTCTATGCGCCAATTGAATCGGAAAAGAAAAATAAAAAGACAGCAATAACATCTAATAATCAAATAGTTACAAATAACAACCAACAAAAGCAGTGGACTAAAAAAAGCAGAAAGGTGAACAGTAAAAAGAATACGATTTAAAGTACATGTATAATATAATATATTTTACATTTTTCAAAAAATGAAGCGAAGTGTCCCCATGACTCATAAAAGTTTCTTTTCACAACACACTAACTTCCTTTAGGGGGGTAGACTGGCACATAGAGTGGCCCTTGGACTTTTGGCCCTTGATTTTAATTTCAAAAAAGAATTAACCATCTAATAATTAATAAATTAAACTTAAAAAGAAGCCAAAACAATGTGGTCACGAATAGCTAAACGAACAACCACTACAGATGGGTGTACAAAGAGCAAAAATACATACAATAGACACTTTAAAAACAATTCGTTTTTGGGGGACAAAACAAAAAATAAAAAGGAGGGCAATAAAAAAAAGAAAGATTTTATTTGTTATTCCAAACAAAGTATCTATATTTGCCCCCGTTAAATAACAATTAGCAATGATGACAATGCAAGTAAATACATATTGGTGGTGGCGCCCGTTACAACTCCGACAGTCGTAAGGGAGCAGCGCTCGTATGTATATACCTCATTAAAGATATAACAGAATTTAGAAAGAGCCCTGTCGCAACCTGCGACGGGGCTCTTTTTTTTAACCCCAAATACAAATAACAAATAAATATAGGATTATGAAAAGTTTTTTAGTTGATCAGGATGGCTATTACGGAGAATTTGGAGGTGCTTATGTACCTGAAATCCTCCACAAGTGTGTAGAAGAGTTGCAGAATACTTATCTCGACGTAATAGAGAGCGAGGACTTCAAGAAAGAGTTCGACCAATTGTTGCGTGACTACGTAGGACGCCCTTCCCCGCTCTATCCGGCCCGCCGCCTGTCGGAGAAGTACGGTTGCAAGATGTATCTGAAACGGGAAGACCTGAATCACACGGGTGCCCATAAAATCAATAACACCATCGGACAAATTCTACTGGCAAGACGCATGGGTAAGAAACGTATCATTGCGGAGACCGGTGCCGGACAGCACGGGGTGGCAACAGCCACAGTCTGTGCCCTGATGAACATGGAGTGCATCGTATACATGGGCAAAACGGATGTAGAACGCCAGCACATCAATGTAGAAAAGATGAAAATGCTGGGAGCGACAGTCGTTCCGGTCACTTCGGGCAACATGACTCTGAAAGATGCCACGAACGAAGCCATCCGAGACTGGTGCTGCCATCCCTCGGATACGTATTACATCATCGGTTCTACCGTAGGGCCGCACCCATATCCGGACATGGTGGCCCGTTTGCAGTCGGTCATCAGCGAAGAGATAAAAAAACAGCTTCAGGAGAAAGAAGGACGTGACTATCCGGACTATCTGATTGCCTGCGTGGGCGGAGGAAGCAACGCTGCCGGAACCATCTATCATTACATCGACGACGAACGGGTACGGATCGTATTGGCCGAAGCCGGCGGCAAGGGAATTGAAACCGGGATGACGGCAGCCACCATCCAACTCGGAAAAATGGGGATCATTCATGGGGCACGTACGTTTGTGATCCAAAACGAAGACGGACAGATTGAGGAACCTTATTCCATCTCCGCCGGACTGGACTATCCCGGTATCGGCCCGATGCACGCCAACCTGGCAGACAAAAAACGGGCAATGGTACTGGCTGTCAATGATGACGAAGCCATCCGTGCCGCTTACGAGTTGACCCGGCTGGAAGGAATCATTCCTGCCCTGGAATCGGCCCACGCATTGGGAGCCTTGGAAAAAATAACTTTCAAGCCGGAGGATGTAGTCGTACTGACGGTATCGGGACGGGGAGATAAAGATATAGAAACTTATCTGGGATAAATCATTTCACCACAGATTACACAGATTAACACAGATTTTTAAACTCTCGTTTGTGGAATATCAAAAAAAACTCTCTGTGAAACTCGGTGTTACTCTGTGGTGAATCCAAAATCAAATTAAAAAGAAATGAAATTATGAATGCCTTCAATTATACCACCCATAGCAAGCAAGTCCTGGGCGACCTGCACACTCCGGTAAGCATTTACCTCAAAGTACGTGATATGTATCCGCAATCCGCATTAATGGAAAGCTCGGACTACCATGCCGGAGAAAACTCTCTCTCGTTCATCGCCCTCTGCCCATTGGCAAGCATCGGCATCAACAGTGGAATCGTAACCACTACTTACCCCGACAATACCCGCCGGGAAGAACCGCTCAGCCAATCGTTCCGGGTAGAAAATGCGCTCAACCGCTTTATCAACCGGTTCCATGTGGAAGGAGACGACAAGAAATTCTGCGGGCTATACGGCTACACCACGTTCAATGCCGTGAAGTATTTTGAACACATCCCCGTGAAAGAAAGTCATGACGAACAGAATGACGCTCCCGACTTACTATACATATTATATAAGTATATCATCGTCTTCAATCACTTTAAGAATGAGCTCACTCTGGTAGAGATGCTGGCTGAAGGAGAAGAAAGCAATTTGTCACAACTGGAATCGGCCATTGAAAACCGTAACTATGCTTCATACAATTTCTCTGTGACCGGCCCTGTCACCAGCACCATCACCGACGAAGAACACAAGGCAAACGTACGCAAAGGCATCGCCCATTGCCTGCGGGGAGATGTCTTCCAGATTGTGCTTTCCAGACGGTTTATCCAACCTTATGCGGGTGACGACTTCAAAGTGTATCGTGCTTTGCGAAGCATCAACCCCTCTCCCTACCTGTTCTATTTCGATTTCGGCGGCTACCGCATCTTCGGCTCGTCACCCGAAACGCATTGCAAAGTGGAAAGCGGACAGGCGTATATCGACCCGATTGCCGGCACCACACGCCGCACGGGAGACACCATCAAAGACAAGGAACTGACGGAAGCTCTTTTGGCTGATCCGAAAGAAAACGCAGAACATGTAATGCTGGTGGACCTGGCACGCAACGATCTCAGCCGGAATTGCCACGACGTACGGGTAGTATTCTACAAAGAACCCCAATACTACAGCCATGTCATCCATCTGGTGAGCCGCGTCAGCGGTGCTCTGAACAACGGAGCAAATCCGCTCAAGACCTTTATCGACACTTTCCCTGCCGGAACCCTGAGCGGTGCGCCCAAGGTACGTGCCATGCAGCTTATCAGCGAAATAGAACCTCACAACCGCGGAGCCTACGGAGGTTGTATCGGCTTCATCGGCCTGAACGGAGAATTGAACCAGGCGATAACGATCCGCACTTTCGTAAGCCGCAACAACGAATTGTGGTTCCAGGCCGGAGGCGGTATCGTAGCACGCAGTCAGGACGAATACGAACTGCAAGAAGTCAATAATAAACTGGGGGCCCTGAAAAAGGCAATAGACCTGGCCGTAAAACTAAAAAACTGAAGTAAAATGAATAGGTTCACCACAGAGTAACACAGAGTTCCACAGAGTTTTAATCTCTTGTTTATAGGATGTTTACGAGAAAATATCTTCTCTGTGAAACTCTGTGTCACTCTGTGGTGAATCCCCCAAACAATTTCAAAACAATGAACAACGAGATAAATACCCTTAACAGACAGAAAGGAGCGATTCTCCTTCTGGACAATTATGACTCTTTCACCTATAACCTGCTGCATGTGGTAAAAGAACAGGGAGTGACCGACATTGAAGTATTCCGCAATGACGAGATAACACTGGACGAGGTGGAACGTTTCGATAAGATCATCCTCTCGCCGGGACCGGGCATACCGGAAGAAGCCGGACTGTTACTGCCCATCATCCGGAAATATGCGGCAACCAAAAGTATCCTGGGAGTTTGTCTGGGCCATCAGGCCATCGGCGAAGCATTCGGAGCCACACTCGAAAATCTGACGGAAGTATATCACGGGGTTCAGACTCCGGTCAGCATATTGAAAGAAGATATCCTCTTCAGGGGATTGGGACGTGAAATTCCCGTAGGACGCTATCACTCCTGGGTGGTGAGCCGCAAGGATTTCCCCGGATGCCTGGAGATCACGGCCGAAAGCCGGGAGGGACAAATCATGGCATTACGGCACCGGACGTACGACGTACATGGCATTCAGTTTCATCCCGAATCGGTGCTGACTCCACAGGGAAAAGAGATAATCAAGAACTTCTTAAACAACCGATAAGCGCGCCTTATGACCGCGCATGCGTAACATTGAAAAAACAAACTATATGAAACAGATTCTATACAAATTATTCGAACATCAATATCTGGGTCGCGACGAAGCCCGCACCATATTGCAGAACATTGCACAAGGCAAATACAATGATGCACAGGTGGCCTCGCTGATCACCGTCTTCCTGATGCGTAACATCTCGGTAGAGGAACTTTGCGGATTTCGTGACGCACTGCTTGAAATGCGGGTCCCGGTAGATTTGAGTGAGTTTGCCCCAATAGACATTGTGGGAACCGGAGGGGACGGCAAGAATACCTTCAACATCTCCACCGCGGCTTGCTTCACAGTAGCCGGTGCCGGATTTCCGGTAGTCAAACATGGGAATTACGGTGCCACTTCCGTCAGCGGAGCCAGCAACGTGATGGAACAGCACGGAGTAAAGTTCACCGACCATACAGACCGCCTGCGCCGCTCGATGGAGAAGTGTAACATCGCTTATCTGCATGCACCTCTGTTCAACCCGGCTCTGAAAGCGGTGGCACCGATACGCAAAGCATTGGCCGTACGCACGTTCTTCAATATGCTGGGCCCGTTGGTAAACCCTGTCATCCCCACCTATCAACTGCTCGGAGTATACAACCTCCCGCTGCTCCGCCTGTATACCTATACCTATCAGGAAAGCGCTACCCGCTTTGCGGTAGTACATAGCCTGGACGGATATGACGAAATCTCTCTGACCGATGAATTTAAAGTGGCGACATGTGGAAACGAGAAAATCTACACTCCGGAGAGCCTGGGCTTCAACCGTTGTCGGGAATCCGAACTCGACGGTGGAAATACCCCGGAAGATGCCACAAGAATATTTGACGCCGTAATGGAGGGAACAGCCACCGAAGCACAGAAGAATGTGGTGATCGTCAATGCGGCCTTTGCCATCCGGGTGATTTGTCCGGAGAAACCGATAGAAGAATGTATCGCCCTGGCACGGGAATCACTGGAAAGCGGCAAGGCACGGGAGACTTTAAAGAAATTTGTCGAACTAAACGGATAGAAAAGCTATCACCCATCAAAGAAACATGAAAGATATATTATCTGAAATCATTGCCAATAAACGTTTTGAGATCGACCTGCAGAAACAGGCCATCCCATCGGAACAGCTTCAGGAGAAGTTATCTGACGAGGTACAGCCGGGCTACTCCATGAAGCAGGCACTGGCCTCTTCGGCTACCGGTATCATTGCCGAGTTCAAACGCCGGTCTCCGTCCAAAGGCTGGATCTATGAAAATGCATGTCCGGAACAAGTCGTGCCGGACTATATAGCCGCCGGTGCTTCGGCGCTTTCTATACTCACGGATGAAAAATTCTTCGGAGGAAGCCTGAAGGATATTCGCACAGCACGCCCTTTGGTGAATATCCCGATCCTGCGCAAAGATTTTATAATCGATGAATATCAACTGTTCCAGGCCAAAATTGTGGGAGCCGACGCCATATTGCTGATAGCCGCCGCACTGGAGGCCGATCAATGTCATGCGCTTGCCGCAAAAGCCCATGAATTGGGACTGGAAGTCTTGCTAGAGATTCATACTGCCGAAGAACTGCCATTTATAAATAAGGAGATAGACATGGTAGGTATCAATAACCGCAACCTGGGCACTTTCTTCACAGATGTAGAGAATTCTTTCCGGTTAGCCGGACAGTTGCCTCAGGATGCGCTGTTGGTATCGGAAAGCGGCATCTCGGATCCGGAAACAGTGAAACGCCTGCGTAAAGCCGGGTTCCGGGGATTCCTGATCGGAGAAACGTTTATGAAAACCCAACAGCCCGGACAGAAATTAAAAGAATTTATAAACGACCTGAATTCACCACAGATTACACAGATTAACACAGATACTTTAATCTAATTCTCAATGAAATAAATTATTAATCTGTGAAAATCCGTGTAATCTGTGGTGGAATCAAAACCATTCAATAAAGAGCTCAAAATGATGAACGACAAATTAATAAAAGTCTGCGGGATGCGCGAAGCTGAAAATATTCGTGAGGTAGAGCAACTAAAGGTGGACATGATAGGCTTCATCTTCTATCCGAAATCTCCCCGTTGCCTCTACGAACTTCCTGCCTACATGCCGGTCAAAGCAAAGCGTGTCGGTGTCTTTGTCAACGAAGACAAAAAGGAGATCGAAATATTTGCCGACCGTTTCAGCCTGGATTATATCCAGCTGCATGGCAATGAATCGCCGGAATACTGTCATTCGCTCCGGGCTACCGGACTGCGGCTGATCAAAGCGTTCTCCATTGCCCGAAGAAAAGACTTTGAAAATATCGGAACTTATGAAGAGTCCTGCGACTATTTCCTGTTCGACACCAAATGCGAACAACATGGCGGCTCAGGAAATCAGTTCGACTGGAGCATGTTAAACAGCTATAAAGGGAAAAAGCCTTTTCTGCTTAGTGGAGGCATCAATCCATACAGTCCGCCGACACTGAAAGAGTTGCGCCATCCACAATTGGCAGGCTTCGATCTGAACAGCCGTTTCGAAACAAAACCGGGATTGAAAGATGTGGAAAGACTCAGGCACTTTCTAGAGGAACTGAGGAAATAACCCGCATCTGCACCAACCCTATATTCACATAAGACAGTAACAGATAAAAATAAAAGTATATGAACAGAATAAACCAACTTTTCGACAGCAATCCCAGGGATTTGCTATCCATCTATTTTTGTGCCGGCTATCCTACTCTCGAAGGGACAACCGAAGTAATCCGTACTCTTGAAAAACATGGAGTGAACATGATTGAAATCGGTATTCCTTTCAGCGATCCGATGGCTGACGGTATGGTGATTCAGAATGCCGCCACGCAGGCCCTCCGCAACGGAATGTCACTCAGACTATTGTTTGAACAACTGCACGACATCCGTCGGGATGTAAAAATCCCATTAATCCTGATGGGATATCTCAACCCGATCATGCAGTTCGGCTTTGACAACTTCTGCCGGCAATGCGCCGAATGCGGCATTGACGGAGTCATCATTCCCGACCTTCCTTTCAAAGACTATCAGGAACACTTCCGCACCATTGCAGAGCGGTATGACGTGAAGGTAATCATGCTTATCACCCCTGAAACAAGTGAAGAACGCGTACGCGAGATTGATGAACACACCGACGGATTCATTTATATGGTTTCATCGGCTGCCACCACAGGAGCTCAACAAGACTTTGACGGGCAAAAACGTGCTTACTTTAAAAAGATCGAAAAAATGAATCTTCGCAATCCCCGGATGGTCGGTTTCGGTATCAGCAACGAGGCTACCTTCCGTGCCGCTTGCGAAAATGCCTCGGGAGCCATCATCGGCAGCCGTTTTGTCACTCTGCTCCATGAAGAGAAGAACCCGGAGAAAGCAATCACACGCTTAAAAGCTGTTTTGAATTTATCGTCCAATGATTTGAGATAAATCAATCCCCCCAAAAAGATGTATCCACCACAGAAGCTCACACAGATTTGCACAGATAAATTTCATTAGTTATCAATAGACTAGCTACACAATATGGAATTCTGTGTGAACTTCTGTGGTGAATGCTCCCCCCCCTCCCCGCCGTTCATCATCGAAAACCGTTTGTCATTGAAAGTTTATTGTTTTTCATTCGCCGTTCATCACTTAAAATTGTTATCTTTGTCAGGAAAATAGCAAAAATGACACAGATATGAAAGCAGATTACCCCTCCGTACTACTTATTTATACGGGTGGAACTATCGGAATGATAGAAAACCCAGAAACCGGTGCTCTGGAAAATTTTAATTTCGACCATCTACTAAAACACGTACCCGAACTAAAAAGATTCAATTATCGTATCTCTTCTTACCAGTTTGATCCCCCCATCGACTCCTCGGATATGGAACCGGCATTTTGGGCCAAACTGGTTGAAATAATCAACTACAACTACGATTCTTTTGACGGCTTTGTGATCCTGCACGGCACCGACACAATGGCCTATACAGCTTCTGCTCTCAGTTTCATGCTCGAGAATCTGAGTAAGCCCGTCATCCTGACCGGCTCTCAGCTCCCGATCGGTACGCTGCGGACGGACGGTAAGGAAAACCTGATTACAGCCATTGAAATCGCGGCAGCCAAAAATCCGGACGGTACGGCCATCGTTCCCGAGGTCTGCATCTTTTTTGAAAACCATCTGATGCGTGGCAATCGCACGACTAAAATCAATGCCGAAAACTTTAACGCTTTCCGTTCATTCAACTATCCGCCACTGGCCCGGGTAGGTATACATATTAAATATGAACCCAACCTGATTCGCAAACCGGATTTGAGCAAGCCCCTGAAACCACACTATCTATTCGATACCAATGTAGTAATACTCACGCTTTTCCCCGGAATACAAGAGGGCATTGTTTCGGCACTGCTTCATGTACCGGGACTCAAAGCAGTGGTACTCAAAACTTTCGGATCGGGAAATGCTCCCCAAAAGGAGTGGTTCATCAGAGAACTGAAAGATGCCACCGACCGGGGAATCATCATCGTCAACATCACCCAATGCGCTTCCGGCGCCGTCGAAATGGAACGTTACGGAACAGGAATCCAATTACTACAGGCAGGGGTGATCAGCGGCTATGACAGCACGCCGGAATGTGCAGTGACCAAATTGATGTTCCTCTTAGGACACGGACTCGATAATAAAGAGATCAGATACAAGATGAACTCTTGCCTGATCGGTGAAATAACTAAAAGGGTCGAATAAAAAATGTTTTATTGATCGCTTCCACACAACAATAACCTGTTTGAATTCCGCTTTTCCGTCTCAGGGGAGTGAAAGGGCTCTTTTCAAAGCATGCCCCTCCCCTTGATAAATTTTGTTAATTGAGTTATAGATAGTTATTAACTAAACCATATACCTCAATTTATAGTTGTATATTTG
>ENA-OXQU01000049-OXQU01000049.1-human-gut-metagenome-genome-assembly--contig:-NODE-49-length-57152-cov-11.0951_pt1 | contig 57152 bp, 71 predicted proteins | sample MGYA00249585_ERZ652569 | MGnify/ENA primary metagenome ERZ652569 (study PRJEB26925, sample SAMN05826638) | human gut metagenome | biome: ENVO:2100002; feature: ENVO:00000062; material: ENVO:00002003...
CTAGTACGGTCTCGTGGGCTCGGAGATGTGTATAAGAGACAGACATCCTTCTGTGAGTCTGTAAGCGGGTTTCCATCCGCATCAGTAACCCAGGCGTTCTCACCTTTAGACTCGCCGAGGTAGTAGAGGACACGTTCAGTGATGGCGTTAGCATCATCATCGCTGTAACCGAAGCTCGTGGTCTTGGCAGAGAAGAGCTGGGTGACAATAGAGGCGCACTGACTCTGCATGGTACTATCGTTGAGCAGATTTTGCCAGTAGTTAGCCGGCAGCACATAGTTCGGGTTGCTGTTGTTCTTCAGACTCTCCGCAGCCTTGTTATATGCATTCTTGCCCAACTGGTTGTTGATGTGATCAGCGGTACTCCCCATTTTGATGTAGTACACTGGGGAATAGGAGTAGTCGAGGGTGCCGTTCTTCTTGAACTGGATCGCCGACTGGTCGTAGTTGGACTTTATCCAGGTTGGCAGCAGATAGATGCCGGTCTGCTTGCTGTCTGGGTCGGTGTTTGGGAAGTGAGTCGTCCAGTACTTGACTACCTCATCGTACCCTTTTGACACCACATTTGCCGGGTCGGTATAGTCGAACGTGACAGTCCGCTCGGAGGATTGGACATGCAGCAGCATACCTGGGCCGAGGTTGGTAGGCGAGGACCACTTTGTACCAGAGCCACCACCACCTGAGCCTGGGCTGGTACCGCCGCTGCCCGGCACGATGATATCTGATGCAAAGGCATTGATAGGAAGCATCGTGAGCACCAACAGCAGGCACAACAAGCGCTTCAAGTTCCGCAATGAGGCACCTCCTTTCCTGGATTTGAGATTGTTCATAGCAATCCCTCCTTTGATGTGGTATAATGCTTGCATGGGTCAGCGACCGGCCACCCAATAAACTCCACTCTGGCATTAGTCGGACCACACCACTAGTGACCAGGTGGAGCTTGTTGAAAGGAGGCTAACCTGATGGACGAAACTACCATCCGTCTGATCTTGGCGCTCACTGTGCTGGCGAAAGTGTTTGGCGGCATTACAGTCGTATACGCAGCGTGGCTGGCGCGCCAAATCTACAAGTGGCTCAGTGAATAGTCCCTGGGCCGGTCGCTGACCCATACAAGCATAAGATACGAAATATGGCACTGTTTTTGGCAATAAGGTTACAGGTGCTGGGGAGCACGGCTACCTCCCTTGAATACACTCAGCGCGACCGGATGGCCAACCCAACCCCGCTCCGGCGTAGCTGTGTAAATTCAAATAAGGAGGTGTAAGAAGTATGGCTTCTGCAGCTGTAGTTTACATTCTGCTTGCTGTAGTCTACATTATCGGTGGACTCACAGTGCCGTGTGCGCTGCGTTGGATGACGCGGTAAAGGCGGAGCAGGGAAGCCGTGCTCCCCAGCGCCTGCAACCATAGAAAGAGCGCCCACAGCAATAAACTGCAGGCGCTTTACCTCTTTCAATAATATATGATGTGCGGATGAAGGGATTTTATAACCAGAGACCAGTAGGGAGTATTGTGAACCCCAAACAATACTCATAAGCTGTAGCCGGACATCTTCCTCTTAAACATTGGATACAGCAGCGCTATATTGCTCTACCTCAACCAATGCCGACTGTGCTACTGCGGCAACCCCAAGTACAATAGAAAGACTCAAATGATAGTCTTTTATATACCTGGTCTTTGACTCCATTTCGGTAATCGTACCAGAGGACATTGTCAACATCGTTAGAATATTTTCAGAGAAGATTTGACTAAAATCCATTACACCAAGTAGTTGCCCGATATCGTGAGTTTTTGGATAGGCTATCCCCGAAATCTCGATGCAGTGCTTAAGCATCAGTTCAACAGCCTGCTGTAGGTGGTAGGCCGCACTCTTTACTTGAGACTCATCATCACGTGCAACCCCCATGATAATATCATAGGTTTTGAATTGCGCCTTTGCCATGTCAAGCAAAGTCTGCCCCATACACAACCACCCCTTTCGTTCTAATCTCAGAGAACAGTGGATCCTCTGGTGTTACGTCCGACTCATACCATATATCGTAGGCATCATTCTGTGGTGGGACAAACCCTTCACTGCGCCCAATACCTTCTAAGTAGACATCCAGATCACTCCACGGATTACATGCTGGTGTCACGCTGCTCCCAAAGATGACAATACGCGTAATACTCGGGTAATGCGCCTTGCAATGCTCGATGAGTTCCTCAACAGTATGTTGCTTGAGCGGAAATATCTTTTCAACATTCTTGTAAGAATGTGAAACGAACTTTGTCTGCTGCCACATATAAGCTCCTCCCATTCTATCATATAGAGGCCTCTGTAATTAACTCAGATAGATGTTGGTGACCTCGGCATTGCAGAAACGACCAGAACTTACGGCGATCTGAATTCTCTTACATCCAGAGATGTCAGCGGTGTAGGTTTTGGCCGTCTCTGGATCCTGGCTAGTCACAAGACGTCCGTCAGCAACTATGCCATCTGCACCCATTGCAACAATATCATGCTCCTTCTCGTGCACTGTCACGGTGAAAGTAAGAGTAGAGTATCCGGGGTTGTTAAACGTGATGTAGCCACCTGTGCCCTCAAATCCGGAGTTGTATAGATGGAAGACTCCATCCTCATACTTAGAGGCATCCCCCTTAATGTAGAGGATGTTATCGTTGGTCAGGGTCAGAGAGCCGCTGGGTTTCGAAGGAGTAGAGGGAGTGCCGCCAGAGCACACCTCCAGGAGACGATCCATGACCACAGCGGCCTGAGCACGGTCCATGACGCCGGTGCCATTGAAGGTGCCCTTATTGTCCACACCGGTCAGCATACCCATGTTGTAGCAGACGGAGACAGCGTCCCGGTAAGTAGAGGGGACAGCACTCCAATCGGCCACCTTGGATGTGTCGGAGAGGGAGGAGGTAGTGATGCCCTCAGCCTTGAGGACGTTGTACATCAGCTGGGCCATGTCATAGCGGTTGATGGTGCCCTCGGCAGTGACGTTGGTGCCAGTCAGGATGTTGGCGCTCTTGGCAGCGTCCATGAACTCGGAGTACCACTTCTCGCCTTCGGTGCCCAGTTTGTCCTCATAGAAGTGGCGGACGATCATGGTGACGAATTCCGCCCCTGTAAGCGTGTTGGAGGGAGCAAAGAGGTTGTTGCCAATGCCGGACATGATGCCCTTGTCGGCCATCTCAGTGATGGAGGAGGAAGCCCAATGACTGTCAGGCACATCGGTGAACTTCACGGAGGCCGCAAAGGCAGTGGTGGAGAACATGGTGACCGCCAAAGCGATGCTCATGGCACCGGCGGCAAGACGACGAGTTTTCATTTCAAATCAATTCCTTTCTTTTCCTAGCGTGATACAATTATACTTCAAAACGTACCGTGTGTAAACATATAATGCTTGCATGGATCAGCGGCCGACCACTCAATAAACTCCACTCTAACCCTAGGAGGTCACTGGCCACTAGTGGTTGTGTGGAGTTTACTGAAAGGAGGTTAGGCCGATGAACGAAAGCACCATTCGTCTGATTTTGGCACTCACTGTGCTGGCGAAAGTGTTTGGCGGCATTACAGTCGTGTATGCAGCATGGCTGGCACGCCAAATCTATAAATGGCTCAGTGAGTAACCTCAAGGCCGGCCGCTGATCCGTACAAGTATGATGTACGAAATAGGTTGCTGTTTTTGGCAATAGAAAGAGCGCCCACAGTAATAAACTGCAGGCGCTTTACCTCTTTCAATAATATATGATGTGCGGATGAAGGGATTTTATAGCCTGAGCCCGGTAGGGTGCATCACGAACCACCAAATGGGAGCGAATTAAGTTCCTCAATGCAATCTTCACCCGTGTCGAACTCTTTGATCTTTTGATTATGATAATAGCAAAGCAGGCGATTCAACCGGATAAACTTATGCATGTCTAGTGCGCCCGTGCCAGCAAGATTAACTGTCCCTTTCGGATAGCACGGAAATTGAGCGACATATCGCCTAGCTTTGTCTGCTACCGAGATATGGCCGCATTCCGAGGTTGGCTCAGCACACAGACAGTCTTGAGTGTAGAACACATCATACTCAGTATTAGATGCGTCCTCCCCAGGCGTGCTCTTTGCGCAATCTTTAACTGCCTTAAGTAAATAAAGCTTACAGAACTTCTCGAAGTTTCTACAAAACTTTTTATTTTTGTTAGTGACCGCTAAAAAGGAGTCTCTCCACGGCAACTCCTCTACGCACAACCGTAGTGCGTCTTCGTCCAAACAGATAGGTAGATGTGCAATAGACCGGATGAAATAGAACTCGCTACAAACAACAGGTACTGGAAGAATTCTCCTACCACTCTTCGTGTATTCTGTAACCAGCTCATTATATAGCGATACCGTCCACTTGTTGTCAGGGATGATATCTATGAACACAAGAACAGACTCTTCTGGATACTCACGTAATAGCCTATTTGCCGTCTCCTTCAATTTAGCGTTCCCGTTAGCATAACAGAATCTCGAACTAACTTCGGTAGGATATGCCTCCCTGAATAATGTTGACAATTGCGTGCTCTGCTTGTCCTCGAAGAGATATATCATGCGTACACCTCAATTACTTCCGGAGTGCGTCTGATAAATGCAGACCTGTAGTGGCCCAAGCGTGGGTGACTGCCCTTGGCATCCACAAGAACAATCCCACGCTCCTTGACTATATCCATAGCCTTCCTCACTGCCGTGTCATCTGGGAACATATCAAACCTGTCCACCAGTAGAACCTTGGTACCAGCGGCATTGACTAGCCGCTCGATATCCACGCGCTTCACGTGGTCCTCAAGGCTATACGTCATGGTGACTCCACCTGCATTCGCATTCTGCTGTAACAGATATTTTAAATAGGTTTTACCATAGGCTGACACAGGTTTGAAAATATACAGCCCATTAGGGACATTTAAGACGACGCGGGGGAAAGTGTTGAACTCCATCATGCTCTCCCCTCATCGAGATACTCTGAGAAATCCTCTACGGTGTGAAACATGCGCCCCTCACACTCGATTTCCACATGTATTCCGTCTTTAACCACGCACACCGGAACATCTGGGTCATCCATGACTACACTGCCTTCTCGGCAAAATGACAGGATTGCATCCCTAGCGTTCCAGCCACACTCCTTTAGGTCCACTACCGCACTTGAAACACAGACTACTAAAGCTGTCTTGCACCCAGTGCTGAGCAGGGTCGTCGGGAGCTTATAGCCAAAGCGATCTAAGAATGAAAATCGATCCAGTAAGGTTCCGCCCTCAATTTCATGGACGAGGGCCTGCGTTTCCTCGGTTACGGCAAAATCGGCAGATGTGAACGCAGCCTCAGCGTCATCTATTACCTTGGCTCCAGATGGAACAACGTCTTCTGTAGTGTCTCCCTGCCTCCGCAAAAATACCTGTAGCATAATGTAAGCGCCTCCCTATCACTCATATACTAGGGTTGAGCAAAACTCCGATTTGCTCATGAGACTATACGATAAATAGTGCCATCCGACTTGCTTTGGGCCTATATGTTGTGACTCGACTTTGCAAAACTCGCGTTTTGCTCAACCCTACTCATATACATCTCTGAGGTTAGCTCAGGTAGATGTTGGAGATTTCTGCGTTGCAGGAATAACCATCGTAGACGCCAATACCCATATTCTTCAACCCAGTAATATCAACTGAGTAGGTCTTGCTTGTTCCAGCCTCCAGCACTTCTCCCAGCCTTATATCGACTTCGACATTTCCATAGTCACTTACTGCGACATAATGGTCCTCCTCAAACACAGTAACTGTGAATGTCAGTGTGGAGTACCCGTTATTGACCCACTGAATGTAGCCGCCGGTGCCCTCGAAGCCGGAGTTGTAGAGATGGAAGACTCCATTCTCGTACTTAGAACCGTCACCCTTAATGTAGAGGACGTTGTCTTTGGTCAGGGTCAGAGAGCCAGCAGGCTTCTCGGGAACAGTAGGAGTAGAGGTGGTGCCACCGGAGCAGACCTCCAGAAGCCGATTCATGACAACAGCTGCCTGCGCACGGTCCATGTTGCCAGTGCCATTGAAGGTGCCCTTGTTGTCTACACCGGAGAGCATGCCCATGTTATAACAGACGGAGACAGCATCCTGGTAGGTAGAAGGGACGGAAGCCCAGTCGGCCACCTTGGAGGTGTCAGAGAGGGGAGTGGTGTTTATACCCTCGGCCTTGAGTACATTGTACATGAGCTGGGCCATGTCATAGCGGTTGATGGTGGAAGTGGCCAGCCCCTCATTGGAGCCCACGTTGGTGCCGGTCAGGATGTTGGCGCTCTTGGCGCCGGCCATGAAGGGGGCGTACCAAGTGCTGCCTTCGGCCCCCATCTTGTCCGAGTAGAACTGCCGCACCAGCATGGTAATAAACTCAGCGTTGGAGAGCTGCTGGCTGGGCGCGAACAGGTTATTGCCGATGCCGGACATAATGCCCTTGTCTGCCATCTCAGAGATAGAGGAAGAGGCCCAGTGGCTGGAGGGGACATCGGTGAACTTCACGGATGCGGCAAAGGCTGTAGTGGAGAGCATAGTGACTGCCAGGGCGATGCTCAAGGCACCGGCGGCAAGACGACGAGTTTTCATTTCAAATCAATTCCTTTCCAAGTATATCTTCTAAAACGAGTGTGTCTCAAGATCCAAGTCTGTGTGGTACAGCTATGCCCGAACTAGGTCTTGCGCATAATTATACAAGAGGATCGAGCTTTAAATAAAGTTCCTCGTTGACTCCATCATGCTTGCACATAACCGCACTTATGGAGTTGTAGTGGGATACTAGCTTTCTGTGGAGCATAACACGTTCTTCCCATGTAGCAACCCTCTCACCAGCCTTATTATGAAATGCTGGCCTAGCAGGAAACAGCCGAGTAAATTCCTCCGACTTGTCGATTAGGCTCCAGCTGTGGCACTCCGAGTTAACAAGGTTCGTTTTGCACAGGCAATCCTCAGTGAAGAACGGCCTAGCTCTATCCTCTTGCTTCGAGAGCGTTCCAATACGAGCACACTGTGCCAGGGCTTTCCGTGCAACTATCTTGCAGAAGTTCTCGTAAGTAGTATAATCTGCGGCATCATCTTCAAGTCCAAGAATAGGTGGGTTCGTATCAGACAGTAGCCCAAAGGACAGGCAGGTTTCAATCCACGCAGGATTAGTAACTAAAGCGCTGTTCCTGATAAACTTGAGGTAGTAATACTCCATGCATACAAACGGGTATATCATGAAGCTACTGTAAGCTCCCATAAGCTTATTCCCAAGATTATTGTAAATCTCCACAACATCAGGATTGCCAGGAGGCATATCTAAAAACACAGTAAGCTCCTCATCCTTGCTCTTGAAAGTCTTGGTGATGTATGTAAGCATTTTACCATTACCTCTGGTGTAATGGAAATTTGCAATCACACTTTCCGGATAGGCTGCCCTGAACAGTTTTGATAGCAGGCTATTTTCATTGTCCTCAAATATGTACTGCACCAGCCACCACCTCGATCTCAGTCTTGCTGAAACTAATGTTGCACCTGCTCACAGCCCCCAGTCCCGACAGCCCCTTGCAGTCCACCAAGACTATACAAGTATTAGCTAGGGCCTGTATGACTTCTGTAAACTTCCCCGCATACAAGTCATACCTGTCAAACATGACCACCTGTAAATCGCTCAGTTTGAAGTCCACTCCACTTAGAGCCTCTTCTGGGTTACCAAACTTTTTTAGATCCGAAACACTAATGCTATCAACAGGTTCCCCCACACCCCTGAGAGCATGCAGTCTCTCTGCCAGGTAGCTCTTTCCTGCTCCCGACTCTTTCTGAAATACATATACCCCATTGGATAAACGTATGTGAACCTCCGGTAACCCCTTGCAAAAAGAGTACATGCTCACACCTCACATTCCCTGCGAAAGATAAAGGTTTAAACTATCTAAGGACGTGAACCTTTTCCCGTCTACAAGCACATCAACATCGAAGTCATTGAATCCAGGATAGTCTATTGAGATGTCGTTGTAGTAGAATAGGACCTTCCCATCCCGTATGTTGCGAATAATTGCATCCCTGGCATTATACCCACACTCAATTAAGTCGACGACCTTGGTTGGGTTGTGTGCAACTACTAAGGACGCTTTACATCCTGTGCTAAGCTTCGACATAGGTAACGTGAGACCGAACCTGTCTATAAACTCAGTCTCGTTAACGTACCTGGCCTGGTCAATTTCATTTAGGAGCACCTTGGCGAGTTCAACTCGTGTAATACGCATGAGCATAAAAGCTTCTTCTGCATCCACAATAATCGGGCACCCTATTGGCGGATTACTCCTGCTGTATAATTCTAACACAAAATACCACCTCTTAAATCAGCACACTACATTTTAGTGACTACCTGCCGATCCAACCATAGCTGGAAGTACCAAATTTCGTGAGCCACTTGGAAGCAGACCTCCTTACACGCAATCACCTACCGAGACTGGCCCAGTTTAAATGTGCCATCCGGCCAGGTATTCATCAGTCCACTTTCGATATTCCTATCCAACAGCTCCTGATCACCAACAAGTGGATTAGAGACGAACTTCGCACTGAACAGCCAGCCATGCTCTTTGCTTTCATATCTATACACGACACCCTCAGGAGCTCCAACAGCCCCATGGCGCCCACTCCCTAGAAGAGACACAGCCTTAGAAGTACTTATAGCACCACCAGAATGCACCACAGCAGCTGACGTAAAGGCTAGGGGATTAAGGCGTTCTTGCAACTCCGCATAACGAACGCGCCCAGTGTCATTGATAATATCGAAGCACACAAACGGCTCATGTGGCAGGTTGTATCTGATGGTATGTGTTTTGACCATCCACTCACCACAGACTCTCTCCCCATCCGAGAGCAGGCGTAGGAAGCGATCTCTGTTCTCGTCTACGAATAGTGCAAAGTCGCGTATCCACTTGTACGGATTGGTCCTTACGTCATATCCCTTCCTGATAATAGGGTATAGGGCGTCGCCACGCCGCAGGACGCCGACGTTGCACCCGTCCACTTTTTCCGTAACGATAACCAAATCGTCTGGGCGTCTTGTTTGAACTGTAAGCCATGTAGCCTCCTGCTCGCCAATCGTCCTGCCGATTTGTCTCGGAGTTTTGAACCAGGCAAATGTGAAATAGAGGGGTAGTTGGAGGGTATGATCTTATTCTCCATCCTTACCACCGGCCCTCTCTCGCGCCAGTCGCCGTTCCTCCATAAGACGTTTGCACTCCGCAGCACCACTATGTACATACTCCAAAAGCTGCTGCAGAGTCATCCCCTTTGTCTCCTCGTACAACTGCCGGCGTACCTCGTGAATATCCTCCACCGTAAAATTAGGACTAATCATAAATACACCTCCAAAATCTGTGCAGGGGTCATAATGTTGACCGGTTTACGACTGCTCTCCGGTGTAACCGTTCGCACCCCAGCTACTGTCTTTGGGTTCGACATATGCTTAAAGTTCCATGAGGCTATCACATCACACCCCATGCATATAGCTGTGGCAATATGAGAAATATCAGCAATACTTCTCTTAGGTAGGATGCCCAAATTGTTGACTGCTAGCACAAGCTCATCGAATCCAACACACCTAGAAGAAGTAATCTCAGTATACGGTACTTCCTGCAAAAAGTCAAACAAAGTACTGCGTTTTGGCTCGGGACACCTTGAAAGTTCCTCTAAGGTTATGTCGGATAAATAAATCAGAAATTGCTTGCTTTTGGCCGCTTCCCAAACCGCTCTGGTGATGGTAGCCTTCTCCTCGGAGTCATCCTGCTGTAAATAGCTTATGGCTGAAGGGTAGAAGTATACTTTTAGAGGCGCAAGCATCAGCGGCTTATTCACTCTACAGACAGGTACAACACAGCATCTCACTACCTTCTGGGATGACCCGTACTCGGCCATCTATCGGCTGCCCAAACAGCAGCGTGAAATACGATAAAACCGTCACAGATACACCCGCTCTTCATATATTTGATTAGGATATACGAAACACCGAAGTCAGTAGACTTCGGTGTTCCCAGTTAAATGTCCGGCATCGCGGTCTCTCCGACTGCGCTGCTCTCAGCACTACAGAAGCAGACAACTTTCCCTGAGGTGAACTTGATAATTAAATCACGGTCACCATACAGTAAAGAGGCACCTTCACGAATTTGTCGTAGTGCATCACCGACATTCTCCGTGGCAACCTTGGTAATGTACGCTACCCCATCCTCTGCCACATTCGCACAACTGACCACTTCGAGGAGCGCCCTCTCTACGATACCAGTGCCGAACAGCTTAGAGGCATATTCGGTAATATCCATATAGTAATTATAATTTCCGGCAGCAGAGGCCTTGGCCTCTAGCAGAGAGACACCATCAATGTTGATTCTCATCTACCTATATCCCCTTCATAAGTATATGGGTGGACGCTCTGCATTTCTTCTGTCAAAGCCACTTCTCAATATAGAGCTGATCCTGCGTGAAGACAGGAGGCTCTTTGTCGATGACCCACACCCTGCGCTCGACCTCAATGGTGTTCTCAGGGTTTCTCGGATCCTGCATAGTAGTGGACCTGGAGATGTGATAGCAGCATACGCCACGTTTACACTCGGTAGGGAGGTCATTCCAGTTGATATCTCTCTGCGACCACAGCATCTCCTGTACCTCATTGCATGTCTTCCGCTGAAGCTCTTTGTGGGAGAAGTGAGCCTGCCCAACTGACTCAATGCTGTTACGCGTGGCGTCCTTCTGCCGCCAAATAAGGCAATTGCACACCTCCTCCTTCGGAAGGGAGAAGGCCCTGGCGTCGAACATAGCCAGATCGAATTTCTCCGCCAGTTCAGGGTACTCCCTGATTCTTCTGTTGAACTCCAGTGTTGCCATAGAAGCGGCGAGACTGCACATCTTCTGGACATTATAGTCAAACCACGCAGAAGTAGAGACAGATGCGTAATCCGTGAGCACCAGCGTGATCTCGTCAGACTGCGTGTAACCAAAAACGCATCCCTGGATGTTCTTACAGAGGAACTGCATCGTACCCTGCATTGCCTCCATCAGGTGTTCGTCGAACGGCTTCTCCATCCCACGGGTAAATGTGTGGAAGGCCTTTCCATCGACACGGATGATAGCGGGGATACGCCTGGTGAGGAAATTTCTGCTCACACTCTCATAGTCCTTCATTCTAGTGCCAAGGGCATCGTATTTGTTTTTACCAATAATTCCCTCCGATTCACTTCCTTGTACAATATACCCGTGCGCTATGTTCAAGTCTGGCAAGCATATCAGGTAACGTTTCTCCAGATTGTCCACAAAGTATCATAGTACTGTTGAAAACTTAGGCGACAATGAGCCCAGCACCCACGAGAGTGTAGGGCGATATAATGCCTTGTACTGCGGCTCCATAAATACTCAATAAAGTCTTTACAGAACTGTGTCACCTCATCCGACCGGTTTTTAAACCCTGTCTGTACTCTACACAGCCGGAGACCAATCAGAAGAGTACCGACCACCTTGTGCCAGTAAATAGGAAGCTTATCATAATCCTCGCACTTGTATGCCAGGCACCACGCGACAAGCGCAGCCACCCTGGTGTCCTTTTCTGAAGTAGGGAGGTTCTTAAGGTAGTCTGCACAGTGGCTGCACAATTTCTCCATGACCGTATTAGCATCTGACATTCCCCCAACCCTCCTATAAGTGACGCGGCATCAGCACTTATCTTGTACACGTACTTTGACATAGCTTGCAACTGCCCTGACGGTGTGTTCATAGACAGTGTAGCAGTGGTATGGATTATTCTGCTCAAACCCGACACATGGTGCCAATTCCGGGATAGTGCGAAGGATGGCCTCCTGCTCAAGAAGCACTGTCTTGCTGTCCAATATGCGCGATAAGATCGTCTCGGGCATCACTCTTATATATCTGCTCACTTATGAAACTCCCATATCTTGTAATACAGGGCGTGGTGCTGCGCGCCTATATCCATATCTACATGGTAATGACCGAAGCACCAATGTTGGTACGTTGCGCAACGCCTAACTACAACATCTAGGAAGTTTGTCAGTTGGTCCCTTATGTACCAACTCGCCAACTGCTGCTGTATAGATGTAGGGGCGCAGTGCGTAATCACCAAGTCAACATTCCAGGAATGACGCTCCAGATTTTCTTGTGCCTCTTCATACTCCAGCTCCGAGGGTAGTTCGCTCTGCCACCAATCTCGCCCTTCTACTCTAAACTCTTTGTCGTGAGACGACGCCCCACCCATAGTGAAGATAGACGTCCCATCAATGTCAAATACCTGTCCACGCATGAGATGGAGAACACTCGGCTGTATGCTATGAACTTTACCGCCCCGCCATCCCTCAACCGGATAGGCGCTCAGCAGAGGATGGTTCTCGTGGTTTCCATCAACAAATAATGTTGTAAAGGATTTAGAGTCTAACCATTCCTGCCAGTATAAGTCCTGTCGGCTTCCATCCCAGACAGCCCCAAAATCTCCGCAGACGATGAGATAGTCATCCTTGGACAACTTTCTTTGGATAGGCCAATTCTTCGTGCTGAGTTTACTTATATCATGCGGTATGTGCGTGTCCCCGGTGATGTAAATTGACATGTCTTAGTCAGTCTCCAATCAGAATAGGAGAGGCTTTGTGCTGCAATGTATACATGCTATCTCCCACTCTCAGTCTCAGCCCACGTCCACTGGAATAGCTGAGAAAGCCACGGCATCTTCCCTTGCAAGCCTCGCAGAAACATGTCGCTGTATGTTCTGACGAATGGCATCAGCATCGGCTGCGCCAATAAGCGCTGCATCGTTAACGAAGTCCAGTGTGCTATCAGAGCCCTTGGCAACCCAGCTGGTACCATGTTTTGAAAAACGCCAATCACGTAATTCGTATCCCACAGTACTAACCCTACTTTTATTTTCTAAGTATGTGTGGTATAATCCCGATATCAGCAAATATGAAAGGAGTAACCCAAATGGCTGGACAACGAGTAGTAAGAAGTAAAGAAGAGCGCAAAGCTGAAATCGAGAAGAAGATACAGTACCACAAAGACTGTATCAAAACCCTAGAGCAGAAGATTTATGGCATCGACAACCCCAAGACCTCTACTAGAAGCAAAGGTATGCGCAGGATCCTCACCGAGGGCAAACTCACTGATGATGAGGCAGCAAAAGCTCTTGGATTTAAAGATGCCAACGAGATGAAGGCGAAGCTCCTTGCCGCAGCTGAAGCGAAGAATAAGTGAAAATAGGAGGCAGCTGGCACACCGCTGGCTGCCTCTTTATCATGTAGATTATACTCGACTCGGCCTTATTGTGTCAACGTATGCTCCCCGATATACTCTTTGATAATCGCACACAACTCCTCTACTGTATCTGCGAAACATACTGTATCGCAGATTCTCTCGAAGTTCTGGAAGGCTACGGCGTCGAAAGCAATCCTCTCGTTGATCACCTTAGCAGAATCACCGCGCATTACCATACGCTCTGCTTGAGCTTTCCTGGACACCGGGATCCCAACTACGTAGCACCCCCGCGCTCCACAGTAGGAGCGGAGAGCCATGGCACCCTTAGGCTCCAGTATCACCAAATTAGAACCATCCGCTTCTGCCTTGGAGAGGCCGTAGTAGTTACCTGCATATTCTTGCGACTCCACCATATCATCGACACGAAAGCTCTCCTTGCTGACAAAATGGTAGGCATCCACAGGCTCCCATCTTCTCCGCTTGCGCGTTGTCGTTGTCACGGCCCGCTTCATTCCCAACTGCTCCACAAGCACCTGAGCCACCGTTGACTTACCAGATGCAGAAGGTCCAACTAGTACAAACATCGGCATCTCTCTCATTTAATCCAACCCCTAATCTTTTTAATTAGCTCCCACATAACTACCCATGGCCCGAGTAGAATGTACGCGGCAACACCAGTCAGATATCCAAGTACTTCAGGTAACATGGCGACCTCCTTCAAGCATAAAAAGAACGGCACACCACTAGAGTGTGCCGTCTCGCATAGATATATGGCAGGGGTAGTTGGACTCGAACCAACGATACCGACGTCAAAGGACGGTGCCTTAACCACTTGGCCATACCCCTGTATGGCGTGCTGACGAGAGCCAGCACGCTTTAACTACTCTCTTAACTTAGAAAAATCCACGTCGTGGACCAGCTGCAGAACTGATTCCACCTTCTTATCCCGCACAAGCAATCTACATGGACTCCCAATATAGCAGCAGTCCTCAATGAAGCAATTTGGTAACTTCCCCTTTGTATAGTGGGCTGGGGTCCTACTTGTGAGTCGCACAAGTAAATCTGTAAAGTACTGCTCCCAACTATTAAAGCTAGCATCAATGTACTCTGAGGGGTTCCCCAAGATTTCAGTAACATCCTTACGATGACAGAACAGAGCAGCTCTAAGCAATAGATGCTCAAACGACTCAGGTAAAAAGAGCTTCACATTGCGATCCTGAAAAGCCTTCAGTCGTGCTATGCGCTCCACATCACAACCGAAAGCTGCACCATCCGCTACAACCAAGACTTTAGAATCCTTGTAGGGAGCACTTAGAAGCATTCTATAGATATTCGATTTACCATCGGCAGAGACGCAGGCCTCTGGACATTTATCACACACATGCTTAAAGAACTGATATCCAGACTTTGCATCTTCTGTGATGATATAATCAGGAGCCATTTCATATGGTGTATGCTTGTAAATAGGAACAAGTGAGTGATACTGGCCGGATGTCTTTATCTCATATATTTCCTTAACACTATATGGTATTTGCTTTAGTGCATCTCTGTTAATAAAGACAAAGTAATTGTCGGATTTCATGGCCAACGTGGCGAATGCTTCTGAGCGAACCCAATCACTATCCTCATCAATAATCACGATGGAGTTGCTTATTGTGGGCAATACAAGATCCCACCGTCCGCCCAAATAATTTGCTGATACAACCGGGACTTTCGAGCTAAGGATGACTCCTTTGCGCCTACGCTCCACGTCCAATATAAGGTCATAAAGAGTAGTCTTCCCAGTAGCACTATCTCCCCTGATGACAGTGTACTTCCTACGCAACTCAAAGTCGTACTGCAACCTCTTGGAAGTGACCCTGATTCGATAGGTACCTTTCATTTAGTCAATCACACCCCTCAGAACAAGGTCATTGTAGGCGTCGAAGAATTCCATCATGTTATCGATTTTCATGCCATTATTATCACAAATGGCGTTCATACCCCCAACATATTTCTCTTCCGGGGTGCGGAACATCATCAGATAATTAAGGGAGATTGTAACATCATGGCGCTTCCCAATCTCCACCATCCACTTCCCACAATTGTCACCGCAGGCGGTTGCATAGTATACATTTTCCGGCTCAAAGAGCATGCAAATGAGAGTCTTAACACCACCTGAGAGCTCTCTCGGAGAAATAGGGCCCAGGAAGGGGCTGTCGATGGCAGAACCACTGATAACCTCAGATTTATCTACATCCCGTACCATCTCTCTCACCAGAGGGTCATCGAACCATTCTCTTTCAAAATTGTTATTAAAGTAAGAATCGATATAATCGATCATACCCTCCACATCTCCGAAATGAATGTGCAACATAGGCCTTCCCTCCCGACAGTGTCTGTTAATTTAGTATATGGCGTACCTGATGCTGTAGGAGCTCGTTCATAGCCTCATACTTCCAATCAGGCCAATTGTAGAGAGAATGCTTTGGAATTGTCCAACCCTTTAATCTCTCCAATGCAGCTCGCCGCCTCTCATTTAGATAAAGGCGCCCCACCGACACATACCCACGCCCATCAAAAAGCCTCGGTCCTTCTTTGGCTGTGTACTCGACAATACTGTCTTTATCATAATTGTCCCTGACCCACATTGAGCCTAAGCCTCGTCCGTTATCGAAAATTGGGGATAAGCCCACTGTACTATAGTCCACAGTGTCCTTGAATAAGCCAAAGTTTCCAAGATGTCTGTCTGGATTACAGATGGCGCAGTCAAAGAACACAATGTCCTTATACGACTCAATTAGCTTATTTTCGGCAAGCACACGATCAAATCCTGCCTCCGTTATCATTCTACGCAAAAGCTCTTGCGCCATAGAAATATAAGCTGTGCTTTCCGATGTAAAGATTGGGCAGACACTACACAGCTTACCGTTCACCACGCGCAAGTCATACTCTACATACTGGTAAAGATCCATACGCTTCGCGATCTGTGTTGCATAAAACTCTGCCTGCGGCTCAAACCCTGCATTTAGGAACCCTGAATCAACGGTACTACCCTTTAGGAGCCAAACGGTCCCATCGTTCTCACGAATCCAGCATTTCGGCAATACACCATCCGTTGTATACTCTGGCGACGTTGCCTGCAGGCGCATTCCAGCTAACCCAACACCAGAAAATGCATAATGCGCTATAACCTCCGAAAACTTGTTGTCATACATGTTGATACGCGCCCAGGGCACATCCAGTGTTTCGGGACACACCCACACATTATCGGTCAAAGACAGCCCATATGACATGTTTAGAAAGCTCTCCAGGGAGTTCATATCGAGGTAACTGAACAGCTTCGCAATGTGCACTCTACGCCTCGGGGCTTTCCTCTTCTTCAGGAACTCCTCCAATTGGCGGCCGCCCACAATGGCGAGGTAGAGTTTTCGGTCCACGATATTCAAATCACTTACAGAAACGCTACTGATCCCCAGAAGAGAGGTAGTACTAACAAGCTCAAACGTAGCTATTACCCTGTCCTTGCTCATTAACTTATACACAGCTCTCCTCCTAATGCTATACTTATTGACAGTATATCCAGAATAAATACAAAAGTCAAATTCTCCTTCCAATAATATATGGGACCCACCTCGCCGAACTCTGTTGACAATTTGGTGTGCCTGACATAAACTACGTACCAGAGGCGTATTTTGGCAAAGGAGAATAAAAGTTATGTTATATTTTCCGAGTGCAAGAGAAATAGAGAAGTTGCAACCAGAGCTTAAAGCAACGCTACAATCCTCTCCCAGGACTATGCGTGAACCTGTCCCAATCAAAAGCGAAGAACAAGCTAGGCAGTACCTGTTGGCGAAAGTTAGGAAATATAAAGAATCACTGCAGTATAAAGGCAGCGATAGAGTTATCGTCGATAAGTACATAGCTGCGGCGATGAACAAGCTCTTTGCGGTCGGCTTCACTTATGTTAATCTATACGCCAAAGATTGCGTGTTTCTAACCGAGCCACATATCGCATCAGCATTAGCCTTTAACGAACTCAACCATATAGTGGATATTCCAGACGATATTGATTGGGCGTATGGCCTTACCTATGACATGGACTAATACAACCCATTGTTGCACATACATAAAATCCGGTGAAAGGGGACTTTGAAATGTTTGATACGTATTTCAAGCAGTGTACAACCAGATCTGAAGTGCGGAAAAGGCGCAATTCTCTTGCCAAACAATTACACCCAGACCTTGGTGGAAATGAGGAGGAAATGAAAATCCTTAACGCCGAGTGTGAAAGAAGACTTCAAGAGATAACTGAAAATGAACCCCAAAATGGCACCATAACTGTAGAGAGTAAAGAAATTGTAGAAAACATACTTTCCAAATTGGACGTAGACTCTCGCGAAATATGCCCTGGAAATCCTATGACTATTACCCTAGAGTGCGGAGTAGCCCCATCTAAGGTACTAAAGATAGAGTCTGCCATTAGAGAGGAACTAGGGAAACACGGCACCCCCTTCCGTTTGAAGTACTGGGGTGCAAGAAAGAGTAGACCCTATGAAATTTTTACGAGTGGCTGCATCACTTTTATTGATGTTGACGCAGAGGAGACATACCTGCACTATGTCAAACAGACAAGGAATTGTGAAGAGGCTTTATATAAAACCCATGCGGCATATGTATTTGATGGGACGTATGGGGAGAAATGGTATGAAGCTCATTGGGACAATAAGCGCATGCACGGATACCTAATGCACCGATCCAAAACGCTCTCGCTATCCGACCTTTTAGCAGGTGTAAGTATTTAATCGAAGAAGGGTAGGGGCTGACTGATAGTCCCTACCCTCTTTTCTTACCCCATGTATACTGGGTCGTAATAGTAGCCGTTTTTCGCAGCTTCTTCAACTGAAGTGAACATATCAATGATATGTGTCCCTTCAGGTAGAAGATCGGCATACGCATACAACTTCGTCGTAGTTCCGTCACTGTTAATGCCCTCATAGCCGGCAACCATTCTAGCAGTCTCCAGCTGCGCGCCGCCAACAGAGAATGCGGATATCGCATGACCAGACTTAAAGTCCCACCCGTCAATAAAGGATATGACGGTAGGGCCTGCAATCGGGTTGACCTGCTTAAAGGTAGTCAAGTCACTGGGGATGTAGATAAACTCACCGCTCCTGCCGGTGGTCTCCTGAAACTGATACATAAGGGCATCACTTACGATTGAGTTAATCTGACGATAAATCTCATCTTTGCTGATACCCTGACTCTGTATAGTTTCCTTTGTCAGATGCCCATCTTGCAGCAGATGGACACTGTCCCCGCCCGTGTTAAGGGCATAGTATTTATCCCCAACTTCATAGGCATAAGGAATCTTCTGTGACCCCTGAAGATACCAGCCACCGTCAGAATCCTCAGTTGGCGTGTACACATAGTACCCGTTGTAGGCTGCAACGCAGAACACAGGTATGTACCCACTCTCAATCTGCATCTTCGACTTCTCTGTGAGCGGGAGGTCATAGTTCATGCACATGAGATTGATAAAGGTTGTAAGCGCCACCTCTGGGTCAGCATTTGTGCGCCCCTGATCTGCGTAGTCCTGCCCGAGGTGCGACATACTCAACATTTCCTCCACAGCCGCATCCGTGGAGTAGTCGATGGCAAACTTCAGAACATACTCCTCAAGCTGCATCTGTTCCTGTTGCACATTATGCACAAGAAGCATTAGGAGGATTGCAATGAAGAGTATTGGTACAGATAGGATAAACCCAAACCCTCTATTCATGACCGAATCCTCCCAGCCAGCGTGAAGTCAACTGGAGCCATGTTTAGACCAAAGACGCTATAGAGGAAACTTGCCAGCCCAGTAGGGCCCACCTCTGTAACCTTCACTTTTAGCAGGTCACCTTGGTTCCAATGGTAGATGTCATCAGACCCGACATATGTCATATAGGTGTCGCCCGGACTCTTAGGGTCTGGGTTAACGACCTTAGCATATCTGAGGATCTGTACATCTACAAGAGGCCCATATGCAGAGCAGGCCAGATATAAGTCAGCCACGTGTTTCTCATCCAACACCGCCGTGTCCGTTACTTCGTCTACGAAGTTCGTTACTTCAGCCACGATAGAGCGTCTGGCCTGAAGCTGGTCCGATACCATTACGTTGGCCAACATGAGAACAATCATGATGAAGCACAAAACGACTCCAAGGATTTTGTTTATAAAGCCGTACACTAATCTCCCTCCTTATGGAATCAGTTTTACAACCCACCTGGTTCCAGAGGGGCCTAGCGTTACTGACTCTACCTTGAGATTCATCTTGTCCTTAAAGAAGGAATCCCAGGCTTTGTTGATGGACTCCTCCTTGTCCTTAAAATAGGCATTATCGAAGGCCACCGTGTACGTCTCACGCCCATACTGGAAGACAACCGTTACTGGGTCTGGTACATAGGCGTCATTCACCACCAGCAACATAAGCGCATCCTTGGCGGTCTGCACCGGACGCACGATCTCCTGGCCAAACGTATTGTGGGCTACCATCTTCTCATCAACTTGGACATCCATGTTGCTCCGCACAGAGGCGATAGACCATATGCCGACTGTGAGAATAAAGAGAAGCGCAATTACAGCGACCAGAATGTCAAACCCATCACTAACCTCTTTCATTCGGCCAAGGACACCTCCATCGTGTAGAGCCCGGTCACCTCATCGACTTCCCAGGACATGTAGGCCTTTCTCGCCATGTAGTCGTCCAGGTCGTCTACTGAGGTGGAAATGAGCATCCAGTCATTCGGATTAGACGGGTTGCGCTCCTTGATGGAGAACTTGCTGATATTACCATTGGCGTCCGTACTACTGGCACCATAGTTGATGCGCATGACCATCTTCCAAATGTCTGCAACCGGAACCGGCTTCTCATAGGAGGCTAGAAAGAATGCGTCCGTATCCTGCATAGAGGTTACTGGCGTAGTGACCTGGTCGGCAGTTTTGTTCCAGAAATTCCGGCCAATCATCATGAGACTCAAACCGATGCTCAGGATAAAGGCCATGATACATGCGCCAGCTGCAATCTTATACGCAGTGCTTAGATCTTCTCCCATCCGTTACACCTCCCTGAAGTTGTAGCTCGATAGGGAGCCATTAGCATCGTACGTGAGAGTGCAAAGATAAGTAGAGGCCTGATTGAGCACAGCGCTGATGCTGGCGGAAGTCAGCTCAGTATGGTAGGAAGAAGAGCTCCAAGACATTGTGCTTCCACCACGAGTGGTCACATTGACTGCTGGGGAGCCCTGGTACTCAAGAACCAGAGAGACAATATCCTGCGGGTAGCACTCCTCATTGTCGTACATACGGGCAACCCTGTACTCCAGAACATCCGCAGAAGCTGCACGCTCCTTATCCATAGTCAGCATGATCGTTCTTGATAGCTGCGTACATACAATCAGTGCCACCCCGATAATGCACGCCACCAGGACGTCTACGGCAAGTTTTACACCGTCAGTCCATTCCTGCATGTAATCACCCTCTTTCAGTAGATTCAAAACACATAGTTGTCATATCGTGATGTGCAACCGGTGTTTCAAATCTACAGGGCCCTCAGAACTAGAGGACCCTGCAGAGCGCATTAGGTGGCCTGCTGGGTGAAGCTGATACCGATGATGGTGCCAGTACTGTCCTTGATGAGCTCAGCCAGGTACTTGCCGTTGTCCCGGACATACTGCGCACTCCCACTTACAGTCATCGGCTTGGTGTTCAGATTGTACGTAACCGGGGTAACTGGCGACGCAGTAAAGAACGTGTCTCCCGTGTTACGAGTGAGTGCGGTACTGCTCTTGTAGGAGTAGTTGCCGTTCTGGCCTTCCTGCTGGTACCCCTCAAGCAGCGCACCGTAGCAGTAGCCGCCATTAGTGCCGGCATCCTGGCACAGCCCAGTAACGACAACGATACCGATGGGCTCGCCGGAGAACAGCTTGATGGCGGAGGTGACCTTGGTGCCGGTCACGATCTTCTGATCGTAATCGTCGTAGGTGGTAGCCATCATCTGGCCGAGGCCGGACTCAAGCTGGTTGGCACCGCTGTTGGTGATGTTCTTGACCACCATCAGCAGCGACAGAACGATGGCGATTAGGAAGCAAAGGATGACCAGGCCAATGCCAATCTTGGCGCCAGTGCTGAGATCGTCTCCCATGAGATATTACCTCTTTTCGTTTGATGATTTTGCGTGCCACTCAGATGACGCGCGCTGCGAGCAGCACAGCGACCAGGCTAAGTGCCACAGTCACAAGACACAAAGCGGTACAGACTCCAAGATGAAAACTGATCCGCTTCAGAGTGGAGATTTTCATCTCCTTCTTCACAGACTCATCGTCCATAATAGATCCTCCTTACTTAGCCGATAGGATTGGAGAAGCCGCCGGTGGCCAGCACGGCAATAATGAGGCCGATAGCCACCACGGCCATGACGCCACAAACAATGATGAGCGCCTTAGTGGAGCCCTTGAGGCTCTTGAACTTATCCAGCATCTTCAATACCCCCTTCCCGTAGAGTCCTCATGTAGAGAACATGAAGGCCCTTTCCGTGAAATGATATATAGCCACCAATCCTGATCTGCGTCCCAATAGACAGGTTATCGGGATGCAGATCATCGATATTGGATGACAACGCAGTAACCAGGACAGTAGAGGACGGCGCCCTGCTCTGCCTAACAAGGAGGCAAGCGGAGCGCCGGTTCCTCTCATTCTTCCGCTCAGGGTAGACTGCAATAATCGTACCTTCTACCTCGACAGAATTTTTGTCCGGCTTATCGGTGGTCCAGCACTTGGCCACCTTGAAATAGGAACCTTTATCTGAGGACCAGCGCGGCTTTCCAACCACACAGGTTCGCAGTCCGGCATGGGCATCCGAGATCCCGCTGATGGGTATAGGGAGCCCACGGATTGTTAGTATGTACAGTCCCTTATCGTTCCTGCACTCACTGACAGTACCAACTAGCTTCATATTACATAACTCCCAACTGTCCCATCATATTGGTGATCTCGTTGAATGCCAAAATTCCGATTGGCGCGAGGACATGTCCAACAACCATTGCCATTAGCGGTGCCCGGCTGATAGGAGAACACTGCCGACGCTTCCGCTCCAGCGCGTTGTTTTGAACCATCTCGCGGATACTGAGCATCTGGTCCCTCTCAGACTCAAGGTCAGAGAATGCTTCTCTTATGGTGACCTGAGAAATCGTAGAGAGGAGCCGCTCGCATATCTGCTGGAACTCAGGCAACGAGGACTTGTCCTTCAAACGGTTGAGAGCAAGCTCGGGGTCTGATGGGTACTCGTGATAGGCGAAGTAAATTGCTGTCTGGTAGATGCGGCTCTGCCGTGCCAGCCAGTAGAGGGCCTCCATGGTATCCAGGTGCGTAAAGCGGAGAATAGCGAGCATCGTCTGAAGCTGCAGCACATCCTCCTCTTCCTCCGCACGAACCATCTTCTTCCGCAGGTCCAGCATAATGCCAGGCGCAAACCACCCAAACACTGCAAGCCCGTAGGCAATCAGAACATACCACCAGTGAAAGCTAAGGCTGTGGTAATTATTGTACTTCTGGATGATACGGTTGCACTGATCCTTCAGATCCATCGCTGAGATGTCGGGGAAGTAGGAAGGTATGATATCCTGCAAGTCACGCTCACGAGGCGCCTTCGGCTGCGCCAGTAGCGAGTTATCGAGTTCATGCCACTTTCGCGCATCCTCGACCGACATGTCAGAGCCGCCTAGGAAAGACGCTGTCTTGATGTTGTCGTAGGTGAACTCCTTGGCCAGGAACGTGAACGCCGTAAGAGCTGTAAGTGTCATCACGAAAGCGATACTTGCAGCAAGCACCTTTGATGCATAGATGTACTTGATATCCTTACTAGACAGTGCCCCCTTGAGCTCCTTCTCAATCTTCAGCTTCGTCCGCGCCTTCTTTGGAAGGATGTTAGGCAGGATGCGCTGGAATGGAGGCCAGTACAAAAATGCATCTACAAAGTCGCTACGGTCGTTTCTTCTGATAGCCGTAGGAGAGTTCGTGCTGGTAATGTACCAGTAGGCAAAGATGGCTATGAGGATGATGAGCGTCTGAGAGATGTAGCCAATCATGCCATTGTAGATGACGCTCGTGCCGGGCATGTAGGTGGTGAAGAACCACTTGAGGACACCGATGAAGGGCAGTGGCGCCAGAGGCAGATACTCCAGCATAGAGAACATCATCCGCTGCTTTGTCAGCTTCCGAATCTCCAAATCACACTCATGCTTCAGCAGAGTGATTGCTGACTTGAAGGCCGATACACCACGGTCATCCCGCTCGTCACCAGCGTCGTTCAATAGGTAGCACACACCGGCCAATGTCTGGAGCATAGGGAAGGGGACTGTCCTGTAGAACTCCTCCAGACGCTCCTCTGAATCCGTAGCTGTCAGGATGAGGTAAATCTTATCCATCGACTTCTGTAGGAACTTCCCCTTGGTACACTCATTGATAGCGTCCGGGATGTTACCCATGAGGGTATAGGACTCGCGGATAGAGGACAATGTGGCGGAGAACTCCTTCAGAACGAGGAAGTGTGTCGTATCGACTTTCTTCGTAATGAGCGACTGGTATATGACCAAGGCGAACACTATACACAGCAGAACGGCCGTTACATCGCGGAACACAATGATACCGACAAAAACGAGCACTAAGCTCAGTCCGAGCGTCTGCGTGTAATACTGGATTGCCAGCGTCCGAATCTCCAACAAGTTGTAGATGGAGAGACTGGCTAACTGCTCAACCAGTTTTCTGAAAGTTTTCCGGGTAAGGAAGTTCTCACTCAGAAAGGTGTACGCCTTAGCCTTCTTGGCCAAGTCGCCCTGGCTAGCACGTTGCTTGCGCTTTTGCTCATGCATCAAAATTGCATAGAGAGCAATCGCGCAGGCAAACATGCTGCCAATGATGAAGATAATAGGGAGGGCCATGCTCATTCAAGCCACCTCCACTCCTCAGCATCGTAGTCATAGTAGACTGGAATCCTGAGCTTATACTTCGGAGTGTAGTGCTTGACATACAACGGATAGAGGGCGTTGAACAGGAAGCAGATGAGCAGCTGCGTGGCGAGCATCAGCAAGCTGTCGTTCTTGAGTGCAGGGATCTGATTAAGAATGTAGGTAACCAAGATAGCCGGCGGCATAAAGACCATCAGAGAATGCGCCAAGCAGTCATTGTTGCGGTCTGTGCGCCAGAGGACGTAGCGCCAGGAAAAGTCGCTGAGTTTCTTAACCATAGCACTCACTCCTTCCAGTTCGACGTAACAAACTCCGTGAACGCCTCCACCTGCTCCTTAGGGATGTTCTTGAGCATGTACTCCGTGAGTCTCTCAGAGCACCACTTAACAGGAACATAGGATCTGGTCTCACGGTCAAACCGGATAATGTCCTGCGTCGTGAACAGCTCACCAACTGCGGTGATCTCGAAGTACTCGCGCATGATCTTGGCGAGGCTGTCCGGGTCCTTTGGGTTGTACGGCTCGATCTCACGGTCCACCGGAATGATCTCCGTGATGCGCTCAAAGTAACGGAAGCCGGTCACATCGAAGTCCATGTGGATATCGATTTTGATGACGTCGATGACCTGAGGCTGAATGGTAGCCGTTGTGGCGCCACCGCCATTAGAGGCAACGATGGAGTTCGTAATGGCGTTGATGAGGTCCTTGGCCCGGTTGGCGTGGTGGGAGAAGATAGTGAACAGGGAGGCCACCTGGCCCATCTGAATCATACGCGCAGCGATTGCATCAGTAGCAACCTCGCCGACGATGGACACGGCAGCATCTGACTTCTTCAGGGCATCCTGCAGCTCGGCTGCTGTTACATACTGTGTCTCAGAAACAGAGTAGATGTTGCGGTCCGGGTAGCGCTCACGCAGGTACATCTCGGGAGCCATCTCAAGGATACGGATGGTCAGTCGAGCGTCGATGGCGGCGATTGCTGCAATCATAGCCGTGGTCTTACCAGTACCTTGTCGCCCGGTGAACGCGCAGGTAACACGCCCAATCATGAACCACTTAATAAGCTCGATGGGAATGTTGGCGGTAGGGGGATCAATGCCGGGCTTGCAGTATAGCTTCTCCAGCGTAACATTCTTGATGTTGAACTTACGCAGGAACACTGCCCAGTACTCGCCGGCACCCGGACGGATAGCGAGAACACGGGTCTTATCGTACATCGTGTTGACCATGTAGCCGCGCTTCTCGGTCAGAGAGCCAGGGTTGTTGTACATGCAGATGAGCAGGATGATGCGCCGCATCTCCTCCTCGGTGTACGTGGTCAGGAAGTCCAGGTGGATGTACTTACCATCATAGTAAATCCAGATAGACCGCGGGGCCTTAGGAAGGTCCGAATCCACATCCAGAAAGGAGCTGATGATAGAGCCACTCGTACCGATGTTGATACCATCGACATTCTGCTCACGTAACGTGTCGATGCACCCGAAGCCCTTGTACTTGGTAAACAGGATGGTAGCCATGATATCCAGCTGCTCATAGTAGGTGAGTGGCCGGTTAATCTCAGCCTTGTAAACCTCCTCAAGGTCCTCAACTGTAACGAGGTGATGAGGCGTGGTGTGGTCCTCAATGTCATACCGGACGCGGTCCCACCCGTACGTCTTGATGATGTAGGACATGGCATCCTTTTTGTACTTCTTCTTGAGGAAGTACATGAGGATCTCCCACTTGACCATAGGCTCTACGTAGACACCGTTGAAGTCGATGAGCTCCGCGATTGCTTCCTCGGTAGGGAGGCGGGTTTTGACAACGTCACGAATAAGGTCCTTGACGATAATCTTGTCCGCCTCGATACCGTAGATACAGTTCTTCATAGCAGCCTTAAGGCGTTTCTTACGCTTATAGGCGGCTTCCCACTCCTCGTCGTCCTTACCGAAGGATGTCTCTTCCTTGATAATGTCGGCCAGCTCAACCTTGACATCATTGAGAAGCTTATCCATTGTAAGCTTCTCGATAACCACAGCATCAGGCCGCTCGTTCTTCCGTTTCCTGTAGAGAAGGACCACGAAGGCAACGCCCGCGAGTAGAGCAATGAGAGTGAGTATTACCTCCAAGGACATATATTACCCCTCCCATTTAATCTTGGCGTTCTGGATAGAAAGGAAGAACTGGATGCACTCCTTCATGTCCATATTGAACTCGATGACACGAGGGTCGTGCTGGATGATGTAAGGAATGACCGTATCCAGCTGCCCGCTATTGCAGTACTTGGTGATAAGCGGGTTGTAGTGGATCTTACAGGTCGTGCGCTTCGTGAACTGTGCCATCTTGGCCAGGTTGTCCACGGAATCGATATCCTTGTCGTACTTGGCGATAAGAAGCATGCACTTCTTGTCCTTGGGCCAGTACTCGGACTCCTGCATGATGCGGATGCGGTCCAGGCAGCTCTTGGACGGCTCGGAGACGATGACCACAGCGTCGGACTCCTGAAGTACGGCCTGGGAGGTATCATCCTCAATCCCGTAGGCCAAGTCACAGAAGATGTAGTCCGCCACGTTCCTGGAGAAGGTAAAGACCAGCAGGGAGGTGACCTCCTCCTCGGTCAGCGAACTGTCCCACGAGTCCATCAGGTCGATATTGGTGCCCATCTTGAGGCAGTAATCGCCCAGGTCCTCAGGAGGAATAGCATGGGCTTCAAGCAGTTTGGAAACCTGTGAGATGGTCCGCGTCACATCGCGGTCCGTAGAGTCCCGGCCGACATACCGCTTGATTGCCCGGTTCTCGCCGGTGTAGCACAGCCGCACCGTACGGCCCTGAGTGTAGGCCATGGTATACCCCATCATCAAGGTGGCTACCGTAGCGCCGCATCTGTCAGCAGGGGAAACGACAGCAATCTTCACTTCTTATTCGCCACCTTTACAATGTTTTTAATAGGCATCTTCAGAGGCTCTGCCAACATCTTGGCCAGAACATTCACCATGCCAGGGGAGGGTACAATGAGCTGACGGTAGTACTCAATCTTCTCCAGGTTCTCCATGAGCTCCTTGGAGTAGGGTACCGCATTCTTGCCCTTGCCCATGCAGATAAGCTGCATATCCTCAAAGGTATCAAACAGGTACTCGTCACTCGCCTCAACGCCGGCACCCTGCACGTAGATGATGAGATCGGTGCTCTCATTGTAGAGATTGTCCATAATGATATGGTCGAAGTCTCCTGGCTTGTGATCGATGGTCTGCCACATCTCATCGGCTGTAGCGTCCGTGACGAAGATTGAGATATTCTGATAGAACCCGAAAGGAGCTCCATCCTCCGTGAGCCTCATGAAGTGGCGGTTACTTGTGATAACCGCCACATCACCCAGAGGCTGGAGAATCTTCATCAGCGTATAGATACAGGCACGCTTGTCAGTGCGCCCAAAAACGCTAATCTGCATTATTGCACCCCCGTAGTAACGTCAGTGATTAGGGAGCTGTTGCCGCCGTTCTCCGCATTGGCAGCTTCCTGCTCACGTTTCTCCTCCTCAACCTCATAAACGGAGAAGTCGGAGTTGACCTTGCTGTTCAGCTCATCGCGGCCACCCTTAATGTTGCCACCACTATTGTCACCATCGGGGAACTCAGCGCGAGCAGCGTCAATAAGAGCACGCATAGTGGACTCCACAGTAACCCGAGCCAGATCAATGATGTTGGGATCCTTGCGGCAGACAGCCTCGATATTGCTGGGCACACTGTAGAAGACGCCAGCCTCCTGCTGAATGCCAGGCTCGACGTACTTGGTCAGATAGAGGTCAGAACCATAGCTGCGGGAGAGGTAGAAGTCAACCAGGGCAGCCTGATAGAGCTGCTGCTCCTCTTCGGTCAGATACACCTTCAGTGTCTGGTCAGTGATAGACATGACCCGCTTGTGGCTTAGGACGATGAAGTCCTCACCGCGAGGGTAGGTGATACGCAGGTCCACGTAGTCGCCCTCTTTAAGGCCAATGGGCCAGCGGTTACCGGAGATATCAACCTCACGCAGAGAATCGATGATTTCAGTTTCCATCACCATGTCCTTCGTAATAGGAGTACCAGGAGTGATGGCGATCTTGCTATACAGACCGATGATATCTTCCTTGGTAGCGAAGGTATCGTTCTTCAGATTCTGCGGGATGCTCTGCTCGATGATGTTGTCCTCGGTGAGCTCCTGCCCGGGGAATGTGGCCGACTGCACCGTATAGCAGGGCACGACCGGGCCGATAGCCTCAAGGTTGGAGTTCAGTGTAGCGATCTGGCTGGTCAGCTGCTCTGTCTCCTTGTTGTGGAAATAATTGGTGACGAAGAATGTGGCCACCGCACATAGGGCAAATCCTAAGACCAGCCCAACGATTATCAGTACCTTCTTCAATGGATTGAACCTCCTACTAGAGTGGTACCTACCCCCATATGTTTGTCACCAAACCCATGACGAGTAGGATGCATATAAGAGCCATGCGAGAGAGATTTATACCGTTCCGCCGTTTGTAATCTGCCAGCGTAATCGATATCAGGGCCACCAGAAAGGCATCCTTCAAAATGGCCCAGCATACTAACACTGTGACCGTACTACCACCACCTCAACTGCCTTGCCACTATTTCCCGGGACGAACCCAATGGCGTGGCTGTAAATGTCGTCAAGCGATAGTGCGTCTACATCGACGGTAGCAACACCTTTCTCCCAAGTCCGATTAGCGAAGAATGTGCAATTCTCTGCTAGGGACAGACTCTTCTCATACTGGAACCTTCTGGCTGTAGAGGCCACCTTACTACCAGGAGGGACAATCAGCACCTTGTACGGTGCCAGCGCTTTCTCCGAACGATTAGGGAAAATGACATAGGGACCGCAATGCTTCTCGATGATGTATCTGTACATACAGATTGCATCGGTAACATCTGCATTGCCATACTTCTTGTATATCTCCGGCAAAAACCGAATAGAGCCCTTCTCTGACTGGGACCGCATACCGTCTGGGAGGATCGCATACTTCCACGCCCAGTTGTTGATTTCAAGCGGTTTACTCCCTGTCAGCGAGTAGGCCAGGTCAATCAGGTTTGCCCGTATCTCCGTCAGCACCATAGAGGAGTGATGGTGATTCATGCCGCGCTTTGAAATAGCCTGCTCGATGCCAAAGTAGGAGAACTTGCACCCAGCAAAATAGCGTGTCAGGAAATCCTTGAAATCATGGCAGTAGTCGGAGGTATCGTAGGCAGACCCAGGGGCCCTGAACTGTAGGATACACAGCTGCGTACCGAACGGAGTGCCAACCGCCATAGCCATATTTGTTTTGCCAGGGTCAGTAGCGAGTACGATGTCGCCACAGAAATCAAAGGGCTTAATCTTTTGCCCAGCTTTGTACTCAAACGGGGCGTTAAGGTTGATCTGTACCTGCATCACCCAACCCCCGTTTGCAACTCATCTTGTAACATTGGCACTCTCCTCATAGGTTGTGATTAGGCACAAGCAGTCTGACCTCCTTGTGGCTTTAACCACCGCGTACAGTACAGCCTTTCTGTAGAAGGACATCCTCATAGGCTTGTACACGATTAGGTGGTCACACTGCTCTCCCCGTAGCCAAGACACGATTTCCTCTCTAAAGAGCCGCAGCTCCTCTTTGAAGAACTTATTCTTTCTTGGCACCTCATGCCGTAGGTTATCCACACCATCTCTGGATAGGACAACCCATTTACCATGTGAATGTACAGTGACGGTCATTTTAAAGCCTCCTGCAGTTGTAGAAGGCCTCCAACCTGCTCGCCTCGGGAGGGTACTGGCTCATGATGTAGTCCAGCTCGTCCCAATCCTCGACCGTACACGCCACCATTACTGCTTTTGCGTATGCCGCCTTGAATGCAGCTGCGTGTTCATCTGCCACACCACGCTCCACCTGCCGTCGGAACCCCTCCGTACGTAAGCCAAGCAGCTTGTATAGTGAGTCCTCGGCCTCCCGGCGAGACCTCAGCCTGTAGTTCTTCTGATGTAGAGCAATGACATCCCCGCCGACCTTGCACGCGCCGAAGCACCGCCACAGCCCCTTCTCAGATGAGTAGGAAAAGGACGGTGTATCCTCTTCATGGAATGGACAGCAGATTTTAGGTGTCTTGGTGAGGTCTATGCTCCTGTCGATGAACCGCGTGAAATACTCAGGTATACTAATTAACGAGCTCGCCATCAGTGCGCCTCCAGCAGCTCCTTAATTGTATCCTGGATGACTTTCACAAAAGGATTGTCACTCTCAGACACGAAGGTAGAGAGGAGCTCCTCCGCACCGATGTTGGTGCCAACCTGACATGCCCGCGTGAACACCTCTCGGCACGCCACGCTGCGCTCTTCAATGCGGCAGCAGCCAGTGTAGAGGACTGCCCGTAGGACTGCCATAACTTCCGGCGTCGTTGTGATCTCGGTATTCCCGACCACGATCCGACCAGGAACGTCCAGGAGGTTCTTCTTATAGTACTCGCAGAGCGTGGAGGCGGTCCCAAGGTCAAACTTTGCCCCAATGGACTTAGGGCGGTACTCGGTCACCGGACTATCGAGAAACCTCTCAGAGGAGAGTACAGCCTGAATTGCCTCAAGATTCGTAGGTGCGCTCATACGCGTATCCCCTTTCGACCCGCCACAGAATTAGGAGCTCCGGCCCGAGAACACAGAGCATGAGAGGATTTCTGCTCACTACAGTAGATACGATAATGGCTACCGCCATACAGACCAGTACCGGCTTGAGTAACGCGCCGATAAAGTCATCCGTACCCGAATTGACACGCACAAACATAAGAGTGCTGGCAAGAGCCAGAACTCCCGTGATGACGATCTTGAGCATATTATCCTTACCCACGGAGAACACCAGTTCCCCAACAGTTGCTACCCACACGAGGTAGAACAAAGGAAATTCTAACTTTCTTTTCATAAAGGCCTCCTGCTTAAACCTGCTTCTTCCGTACCTGTTCCCAATAACAACATCCCAATCGTGTAGTCAGCATAATAGAGCCAAACCCCGCCGACGAACGCGACTTAGGCAGAGAAATTTTTCTAAGACCCTGCGCTGCCATTGTTTCAGTGTAGGTGATAGTAATGTTTGCATCGGTAGAGCGGTAAGCCTCAATACCGCCGGCACCCATCGTGGCGTCAATTTCCTTATCCGCTTTCGAGGCTGCAATACCCTCTCTGTTAAACTGGTTCACACTAATACCGCCCTTCTTGTGTTTGCGCACGTAGCGCTTGAACAGGCGGTACCCCTTTGCCACAATCTTATAGTCATCCAGTGCTCGGCCATATTTAGGCGGATTAGACTGTAGCAGTGACATATGGTCGATGATAATGATATCGTAAGGCCCGTTGATTCTGTCCTGGGTTTTAATCTTCTCAATGAAGTCCTCAAGATAGAGGTCGGTTTCCTGGATGCCGATTTTCCCGTACTTGCCGCTCTCGAACAGGTCAATCCGTGCAGCCTCGACTTTCGGCTGTAACTCCGGCGGCACGCTGCGCGTTGTAATCATCTTGTCGGAGATGATGTCACCAAACATCTGCAGCGTATGCCGTGCAACCAGCATGGCCTCCGCCTCCGACCTGCTCTGCTCCAACGTGAAGTAGAGGGCGTTCAATCCCTTCAGCATGGCCCTGTGAGCAAACACACCTAGGGCGAACCTCGTCTTACCAGCGCCGGGAGAAGCTGAGATATCGAGAAGCTGAGTCCTGCATAGCGACACAAGATCATTGTCGATAGCTGGGATGCCTGTATCAACTAGAGGATCCATAGACTGCGATGTAGCCGTGCCATCCGTGATCTCCTCAACAGCCGATTCATCATAGATGTCAGCCAGCGCAGCTATCTGCTCTCTAAGCCACCCGGTCGCCCCACCTGGGTCACCCTTCTGAGAGATAAGATCATAGGTACGAGAAAGAATCTCAGTAGTCCTCTCATCGAGGCGTTCCTTCATGAACTTATCAACGTCCACAGGGAAATCCTCGAACGGAATGTGAGTCCCTTCCAGCTGACGATAACTAGACAGCATCACATCCTTGGTCGTAGCAATTGCTGTCTCCAAGGAGTTGGGGTCATCGTAAGACAGGTTCTCTGTACCATCGATTTTGACCTTGCTCTCGACAAGGAACTTCTTAAGCTCCGTAGACAGGTAGACCTCTAGGTACTTCTGCTTAAGCGGTACGGACAGCTTATTGCAGTAGCCCATGAAGTCACGAAAAATCGCTTCCTCCCTGCGAAACTCATCGGCGGGGAACTGGAGAACAAACCAGGAGAGATAGCCAAGCCTTTTTGCATCAGCAGCATCGCCACGCGAAATGAAGTAACTAAAGATACTGTGAAGCATGCGCTTGTCCCCTTGTCAGTAAATTGTAGAGGGCCGCTCGGGCCCTGCGCCACATTAGTGACGTCTTGGTTTAGGAAACAAGTAGCCTACAGCCCGCAAGCCTGCTTAGCGAGCTTATCAGCCGCTTCGTTGTACTCATCGCCGGTATGTGCCTTCACCTTACGGAAGGAAAGCTTGAACGGCAAATCCTTCACAGCATCCCGGTATCCCCGGGACAGCGTCATATTGGCTCGCCAGCTCCCCTTGGCCCAGCACTCAATACCGGCGTAATCGTAATAGAGGGTGAGCTCCTCCAGATCAGGGACCTTCTTGCAGGCCTCGATGACCAGAGTAGCGGCCATCACCTCGCCGGCAACATTCCTGGAACCGATAAAGGCCGGATGGTTCCCAGGTTGCGACAGGGGAATAGGGTCTGCACCCTCACCGAGGAAGAGAACTGCACCAGCACCATAGACCTTCGTGCTGGCGTTATAGGACCCATCGACATAAGCCTTTGCTTTCATGTGTTAACCTCCCACTTTAATAAGAACAGGGGACCCCGTCTCTGGACAGGCGTAAATATAGGCCGGCCTGAACCCACAGAACTCCCTACTGTCCTGCTCCCTCACATACTCCATAAGAGCCCTCTGACTCTTGCCAGGTGACAGCATCTCGCCATCCCCCAGGAAATGTCCGCTGCTGTCAAAGTACTTCAGACTTACAATGTACACGCCTTAGGCACCTCCCCACGAGTCAGCAGGGCCGAAAGTTGCCCGTCATAATACCCGCCATCCGATTGCACCATTACAATAGAGTGGTCCTCAATGCGGGGATGAACCTCTGTCTTGTAAAGAATCCGGTACATCAGATTAGGGAGCGGGACGGGCCGCTTCGGGTTTGCTACCCACCTCGGGGCCGGGTATTTGGGCAGGTGGATAATGAGCCCTTCCCCGAGGGAATTAAGGGCCGACAGCACAGCCATCGCGCACCCAATGCGTAGGCCATCATTCATGTCGACAGCCTTGGCTCTCTTGGTCAGAGAATACACGCCTAACGATGGGCATAACCAAGCGCCCCTCGCAGGCTTAGAATCACGCGCATCGTAGGCGCCAGACACCCACACATCATGCATGCTTTTCACTCCTTCTTGTAGAAGCTGTAGACCTTGATAGAAGAGAACGACCCATCACCCTGAAGCCCTTTCAGGATACCTTGATCATCCCCAAACGTCAGGTTGCTCCACGTCCCATTGTAGATAAAGAACGTACTATGCCCCTTACGTACACGCCTGTCGATAATGGTGGCAATAGTCGTCCTTACCTGATGTGTTACCTCGGCAGGGATCTTTAGGAAGAGGTACTTCACATCGTAGTAATCAGCGCTATTAGACCGACCCATATCGTAGTCGTACATCATACGCCGGAGCTCTAGTACGTCCCATAGAGGAACAACCTGTACACGTTGTCGGAATAGATTCTGAATGCAGGAGTAAGCCCATATGGTCTTACCATGCATGGGCGGTGCGCATATGCAGAGGTTCTGGTTAGACAACTGCAGCGTCGTTATCTGCTGATGTAGTTCCTCCATGGTCTTGCCATAGAAGTCACCGCAGTCCAGTGGCACCAGAGCCCTAGAGAAACGCACCCCTTGGTACTGGTCAGGAATGTCAAGACCTACTAAGTCTGAGTAGATAGTGTCGGTAGGGAGCTGGCAGTCACACGGTGTCCCGTCCAGCCTCACTCCCGTGTTCCCACATTTCGGGCAGTATGCCACGAATACTCCCTCCCTTCAGAAATGCTTTTCTGAGCTTACCATCCAACTCCGGGTAGAGCTCAACCAGCAGATGTAGCTGATGCATGGTAGGGTGTTCTGGGCAACAGACGCTAATACGCTTGCATTTCTTGTGCAGGAACCGCAGAGATCCCTCCTGAATGCTCTCATCCACGTCGATGAAGAGCGTGTCCCATGTCTGGCTGGCCAATGTAAGGTGCGTTACTTTAAGCCCCATAAACTGAGGCTTGATAACAATTCCACACAGAGGTGGAAGCTCTCTATCGGTGATGTAGAGCTTCACAGCACCAACCCTCCAATGTAGAGAAGCTGTGCGCACGCGGCAACACCTTCGTAGATGCCAAGCTTCTCCATGACCAGCATGACGATGAACAGACGCTTAATCTGCGACATCTCCACGTTGTTGAGCGCACCTACCAGAGCGGGAACAATCGTACTCCGCTTCTCATAGCACACACGGTCCTGAAGGTACTTGAGCGCCGTGGTCAGGGTCTCAGAGGTGAAACCCAGGTAGTTCACATCCGCAAGGTTGATAGGCGGTTTCTTGGTGAACATTGAGATAGAGGTAAGTGCAGTGAGCTGCTTAAGGCACTCGGCCAGCTCCTGCAGGAACACGTTCAGGTTCTCAGACACCAGCTCGTTCTGCGCCTGCACGGTATAGACAGGCCGATCCAGCCGGCACTGATAGGCATTCTCCAGCTTCTGCTTGGACAACTTGATGATGCGAGAAACATCAGTCTCCGTGTACTCGATACGCAAGGTATTCTCGAAAGACAGGAGCACCTGTTGCAGGGTAAACATATCAGCGAGCATTCAGTTATCACTCCCTTTTGTCAAAATGATATCCGACCACGATACGAAGCAGCGGCACAGTCTGGTCGGTAATTGGGACATCCCTGTTAGAGTAATAGTCCCAAGCAGCGTCACAAACATCAGCCAGGCAGTTCTGCACACCCTGAACCAGAACATCCCGCATAGACTGCGGAAGATAGAGAACGGCCTGATTGCCCTGTGCAACGCTGATGCCCATAAGCAGGTCGCTACCCCTCGCCTGCAACATCGGAAGGTCCTCCGACCTCTTCATGCACCTCATCACCAGGGTTTGTACCTCTGACAGCTTCGAGAGTGGAACCTGGTCGCGTTGCCCGCTTTTTAAGAGTTGAAGCGCCAGATTTAACAGCTCTACACAATCGAGATATTTCATTTACTCCCTTCCTCTCTATAATAGCCAAGCCAAGTAATAGCACAGTGGCGATGAGCGCACCACGAAAGTCAAAAAATGACCAGTGAAAAGCAAACTCCGAGATGGCTGATGCCCCAGTGATTACAAGCGAATAAATAAAGGTAGGGATGAGGCTGTCGCCAGTGGGAAGCGTCACGCAACCTATGACATCCTCAACAGTTTTGAAAAAGAAATCAAGAACATCTTCTTTTGTCATTGCTGTACCCCCTCCAAGAGTATATGGGCTGCGCCCCCTAAATTCTCGAACAAGATTCTAATACTCCCGCTCGGTTGATAGATAAGTCGGACCCTATCGGAGCCACTTGAAAGGGTTGTATCGAGAACGTCAGATGTTCTCACTTCACTCTCAATCCGATACCCATTCTCTAAAAGCAGCTCGCGATAATTAGAGAGTGAGTAAAGAGTGCCTGTGTAGTAGGCAAGCTCTCCAGAAGATAGAGAGATCCCGCTAGCATCGGTCACGTACTGCAGCGCCTGTGTATCTGTTGCGGCCCTGCTTCTGGCCACTCCGTTTTCCCATACAGTATCTCCACAGGCATATACGCCATCTGCTATGTAGGTGTATGGCTGCTCCACAACACGGGAGCAGCCACACAGCATACACAGTAGGGTGAGGCACGCTGTTACCTTGGCACCCATTCTTCCAACTCCGTCCCGTACCAGTAGAAGCGCAGATTGCCCTCCTCAAGATCTCCACGAATGTCGAGACCAATACGGCCAACCTGCTCAAGGAACTTCTGGTCCTCAAGCTGCTTAGGAGTGAACTCCAACTGCAACTTGCCGTACATTACGTACCAGTTGCCGTCCTTCTTCCACCAGCCTAGGTCCTCTGCTGACTCGACGCAGATGGACTGATCGTAATCAACGATAGTCCCACCCGGCCTGATGCGCCCCTCAATAAACTGCATCGTCTTCATAGTGCTATGAAGATTGTAGTTGATGAGGACTGCGCCAATACTTACGATTACGATTATCGCAACTACTGCGATAATGCCAAACTTAGTCTTCACACAGCCTTCCTCCTGTTACAAGATGTCGTCAAGACTCTCCACCTGATCAGAGTTGTCCACAGGCGCATGCCCAGAAGCAACCCACTTCTCCAGAGATACCAAATAGACACGCCGGCCAGTAGAGACGGAGCTTTCCAAAGATTTTATACAGGCGTCTCTGTTGACCCCTGGCTCATTAGAACCAGCACAGGCATGCTCAAGCGTATAGCTATTGCCATGGGCATCAGTGCCAGAATATGGACCTATGTACACCTCTGCATGCCTGTAGTTGCCATTACTTGCCTTAGGCGGCGAAGTGCTGCCGTCCTTGGTGTAGAAGAGTAGGTCACCAGGCTTTGCGTGCTCTATGATGTACTCTGCTGTCCCATCCCCCTCGATGATATCTTGGAAGTTCGTCTCTACTGTTCGCGTACACTGCGTGCCGAATGGAGAACTTCCTGTGAGCATTGTGTGCCAGCAGAACGTAGCAAACGCACAGCACGATATTGAACGTGTTTGCGATGAATCTGCTAGCATCTCATTGATACTCTGGCGCAGCGCCTCTGCACTGCTATAATCAGAAGTAGAGCTTTGGCTGTACCTGAACTGCCCTGTCTTACGGCCAGACGTGTCGCTGTACGATTCATTGCCACCATTGCCTAGCTTCTCACACAAATCAACGGCAAGCTGGGCTATCTTCTCACCAGTGCTCCCCACGTACTTCGCATCAAACCCGCCCTCGTCGGCCAGCGAGAACTGCATCATATACAACAAGTAGGAGCTGCTTGAACTGGAAAATGAAGTCGTAGACATGTACCCGTCTATTACCTCATCAGAGGTAGCTCCCGTTGGCATCATGGAGAATATCACCATAAGTAATACGGGAATGAAGGCGATAATGGCAATCTTCTTCATGACGACTGTTCCTCTCCAACTGGGATTTCCGCATCGGTGATATCTTCCCACAGAGCCCCATCACGTGTCTTCGTCTTATACCAGTTAATCTCACTGATGTCCTTACCCAGCAGAAGGATATTGCTTACGCCAGCGCGCCAGCGCGTCCCCTGGTTATGTGCCCCAGAAGTTGTGAGGAACATCTCGACGTGGGCATGCGGATTAGAGGAGTGCCCTGTTGTGCCGTAGGTACCTAACCTATCACCCGCCTGCACGACATCCCCTTCCTTTACGCATAAAGAGGACACACCTAGCTTCTCGTAACCAGTTGTTGTAGCTCCTGGAGCATACTGATTCTCCCAAGATTTAGGAGTTGGACGATTGCCCTCCGGGTAATAGCCAATACCGTACCCCATATGGGCATAGCGTGTATAGAAGCCATTCCCATGATCGATTACTACGGTATAACCGTAGGAGCGGTCTGTCCCATTCATCTCAGCTTCTACGACTGTGCCACCCCAGATGGCTACCTGCCATATGCGCTGGTCATTTCCTGCGCTCGTAGTAAAGTCGGTTCCATTATGCCACGTCCCACTACCTGTGTAGTCGCCCTTCGTCACATCTCCCCCTCGATATGGGAAAGTTGATGACACCTTAGTCTGCTCCATCGTAATTGGAGTACCATCATCTGTAACCCACAGATAATCAACGTGGCTGCCGGCTTTATTTTCCACCTCCACGAGGAGGGGGTCCTTTGCCTCAATGACGTCCATGAACTGGTAAGGGAGGGTGCCACTCCGAGTGAGAGACAATGTGTTCTGATATCCGTCCAGAACATCGGAGGCGTTAGTGCCAGTAGGCATCACAGTGAAAAATACAACCAGCGCCACCAGTCCTAATGCTATCCAAAGTGACCGTTTGAACACCGTTACCTCCCTCCCTTACTTTACCGCATACACTAAAATGCCAACCAGTGAGTACCCTGCATACTCTTGCTGGAGTGTCGCGTACTGATCTGTATCGAACGACTCAAAGATGTTAGCTGTACCGGACGTAAAACTAGTAAAGCTTTGTAGGGTAGAAATGCCCAAGTCTTCCCTAGTAGCCTCAATTGTAGGCCACCAATACACCGGCCTACCCTTTGAGGCATAATCCCTAGCCAACGTCAGCAGCCTAGCCATATCCTCAGAAGCATTTCCTGTAATGTCTGTGACACCGTACGATGTAGGAGTGAAGTCACCAGACGTTGTGTTAGGTTGCATTGTTCCACCCGAGTTCATCTGAAAATACGTTTGTGTGACTCCCCATGGCGCGCTATGGGCTTTCGCATTACCCCCAAACATCCTGAACTGTACATACACTACTGGGACATCCTCACCGCTCAAGTACTTCTCAACGTCGTCGTTCTTCACCAACATAGCATCGAGGTAGGCATTATCTGCACCACCAAAGCAACCGAAGTACTCGCTAGCTCCTGTCGGATAACCCTTGTACTTCCCTTCAGCATAGAAGTTCCGTATAGTGATGGCTGGCCCGACCGCTCCATACCACAGATTCTTGCTACCCCCACCATAGTGGTTAGTAATAGAGTTCTCTATGGGAAGTTTTTGTAGAGCGTACTCCTCAGCCGAAGCATGACCTGTTAGGCCTAATGTATTCTGCTCGAATGTTATAATGTCTTGAGCCTCGGCAGTGAGCAGCTCCGAGATGTTGACCACGTAGGCATGCTCTGCGTCAAATTCTCTTGTCGGTGAGTTCGTCCCGACCACCAGCCCATTCTTACTCTCTACTAGACCTTTGGAATAAGAGGCAACATGACCGCTCGCGTCCACGTACGCCTCAGATAGATCCACGCTGGTTTTACCCCCGTCGTTTGGGTCTCTTTCTGCAGCAGCTGATGTGAATAGCGTGTGTGCCGCGGATTGCGATGTACTAGATGATATGCCAACAGACATGACAAAATTGTCCAATGTATCAGCCCCGGTAGGGATGAACACAACAAAGATGAATGCGAATATCAGTAAGGCAGGTATAGCCAATTTCTTGGCAACTGACATGGCTAGGTAGTTTCGTTTGCGTGCAGTACGCTGCACATGCGTCGAGCCAATTGTATGTACTGCCTGCACACTCACACCTCCAATCAGCGAGCCACCACCCCGGTGCTCATGTAATTTGTTAAATAAGAGAACAGGCCACCACTAGGCTTTGTTCCCCAGCTTGAATGCCACTTGTTTCCCCAGGACTCCAGAATAGGTGATGCACTGTAAGCCGAACCCCCACGCTCGACTTTTTTGCGAAAAAGCTCTGCGGCGCCCTCCACGTTCTGCAGTGTAGGAGCAGCCGCCACATACTGCTTTACGAGAGCACTGTAACTGCTGTACTCATTGCTTGCGTAGTACTCGTAGGCCATATAGTAAAGCTGTGTTTCCAAGCTCCTCGGGTCAAAGCCAGAAGCACGACAAAACCGCAGGAAGTTCCCCCTGCGGCCACCATCCCACTGTATGATCCCGTACGCACATCCCCCTGAGGAGCCAATCGATAGGAGGGAACTTATAGCGTCGCCGGCAGATAGGGAGGAGCTTACTGGCCCCTTACCCTGCTGTGTGTTTGCTACGCAGCTGCTCTCACGCATCGCATTCGCCACAATCCCCATGGCAATTGTAGGTCCAAGTTCAACTGGAGCCCTGTCACTTTTTACCCTGCCGAAGGGCCACCCCTCAGTGTAGTGCTCCTGTAACCATGCGTAGGCATCATCCCATTGCGAAGAGACGAAGTTAAAGATCGTACAAGCATTGCCACGTACGTCTGATGCATCATCTTCCGTCACCCACCAGGTAGTAGGCTGGGCGACAGGCTCCGGAATGTCAGGCTCCTCTTCCACCACATCAAACACTACCGGAGGAGGCATGTCCACCTCAACAGTATCTCTGGTCAGGTTCTGCGTATAGCTTAGGACCAATGGCGGTGCAGTACCCGCAGACCTCGCTTCTGCCTTAATTGCATCTGGCTTAGGCTGTGCATTTACGCGCAGAGCCAAAACAGAGGTAAGCAGGCATGCAGCCGCCAATGTGGTAGGTAGAGCGGCACGCTTGATAATCAGCTTTTCCGGTTTCCTCATCAGCCGCTTACCAACGTACCGATTCTTGTAGTAATGCATTGTATGTAATCCTCCGGTGTAGACTAGTACCCCGAATACAGCAAATTCATCTGCATGACGCCATAGATGACACCTAAAGCGTAGGTGCATGCCGTGTCTCCTTGATCCCACCCGTTGGTCCTCTTATGGCGGAAATAGTAATCCCAGTCCTTGCAGACACCCTCATCTACCAGAAGATTGAATACGCGGTAACCACCCTTGGTATCTAGGCACCTAGGAGGGTACCCACCGCTATTCCTGGCCGATTGGATATCCTGCAAACACTGGGAGTAAATAATCTCTATGGCTCTCGGAGAACTGATTGCTTCGCAGTACTCATAGGCACGCCCGATGGTTTTGAACCCCGCATAGGCAATATCCTCATCCATCGTCATGAAGCCTGAACCTATCCAATGGTTGTAGGCCATGATAGCGTACACATGGTACTCGTTTTGAATATTCGAGAAATTCCGTTCTATCCCAGGAATCTCTACTGATGCCTTCTCATCAGCAAACATGCGTACCATCGATTCAACATTGAATCTGTCACCAAACTTCGTTCTGGAATACTCTATCCAGTCTGCTACTGTGAATGTGTTGCCCCGGCTATCTGTGTTGGTCCCATAGTCAGGCATCCCGTGTTCCGCTACGTACGCATCTAGCAAGGAACGCTCAGACGGCCCATAACTAGGATCATTCCCCCCATAATTTGGATTACACTGCAGGGCGCCACGGTCTCGTGTGTAGTACTCGCTCGACATCTTTAACCAGGTGTCGCGACTGTCAAGTACCCGAGTCACATCGAACTCCTTCAACTCCTCCACACTGGAGTAGGTATAGACAGAAGTGCTTGCCATTGCAGAAAATGTTTGACTCCTATCTACCCGTCCGCCCTCCAGATTGGCTTCAGCCAGTGGAAGTAAGGGAGAGAGCTGTATACCATTGCAGAACAGATTGCCCGCATACTTCTGGCACACGTCATATAGGTAGGTATTCAGCTCCTGCGACAGCTCACTATACACTGGGTTTATCTTCATGTCCGTCGAAACCAGCTGCTCTGCTGATCCCTCCCCAACGTCGCCCCCGGCATCAGGAGAGTAGGGCTTATGCGCCGTAGAGAAGCTACGCATGAGGTCCGTATAACTCACAGACGGCAGAACTACTTGGTAGCCGGTATACCTGGAGCTCTCTGTCGAGTCATCCAGGTACACCGTCCACACAAGTATTGTCGTTATGACTGGAAAGCAGCACACCAGAAAGATACTAAGTATCTTCCGTATCGACAACCTTGAACAGCTTCCCTTCAACCACCCGCTGAGGCACATGAGCCTTGAGCAGGGCCGTAGTCGCATCCTTCTGCATCTTGTTGACCAGCAGGAACGTGTTGGTGTAATCAGGATTAGAGAACAAGGCCTCCAACTCATCACACTCCTTGTCCAACCCGAACTCTTCTGTGAGGTACTCACGGCTTGACTTGTTCAGCGCACCAAGTACCAGAATATTGGCATTCTCCAAGATGCCTTTTGCATTTGGATTGCTCGCCAGAGAGCTAATGGAGTTACCGAGAAGAATGGTCACCTGGTTCTGTGCACGCCGAAGCATGAAGTCCTTTGCATAGAGGCGGATGAGGTAATCGGCTGCAATGCCAGACTCCTCAAGCACCTTGCCCGTCCACTCTCCATGCCTGTACTTATAGGAGACATACTGGTCGTTGAGCAGGTTCATGTAGAGCACACGCACCTTGAACATCGCCTGGTCAGTAGAGGTGCCGGCCTCCAGCATACCAAAATCGAACGTCAGTACTTTCGTCTCCAAGATATCCTTGTAGTCAAAAGCGTCCCTGAACATGTGAGAGTTAGAGCCGTTTCTGCTCATGTAAATGCGCAGACGTGTAAGCATCCGATCTGCCACACCCGCGTACTTAGAACGAACATCGGACGAACAGAAACTCTCAAACCTGTCGAAGACATCATAGGGAGTTATAGCCTCAGAGCGGTACCACGTGTTCACATTCTCACCGGTAATGCCCATCTGAAGATAGAGGGCCTGCAGGAACTCCTCAATCAGCGCCTCACCTTGCGCGTGCATCGCATCGGGCAAGTCGGCGAGGATCATCATCGTCTCCTTGGACAAGTTGAAACGCTCATCGAAGTAGACACGTGGATCCGAGCCGACCTCCGTTTTGTCCAGCTTCCATGTATTCACGTAGTAGGTGGAGGATGGGCGCATCGAGAGAATGACGCCACCTGTAGCCCTAGTGAATGCTGTGAACTCAGTGCCCTTAATGTCCATGATGCACATATTGAAGCCAGTGGCGTGCATATCCATGAACCAGTTCTGAACCAGGAATGTTTTACCCACACCAGAGCCGGCGGCGCAGATGATGTTCTTTGCTTTAGCTGTAGAGCGGAAGTTGATGAAGTAAGGGCCCATCATCTTCTGGTCGATACCAAGGAAGGTACCCCGGTCGTCATTCATGCCCTGCGTGTCCGGTAGGATCTCAGCAATCGTCTGCCTCGACATCACATTAGTAGCGAAGTCTTTGTGGGTAGCGCTGCGGTGGTCAGACATGAGCAGCATCAGGTCCAGATGTGTGCGCATGTCATTCTTGACTACCTTATAGACAGCGCCGATAGAGCCGAGGTACGCACAGGCCTGCTCCACACCCTTGTTTAACTGGCTGCCGGTTTTTGCGCGAACAATGATATAGAGCTGTGAGCGATAGAGCTGCTCCCCGGACCGGGCGATATCCACAGTATAGAGAAGACGGGCCGCGCGTCTCTTGTGGACGTCCGGAACCATAGGGGCCTCCAGCGTGGCCGTCCAGTTGTTGATGCGCGACTTCAGGTCATTGGAGTTCACATCAAAATGGTGACGCTGATTCTTCATAGTGAAGTCCACAGTCACATCCGGCACCTTGCTCTTCACCGCATTGATGAGCTCAGAGATAAAGGCGACCGGAGTGTCTGTGGACATCTCTCTAATCATAATCACGGCATTCAACGCGTTCTTGGTAATATAGATATTATTACCAATAAGCAGGTTGTTGCCAATGTTTGCCGGGATGGAACCACGGTCGTGGTACATTGCAGCGATAAGAGTAGAGAACCACATCCGTGTGCGGATGAAGCGCTCCTTCTTCTGCTTCTGTTTGCTTATGATCTTCAGCTGAGAAGCAACAGTGTGCTCCTGCTGCTTTTTAGGCATGATTTCCCTCCTATCTGTGCTCAAGCAACTCAATCAGGTGCTTAATGATTTTTGTAGAAGAATAGCGCACCATCCTGTCTTCCACACTCAGACTCTCAAACCCCTCAATGTAAGGGATATAGAGAGAGTTGTGAGAGTATGAGATGATGCGTCTGGCATCGATCCTGTCGTAGTTGTCGTTCAGGTCCGACATGGTGTACACGTACTCCACCTCGTCACCAATGATGTGCGGCACCTCGAACCCACACCGGTCAAGCACAATGAGGTATTCGACATTGGACGGGTTCTTGAGGATGTCGGCCATCACCCCGGGCTGGAAGCCAGGCATGTAAATGTCGGACTGGTAGAGCTGGGAGTAGGAGAGGTCAAAGGATGGCTGCATACCCTCGTACAGCTTGATGCCGCCGTATGAGTAGTAAGGCCCGATGACAACCTCTCGCGCCGGCACTCCATAGAGCGTCTTCAGAATCTCTTTGAGGTAATAGAGGAGCGTGTCCACATAGCGAACGCGCGTACGCTCTTTGATGTAGAGGATGCGCGTAAAGCGGCTCTTCCCCTCAATCTGGATGAACTGGGTAGGGTCGATGTCCTTCTCGTAAGAGTAGTTGATACGGCCCACCAGCATACCGAGCTGCGCCTCGACCATAGACTTGTCCTGCAGGATCCGCTGGTTGTCCTCACGGGCATCCTCCAGCTTCCGGATCAGTTCTGAGTTCTGGAGCTGCAGAGCGGAGACCTTGTTATTCGCTACCAGAGTCTCAGAGTAGGTGTCTGTGTAGTTCTCGCAGAGAATTTTGATGACCTCCATCATCTCACGTGGATGCGCCTGGAGCTGGAAAATGACCTCCTCAATAGAGGTGTAGGACTCCAGCGCCTTGATGGCCCGCAAACGGAAATCGCGCACATCCGTATCGACAACAATAGTGCAGTGCGGATTGACTGTCTGGGCATTCTGCACGAAGTCACTCAGCCCGGACGGAGTAAAGAAGGTCTCTGCAAAATCCCTGTGCATCCGAATCTCAGAGGTATCCTTGTAGACAAGAGCCTGGTAGAGCTCCTGGGGGGTAGTGATGCACCTGTTGCCCTTGATGACCACATCGTTGTCATAGTTTAACAATGCTTCGTAAATCATAGCCAGACTCACCTCCAATCTTCAGTGAACGGATGTTTAGAATTACAGTGTCATCCACGTCCGTCTCAAGCACATCGGACAGGATAGTGGACATAGTGTTGCCGTTCAGGATTCTGGTTTCCGGCAAAGACTGTAAGTTCACGCCGACAAACCGCATCAGTTTGACGTAATTGTTATCCAGTTGCTCACAGGTTTTGAGTATACCGATGACAGAGGATGGGACACAGACAATGTAGTGCTGGGTAAGTGGCGCCTCGTCGAAGTCATCTTCCCGCACGAAATAGGAGATCTTCGTGCTCAGGTTGTTGTAGATGACATTACACAGAAACGCATAGGAGTAGGCGATGCGCTCCACCGCAGTGATGCAGATGAGCTTCTCGCTGCAGGTCTTGATGAGGTCCAGAGCCTTGGAAGGGTCATCAAGAAACTCCGATACCGTAATCTGCCGGCACTCAACGCCAGACTTGGTGACATACTCACTCAGCGTGTGGTAACTGCTGTCCTTGTCCAGGATTACAGTCTTGCCATCCAGGGATAGGTACTGCGCCAGCAAGAAGGCCAGCGCAGTCCTTTCCTCGGATTCCAACCCAGCAACATGGATAATAGGAGCGATTTCCTCAGAGTCGGAGATAGTAGGCTCCGGAACCTCAACAGGAGGGACATTGCTCAGCTTCCGTTCATCATCCTCGTAAGGCTCCTCAAGGCTCTCACGATTCTTGATTCGATCCTGGAGGTAGGCAGCCCTGGGCACACGGTAGAGAGCTTTGCGCTTCTTGTTAAAGCTGTCGGTGCGCATAGCGCCCGTGATAACACCGGTCACATACTCGCGGGTGAGGTAGCCCTCGACAACCTCCCAGTTATCGAACCCCTTCTCCTCAATGATGTAACGGATGGAAGGGAGCTCTTTAGCGCCCTTCTCCGTCACATAGCAGACTTTGTCCACCTTAAGGAATGGATTCTCAAGCATCTTAACCAGATAGTTAAGAGTTGTGTTTGTGTGGGGGATGGTCTCCTGTGTAAAGTACAGGTAGTCAGCGCGCACGGGAGTTGACTCAATGTGCTCCGCCAGCTCCTCCATTGTGTGCTTAAGGATGAAGGTAGTGTCAGCCTGCCCCTCACGAATAGTTGCATCCACCAGAGCGGACACAACAATGATTGTTCTAGCCATCGCTTACCATAAATCCCCTTTCCTCACTTACTACCTGTCCTTCATCTTCCTCGGGTTTCTCATCAAAATATAGCACCTTAGAGCCGAAGTACTGGTGTGTAGAATACTTCTTCTGCAGTAGAGAATCCAGGTCAACCACACCACGAATGTCGGTGTTCAGAACCTCCTGGATATCGTCACGTAGGCCGATCTTGACCTCTTTAAATGCCTTAGCCGGCCCAGAGTAGATGGCCATTTTGCTGTTGTCCCGGATATCTGTCCAGTAGCTCTTGCGCCCCTTCACCACGAACACGATGCGCGTAAGGCGGCTCTGTGAGTACACGACCTTCCGGTTATGGTCGATGATATCAATGAAGTCCTTCGCAGCATCTGAGTCTACGAAGAGTTTTACGTTATTGTAACGCTCCTCCAGACTCTTCATATCCGTGATATTCTGCACGTAGACGTCCACGTCATAGTCGTTACCAAACAGTGACATGAAGTCATGTATCTGCTGCGCACGTGATGTAGGGTCATAGGTGGTACCATTCACCGCAATAACAGCATAGGCGACCATCCCGTTCACGTACTCAATACATCCATCAGGGTGGATGGTCTTGATGTGCAGCAGCTCATAAATAGAGGCGTAATCATCGTTAATTTGCTTGCGGAACTGCACCAGGCGATCCTTCTCCCGCCCCAGGGTAATGAGGCAGACTCTCACCAGCCACACTACCCACAGGGGGAAGAATAGGAATGCAGGAATGAGGAAGCCTGTGTAGACCCAAAGCAAAAGCGGTGCTCCTCCGATGAGCAGGAACTTCAGCGTAGGGCCGAGGCGCCCCTCGTGCTCCCCGTAGAAGTTGTCAATATCGAGGAGCATGCTTACCTTTCTATCGTCATTCACAGGCTTCTATGCCTCCTTCTCTGGCGCTCGACCAGTGCATTGTAATAGTCCCAGCCATTCTTCTGCTTAGGCGTATCGACCTCAACAGAGTGCTGGTGACGGCTTGTGAGCTTGTTGAAGTTCAGGTTATAGCGCTCGAAGCCAACATTCCGCCAATCCTTCAGAGCCGTCTTGATCACCATGAAGAGGGCGAAGATGTAAGCACACTGAACCAGTATCTGAATCAGTATGCAGACAGTAGGCGACATCCCAGTGCTCGGTATATACATTGACAACTTCAGGAATACGGAACCGAGGACGTTGATAGAGCACATCAGCAAAATCGTACAGATGTACCCGTAGATGGAGTTGTTGCTCTTCCTGAGTATCAGCTTAAACACGAAAATGCTGATGCAGGTAATGCAGAATACAATCAGCGTAGCAATCGGCTTGACCCAAGAGCTTACAAAGTTCACAAGGGTAAGCAGGGCGGCCGCATAGACCGCAGGCGTGCCACCCACACTGAACACAAACCGGGCATAGGACATCGTGGAGTCCTTCATCACAGTGTCGTGGTCAGCGATAGAGAGGCGCATCAAGTCCTCGTTGGACAGCTCGTAGATCTCCAGGTTGTCAGCACGCAGAGTGTTAAACAGCCGGTTGTGCTCCATGGCACAGGAGAGGGCGAAGCACTTCAAGAACGTCTCGTCCGTCACCTTTCCCAGCAGCTCCTTGTGGTCAGCCACCCACTTACGGGCATACTCGTTCAGCTTCTCAATGCGCTGCTGCTTCGCCTTCTCACTTAGGTTCGTGTTGCACCACTGAGAGCCCCGGGCGGCCTCTATCTCTGCATCCGACATTAGAGCCTCATCAGTGTAGAGCATCGGCGGCGTTACATCGTAGAGAGTATACAGACCAAAGTAATCCATACCCTCCTCCATGAACTGCTCAGACGTGAAATATGGCTGCACATACCCGAGTGTCTTCAGCTTACCACCACGCTGCACCTTGGTGGTGTAGGAGTAGTACTCGTTATCGGACGAATACTTGTTTGCCTTGAAAATGAGGTTCTCAAGGAAATAGTAGTAAGGCGTGTAATAGGAAGCCGGCGTATCCCCTGAGGACTGCTGCCATATCTTCTGCAGCGTGGGAGAGAAGGAGATAGAGGAGCTGTCAAAGAGCTGGTCCGTAGAGATGTAGACAGCGTCGTTGATGACCGTAACTCCCTCAGCGCTTGCGACCGGGTGCTGGCCCTCGTAATCAGCGTATAGGGCCTCAAGGTTATTTGCCGTAGAGCTTGTGATAATCTTCGGCAACAGGTCGTACCACGGTATGTCGATATCCGCCAGCTTGAGGTAGAGAGTGGTGTTGGTATCCGGTTCATGGACACTCGTGATGCCAATTTCCTGACCAGACTCCCGCTTTTCCAGATTGAGCATCATCAGGTACTCTGTCTCGTTCTGAAGTAAGAGTTTGTTCGATTGATAGTACGACACCTCGAATGCCGCCGGCACACCCACAATTAGTGAGAGCACCAGTACCACTGCTCCAATGCACTTCAGGCCAGTCCGTAAGTTTACTCCGCCACCAACTGCATCCACATAGATTGTGACCATCCAGATTACTAGAATGGCCAGAATGAGGATTTTGAAGGCAAAGAACACAACATACTCGATGCCATCCATGTAGGCCGGATTAGGGATGGAGAGTGTGGTGTTGGTTCCCTTAGAGGAAAGAGCATCAACCAAGAACTCCAGCTTCTCGGCAACGACCAGCCCGTTCTTGGTAACACGGTGGGACAGGTTAAGACCCTCGAAGCCCTTGTCGATATGCTCGATTGGAGCACCACGCAGAACCTCGGTGATGATCATTTCCCACTTCGCCTGATCGTAAATCCCACCAACGCTAAGGTCATATGCAAATACCTCAGTCACAGCTGCCAGTGAGTCTTTGTCTGCTGTAGAGAGCTTGGAAAGGTCGATGCTACCACCGTTTACAGCCACCGACGTCAGTTGCCACTCCGTCTCGTCAACAGGTGTAAGTACATTCGATAGTACATTGTTCAACTCCGTGGCATCCTTGTTGTACTCCAACACGAAGTCATCACCATAGGTGGAGTAGAAGGCTGCATTGTATGGTGTGTAACCAGATCTCCACAGCGTGGCATTTGCAGCCGAAGGAACAACCACAATGCCCGACTCTGTGACGATGTTGCCATAGATATCCATGTAGACCGGCGAAGTCATATCGAGGTTATTTGCGTAGTCCACGCTCATCTGTGAGTCCAGATTCTTGAGGAGCAAATAGTTGTAAATCTGGTTACGCTCGAAGTCATTTGCCTCCTCCAAGTATGGGACTGTCGGTGAGGAAATGAACACAGGAGTGTTCTGATTTAGCACTGTATTTAACCTATAGAACAACGCCGCATCATTATATACTGCTGATAGAACTGCAAAAGCAGTTAGAGGCGTGTAAGAACTGGCTACGGCCTCTTGATCCACTACCCCATCTACCCACAGCTCATCAGGCTCTAGGTACTTACCCGCCTCCTCGTTCGTGTAGAAGTAGTCGACCCATGTAGTCGACCCGAACAGCTTGTCCGAGTTTGCCACCGAGTCCCTTACCTTCTGCGAATAAGTCGTCACCTCTGCTGTCTTGGCGATATTCTCCATGGATACATCAAAAAACCCGGTGACAAAGTCACTGAGCTTACCCCATAGACTAGGATCTTCCTTAGATGCAGCATCGACATTGTCAAGCCTGTCGAATGCTTTATCTGTCAGCTCGGCCAGTTCCTTGACGTTGTAGAGGTTATCATCCAAATAGAGGACAATGTCCTTGTCGGCGTACAGCAGATCCTCTAGTGTACAAACCTTAAGCTCCCCACGAGTCCCCGTACGCTGGAAGTTGACCGCAGAGTCGACATTCGTATCGATGTAGAGGGCCTTCCGGTTGTACCCAAACTTAGAATGGAAATTAAGCAACCACTCTGTGTCAACAATATCGGAGTACGTATATGGGTCGTAAAGGTTAGTTTTCATGGGCAGGAAAGATGCTGATGCCAGTATACCTGTTTTCATATCCTCAGACAGACTAAACTTGGAAGTAGCATCATCCGCACCCTGGCTGGAGCCGAAGAAGTACCGCAACGGGCTATCTACATCCCCAGGGTTGTACTCCGATATTCCTTCAAACGCATTCATAGACAGCAGATAATCATATATGCTTTTCATGCTTTTAAAATCATCGCCATCAAATGCTGCGCCTGAATAATCAGCATCCCAGAACTCCCACAGCGCATCGTCGTTTGCCCAACTTAGAGCATCATACATGGACTTTACAGAAGCTATCTTGTCCCCTAGCCCAGCAAAAGACGACAATCCTCTGATCAATGACGGTCCTAAGGAATCAATGAGCGTTGTCGCATAATACCCGAACTCTTGATAACACAAAACAAGATAATAGTAATAACTGCTTAGTACAGTTTCGCCTAAATGCGATGCACTCCTCGGGTAACCTACCCTACCATATATCTTGTTAATGTCATTCGCAAGAGCACTCCCATATGCCACACTGATAAAGGAATTCAACTCGTCTTTAGACAAAGCTGTTCCTGTCTCATCACCAACCGCAACCCTCAACGTGCCAGAGGCTAAACCCATCGTTGCCTGAAGTTTATACTTCCACGCTGCCATCCGTTGTGCTGCGGTCTCAAGCTGGCCTGTCTGCTCCAAATTTAAATACGTGCGCAAAGAAGTTAATGCTGTTGCAGAGTCCACAAGTCGGCCGCCCTCCGTAGGCCCTGTAACTGTGTCCTCTGCTTTAAATGGCGGTGAATCTAGCATCGTGAACAACGATTGCACATACGCCTTCTTTAATGCAGCGTGTGGATCCCCAAACTGGTCTTCGGATGCGGAGTTAACCTCCTCTAGCGTCACCATGCCACCCATATCTGGTGTTGCTATACCACTCTGCTTCTGCAAAATGTAGTATCTGGCTGACCACTCAGCACGCTCGAAAAACGACCCTGTTGATGGGTATTTCCCCAGTGATGCTGCAGCGTCCTTTAAAGCTTCCGCTTGTTGCTCACCATCCGACTTGCCATAATAAAAATCTACCTCACGTTTCAAATCATTTATGAAAGCAGACCCATCATCTCTATCTGGTACTATACACCCTGCAACGTATTTAAGGAACTGCGCCGACAGTAAAGTTGTCACAGTCTCAGTACTGTCAGCGTTCATGGATCCTGTCTTAGCAGCATAGTTGGTACTATCAATCTTATAGTCCCAAGCTGTAAGCAGTTTACTTATAGCTCCATATACATCACTATGAGTCGCCTCAGTGCTATAAGTATCCATACCCTCATTTCCAGTAAACCCCTTATCGTAGGCAGAGTAATACATGATATCGTCATACCAGCTACAGGCGGAAGTCTCTGTAATCACTTCCCGTAAACTGTCATGTTTATCACAAAGCTGATAATGTAATGACGACATAAACGATACAAAAGAAGCAAGGACTTTGTTCGCCCCCGCATACCCTCTTGATTCTGGCGCTTTCATATTTATATACCACGAATTAGTGGTATTATTTATATGTTGCCAGCTCCATCCAGGGGCGTGACCATCGATCTTATTAAAAGATAATCCTTCTCCCTTTTTCCATCCAATGTACACCTGATGAGTGCCTGGTTTATACACCCATACACACTGTACGTTACTACCCTCGTTCCTGAACATCGGGCTCCAATCGTCCCCGGCATCAGCTAGCCCTGTATTACTTATATGCGAATGGGTATTAGGCAGTGCAAAGCTGTCGGAAATATAATATCCGTCAATCTCTTCTAGTAGTGCCGGTTCTGGTATATCTTCGGCGGCATTGGCCTGGATAGGGAGGAGACCTAAGATCACCACCACAAGCAGGAATGCTGACACAACTCGTTTCATTATGAAAGGCTAACCTCCCTTAAAATCAGGGAGAGGGGCGAACCCCTCTCCCTGCCACAATGTTTGTTATTCGACCTCTGCTCCATCCTTACTAGTGGAAGCAGAAGGAGCAGGTGCCTCAGAGGATACGACAACGCCAAGGTCTGTGGTATTCCAAGTGATGTCCGTACGATTCTCCTTTTCGGAGGAGAGTACCCCTGCGCCATCAAAGGAGATGTACTTAATGAAGTGTGTGGACCCGTTCTTGCTGTCTATAACCTTCAAACCGGAACCCGCCAGCTCATATGTACCAGACTGGCTCCCCTTACTAATCGTAACCTTGAGATTTCTGTTCTTTTCCGTGTCCTCAGTTACTGTAACTGTGATAGCACCATTGCCGGATGTGCTTGTACCGGTGATACTACCGGCTGTGGCACTGAGCAACAGATTACTTCTAGCTTGACACTGTGTCTCAAGAGACGTACTCGCCAGATGCAGCGTCAGGTCGTCAACAGCATGTTTGCCATTAGAGACAGCCTGCTTCTCAAAATTGAGGCGAATACGGACATACATATCCTCACCTACGTTGATGGTAGATGGCAGGTTCAATGTAGAGACTGCGAACTGGTTGGCATACTGCATTGTGTTGCCATTATTGGCAGAAACCCCATTGATATGGTCGGTAGACACCGCCCCGTTGACCAATGACACCTGGAGTATGGACTTCCAGGACTTCCCATCAGTGTAAGTGGAGTCGATAGCTTCCAGCCCCGCAACCCAACTGTTGACCAGCTCTTCGATGGTATTTGCAATCGCACGCTTATCGTTGATGTTCTCAATGTCGTTGTACTCACCGATAATGGCGCCATACATCTCGGTAGCAATCCGATTGACCAGCTTCTGCTGAGGCAGCTCAGAGCCATCAGATGCGAACACCGGACGGCCAGCAGAACCAGTGAACTGGTCAAACACTGCGATAGGGTCTACCTCCAACAGTACACGGCTTACCATCTCAGAGCCGAAGTCCACAACCTTGGCTGCGGTATCACGGTAATATCCGTTGTAGATGAAGGCACCAATGATGATGCACAGTAGCATCTGCGGGATAGCGCGGATAAAGTATGTCTTGGGGCGCACCGTATCACCCTCGAAGTCGGTGAGGGTTTTGATGTTAGGAAGTATACGCATGATTGCGTTAGAAAAAGAGCCAGAGTTGATATCCTTCGTCATGAAGGTATCTTTGAACTGCTGGATCCACCCAATGCTTTCAACTTCCTTATGCGCTGCGTCCACCCTGTCCCAGAACTTAGGGTAGGCGCAGTAGGCAGCTGCGAGTACATTCTTGAACATAGCGACCAGGATGATCAGAAAGGCCACTAGGGTGATGGCCATACCGAATCCTGAGTCGATCCAGTTCGTGAGCCAACTCACGCTGTCAATAGCGCCGGCATACTTCGGGTTTTGAAGTATGTCAACTGTAACCTGCGAATAGTTCATATGCTCACTCCTTATCTACTTAAGATTCCCGTCACAGCTCTAGCGACCCAAGCTATGACCTCCAGTATGATGCCATTCTGGAAAAGGCCAAAGAGGGCTAGAGCTATAATCGAGTACAGAATCACCATTTTTAGCTTTATCGTATGCACATCCTGTCGCCCGAAGGTTAACAGCTTGTACGGATCGAACACCGAATCACAGAATGCTTGCCACGGCTTCACATTCGCAATTAAGGAGAGTCCCATCAAAATGATGAATGCGAACATGAAGATGCGAGGAAGGATATTGAGTACCGCAATGATGGCAATGGTAAGCCAATCGTCTGCGTTCTGTATCCCAATATCATGGAAGAACTGCTCCCAGTCGAAACCGGCAGACGCACCCCCAGCATCTAAGCGCGGCTTAGTAGGAGCTGGCTCCCCTAAAGGAGACCCGGCGAGGAACTCAAATGTAAACCCACACGTCTGCACCCAGGTTTTGCTTGGCGTGGCGTGTATGATAGAGAATTGAACCCGCGTGGATCTATCTACCTCTCCATTGAGGTTTGCTGCCGAAATATAGTTGCCCTTACCCCCACGTATGGTGAGCGCCACACCGCTATACGAGTCAACAGATGAGTTTTTCACTGACTGGAATGACAGCGACGCAGGATACCCCAATAACCCCGGGATTCCAACAGGTGCCGGTATCCACCTGTTTTCTATAAACTTTGTCCCACAGGTTCCTTCGTGCAGAGTGGAGTCTCCAGTCCATCCAGAGACATCACACAGGTAGCTCTTTACTGAGTCTCCCTCCGCTCTCTGATGTACGGCATACCCGTAGCTCCATACACGATTGCCTTCAGAATCTGTTTTCTGAGAATAGAGGTTATAATTCCAATCAGCTAGGAAGCCGTCCGACGCACGATAAACAATGGACGTCCGTTTAGCGCCATCCATTACTCCATCGTTCGGGTTTGAGAATTGACCATATGTTTCGCTCCCCAGCACAGTAGGCTTAATCAGATAGGCGTCCACGTCGGCCATGTACAGTATATCGCTGGCGGCACCATGTGACACACTCTTCCCGTCTTCACTGATAGTCACTGTACAGCTCCCCAACGGAGGCACACTTGTGTAATAGACGTCCCACTGTACGGAGTTTGTAGATACGCCAAGCATGCTCTCTAAGCCCTTTGCGCCCTCACTCTCTGCATCCGCGTCTGGGTTAGCAAAGAACGAGAAGATACCTGTACGCATATCAATCTTGTTATCGACAACAATCCAATTTGCTAAGGCATATGTGACTGGTGCATAGATATAAGGAATGGTCCCCTCACCTGTCTCAACCGAAACAGTAGGAAGCCACTCCGTCTTTGAACCTGCGTCTTTCAGATTGTTATTTGGAGTCGATATACCGCGCATAGAGAGGAAGTCAATCTGTGAGCCAGGGGTCAGCGCTATAGTGCCATCACTATTCTTAAAAGACACCGCTTTCTGGATGCCTAGTATGGCGGCATAGTCCACATAGTACGTGTTATCAGATTCCCACACAATTGCGTGATCACCTGGGTACAGCGTCAGCTGAGACCCTCTGATAACATAAGTTGCATCATTCGCCGCACCTATGTAGACATCAGTATATACCGGAGGTGTGTCTTTCCCATTCCGTTTAGCCCGCAGATCGTCTGTCTTAACACCAATGTAATACCTGTGGTCACCGGTAGTAGTAAACTCCCAAATAACGCCAATGGACTTCAGGTAATCCACAGCCACTAGATATTGGTCATTGTTCTTGGAAAATGCGGGGAAGGATTGGTACGCTGATGAATCCTCGCAAGTGAAGAGCTCCGTGAGCGTATTCTTGTTATCACACCCAGTGACGGTAAAGTACACGTATCTCTCCTTGTCCGCGAGAGATGATGCGCTCCGTTCAATACTCATGTCATTGGGCATGGAAACTTTATCGCCAGGCCTCGTCAATGACCCCAGTGTCATTTCTACCTCTTTGCCACTCTCCAGCCCTTTGAATTTGACCTTGTCAAGGTCGTTTGGATCGGCACGAATAGTGAAGCCGTAAGTAGACTTTGTGAACAAAGCGAGCTGGGTATCTGCATCGGCAATCGCCTGCTCTTTTCTGGCCTTGTCCGCATACTCACTTGGGAATACCAGATTTAGAGACCCATCACCATGATCGAGCGGGTACCACTGCCACTCACTAATCGTCTCAGTCCCTGGATTTTCGCGGTCCCCAGTATAGAGCCAGAAACCCCCTACGTTGCCGCCTGCTGGTGCAGGCAGGGCATACCTATAAGGCAGGTCGTCGCTCACAGCTGTATTTATATTGACCGTTCCGCCAAAATCCACGCTGTCCTGCTCAACCTGGAAATGGTAGAAGCTGTGTCCATCTATATTTATACGCCCCATGTAGGCGGTTCCATCCAGCACACCCTCAACGTTGTCAACGCCGTTGCACATAAACGGTATCGACACCCCACCAACCTCAGACTTGAATTGGATGGAATCTACAACCTCTACGAAATAGTCATATGTCGTATAGGCGGTGTAGTCCTGACGATCCTCAAGCACCTCAACCGGCGCCTGGTAAGACGCCACGGCTGTAGGATAGTAGCCGGCCGCCAGTAGGTCCACAGGAGCTGTCAACTGGATTTCTTTGAAGGTAAGGCGTGAATCCTCATCCTTGATACGCATAAGGATGGTGGCGGCAGTAGAGAAGTCCAGGTCAGCACGCCAATCTAAATCTGTCTCGATGATCCCACGTACAAGCAGATACTTAACGGCCTCAAGCTGGATAGAGGGCAACCCGTATGGGAGCTCACGCCCGTAGGCTTCCAACAACATGTAGGTCTCCTGGTCAGTGATAACTGGCTCCCCGTACAAGTGCATCAGGGTGTACGCCAATACGCAAAATTCACCTACTGTGAGCCCTTGTGTTTCTGCATCCTCGATTGGCTTCATACCAGAAAGGAGACCGTCCTGCTGAGCCATGTTCAGATACATGTCTGGATCTGTTCTTGTCGCAGCTACGTGCGAAATTACCGCCGACAAATCAGGGCCGTTAGTGGACATAGTGAGGGACTGCGCCAACGGTGATTCATTTATGTTATACTCGTCAGGCTCGCGCCCTTCTGTGTACACATAGTATTGTACCTGCTCAACCCCCATAGCGCGGTAAAGCTGCATGATTGCCCACATATAGTTAACGATGTCACTGGAACCATAAATACCACCGTTAGAGTAAATGTAGCCAACTGGAACTTTAATTTCGTCGCCATTCTTATCGTAAGAGACAACTTCCTCTATAGGCTCGTACTGCTCCCCGAGCTTGGCATAGATATCATATCCGAGGATTTCTGCCTCTCTGGTAGCGCCATACGGCTTATTCGTCCCCACATGCTCAAGATCAATCCAGCCGTCATAGAGAATAGAAACCTTTGCCTGTTTCATAACGGCGGCATGCAGAGTAGTCGGAATCTCTGCCAACTTCGGATTCCACAAAGCCCCATTCTCATTGTTAATCATGTGAAGCTCAGTGACCTTAGGATGGTAGAGATAGACTGGGTTGTAGTCCCCCTCAACATATACTGTGACATTGTCGGCAGTGATGTTTGTGATTGAGGTAGACACGTCAACCGAATCTGCGTGCTCCAGCGAGTTCTGACCACCGTTCACAGTCACATAGTAGTTAGTAGTGGAACCACCACCCCCGCCACTGTCTCCTCCACCACCTCCCCCCTCTGCGTCTGTCTCTTATACACATCTGACGCTG
>ENA-OXQU01000058-OXQU01000058.1-human-gut-metagenome-genome-assembly--contig:-NODE-58-length-52358-cov-28.9996_pt1 | contig 52358 bp, 32 predicted proteins | sample MGYA00249585_ERZ652569 | MGnify/ENA primary metagenome ERZ652569 (study PRJEB26925, sample SAMN05826638) | human gut metagenome | biome: ENVO:2100002; feature: ENVO:00000062; material: ENVO:00002003...
TTATGACGCTTTGTCCGCCGCACATGAGTGCGTGGTGGTGGAAGGGGTGGGAGGATGGGAAGTCCCGATTGGCCCCGGAAGGAATTTCAGCGATATGGCTGCGGATTTCAAGCTGCCTGTTCTTCTGGTGATCGGCAACAAGCTGGGAGCCATCAACCATGCCCTGTTAACGCTGAATGCAATCAAGGAACGCGGCCTGGAATGCCTGGGCATCGTGTTCAATAATGTGAAAGATGAATGGGATACTGCCTGCGTGACGAACAGGAGCATGGTGGAGGAGTTTTCCGATGCGCCCATTCTCGGCGAATTGATTCACGGGCAGGATTACATGGACATGGACGTCCTGCTGGAACGTTTGCACTGACTGGAGGAGTCTGTCTGGCGAATGAACGGGACGATAGCGAAGACGCCCGTTCGTTATTGCCGGATTTGCGGAGGGAAACAGCGATATGGAGGAATAAGCATGTCGGTGTTGGAGAGGATGGGAAAAGCATTTGGTTTCCCAGTTGAGAAAGCCCTGTTTTGACAGGAGCGGAGATGGAATGCCGTAGTTAAGGAATGCTTTTGTTCAGAGTGTTCAGCATTCCCGTACGGTTTTTTATTGCCTTGCTGATTTATTTTTCATGGGGGCCGCTGGCCGGAGGGGTGGTTACCGCGCCTGTGCCGGAGTTTTCTTCCCCCGCGCTTATTCCATATCCTTCCAAAGTCGTCAGGGGCGCGGGCGAGGCAGGTTTCAGGAGCGTTCATGTGAAGGTTGGTTCGGATGTTCCTGGCAGGGATGATTTGATGAAGGAGATCAAGGACATATTCAGGACTTCCGGCATTCAGGGTTCCCTGAATAGTGGGGGGGCTGCTGAAGGTGCCATGACATGGGAATTGTTTCCGGACGCCAGGATGAAAGGAGAGGGGTATGACCTGTCCGTCGGATTGGGAAAAGCAACCGTCAGGGCAGGAAGTTTTGGCGGTTTTTTTAACGCTCTTCAAACGCTGCGGCAACTGGTTTTCAATAGAGAAGGGGAATTTGCCATGCCTGTTGTGCGGATTAGTGACAAACCCGCTTTCGTCCTGAGGGGAGTTATGCTGGATGTGGGGCGTTATTATATGTCTCCTGCCTTGATCAAGGAGGTGATGCGCCGTCTTTCCCGCTATAAGATTAATACGCTGCATCTTCATTTGACGGATGATCCCGCATGGAGGCTGGAAGTGAAGAAGTATCCGGCCCTGACGGATGGGGCTTTTCATTGGAAGTCCCGGCTCCCGGGGCGGTTTTATACACAGGCTCAATTGAAGGATCTGACGGATTATTGCGCCCGGCTGAATATCCAGGTGATTCCGGAGATTGACATGCCGGGACACAGCCAGCCTTTTGCCAGGGCCATGAAGACCGGCATGCAGACGGAGAAAGGTGTTTCCATATTGAAGGATGTCGTGGACGAGGCCGTTTCCCTGTTTCCCGGGAGGTTTTTCCACATGGGGTCCGACGAGGCGCACATTTCCATGAAGGATTTTATCCCACGCATGGCGGAGCATATCCGCGGGAAGGGCAAGGAGGTGGTCGTGTGGTCTCCGGGCGGCCCGCACGATAAGGATTCCGTATTGATGTGCTGGGGAGAGAACGAGGCCGGCGCCAGGATGGATAAGAATATGAAGCGCATCGACAGCAATGGTTTTTACATTGACTGGGCGGATTCCCAGTCCGGCGTGTACCAGGTGTTTTTCCAGCAGCCCTGCGAGGTGCCTCAAGGGGATGATAAGGCGTTGGGGGCCATCATGCCCGTGTGGTGCGACGGAAACCTGAGCAGTGAGAGGCGGGTGCTGGAACAGTATCCGTTTTATCCTTGTGCATTGACGTTTGCAGAGCGTGTCTGGCGCGGAAGCGCTACCAAGAGGAGGGATTATATGGCCCAGCTTCCCCCCAGGGGAACGGACGGCTGGAAGGAATTCCGGGAGTTTGAACAGCGTTTGGCTTTCCATCGTGATCATTTTTTCCAAGGCGTTCCTTTTGCCTATGTGAAACAGGCGGACGTTGCCTGGAGCCTGGTGGGGCCATTCGACCACCGGGGGAAGAATGATACCTCTTTTGAACCGGAAAGAAGAATAACCCCTTCCTACAGGGACGGGGACAGGATACTGGCCTGGAAGAAGACTCCTGTTTACGGCGCCGCCGTACATGTCAGGCATCTTTTTGCGATGTTCAACATGCACCGGAACCAGTACCGGACGGACCACTGGCCCACGCTGATGTCAAGGGAGGTTGGAAAGGAGGATGGAACCTGCTATGCTCTGACTTTCATCCGCAGCCCCAGGGAGCAGGAGGTGTGGCTGATGTTTGGCCTGAACGGCATGTGGGGGCATTCAGGCGGGTACCGTAGCGCACGCGCCCCTGAACAGGGAAGCTGGGATTTTTCCGGCGGGGACGTATGGTTGAACGGAAGGCGCGTGAACCCTCCCAGGTGGCCTTTCAAGAGCCTGCCCTGGACGGGGTGGGGAAAGGGGCGCATTGAAGAATCTCCTCTGACCTGGGAAGGGTATTTTTTCCGCCCTCCTGTAAAGATCAAGCTCCGCAAGGGGTTGAACCGTGTATTGATCCGCAGCGTGTTCGGGCACTGGAAGGGAGACGACGGCCAGAGAAGCTGGTTTTTCTGCTGCATTCCCGTCCTGTGGGACGGCATTCATTACCGGGAGGTCCCCGGCCTGGAATATGACCCCCGTCCGGATGCCCGCTGAGGGGAACCGCTATTATTCTTTTTCAAAGACGGAGAGGATGGCTTGATGGACATCCTCAGCGGCATGGATTTCCGGCAGGAAGGCCGGGCCGATGAATACGGGCTGCTGGTTTGCAGGCACCCGGTCTCTGCCATGGGAACCTTTCACCTGGTCGCCATTGAGGGGGATAACTTTCATCAGGGCGCGGAACCCCAGCTTTTTTTTCAGCAGAAAGGCGGCGGCATGGAACATGGGGAGGGTAAGGCCCGGATCAAAGAACATTTCCGCAGGGTCATAGCCGGGTTTACGGTGGATGTCCACGCAGCGGGCGAAGTCCGGCGCCTTGGTGTCATCCAGCCAGTAATAGTAGGTGAACCATGCATCCGGGGCTGCGACGGCGGTGAATTCCGGCAGGCGTTCCAGAGCCGCGGAAGAAAGGCCGGAGAAGTCCGTTTCCCTGATTTCTTCCACTCCGGGTGTGGCGGAGAGCAGTGCTTTCACTTCTTCTTTTACGGAAGGATCATTGATGTAGATATGGGCAGTCTGGTGGTCCGCCACGGCAAAGGCGCGGGAGGCGCCGCAGTCCAGCATTTCCGTACCCATTTCCGGTTTGACGGTGATCCAGCCCCGTTCCCGGAAGAGGCGGTTGAGGGCAATGCTGCGGGATACGTCGGAAATACCGTATTCACTGAGGACGACGGGGGTGACGCCTTCCCGTTCCAGAAAGTCGATCAAGTCGCAGAGAAGACCGTCCATAGCCTTTGCCGCGTGGGCAGCCTGGGTCGAGGACGGTCCGAATTTCTGAAGGTCATAGTCCAGATAGGGCAGATAGATGAGGCTGAGGTCAGGGCGATGTTTCCGTTCCACCCACCGGGCGGAGTCTGCTATCCATTGGGAGGACTGAATCCCTGCCATGGGGCCCCAGAAGGTGGGGAAGGGGAATTCTCCCAGATCCTTTTTAATGGTTTCCCGGAGTTCCATGGGTTGGGTGTAAATGTCGAAGATCTTGCGGCCGTCTGCCGGGTACATGGGGCGCGGCGTGATGGTCCAGTCCGCCGTGGAATACATGTTGTACCACCAGAAAAGTTTGGCGCAGGTGAAGCCGGAACCGTACCGTTCCCTCAGTTTCTCCCAGAGGCGCGGGCCCTGCACCAGCTTGTTGGACTGCTTCCAGAATTGGATTTCACACATGTTCCGGTTGTACCATCCGTTGCCGGGAATGGCGTGCTCCCGCGGGGAAAGCCCTGTCACGTAGGTGCTCTGGGCAGAGCAGGTGAGGGCCGGAAAGGCCGGGGGGAAGGAGGAAACGCTCCGCCCCTCCGCCCAGGCGGAGAGCCGCGGCATGTGTTCCATCATCTGGCGGGAAAGGGCCACCACGTCAATGACGGCCACACGGGTGCGAGGGTGTTTCATGGGAGGGATATTAGCGGTTTGGAACGGGAATTCCATCTTTCCATTTGAAAAAGATGACGGTATCCGTCATGATTCCCCGCATGGAACGTCAGGATAAACGACTTGTGGACCAGTTGCGTCCGATCAGCTTTGAAACGGGTGTCGCCCCGAATGCCACGGCTTCCGTGCTGGTGACTTTCGGACGCACCAAGGTGATTTGCGCCGTTACGATTGAGGAAGATGTACCCCGCTGGATGAAGGTTCAGCGTGTGGAGGGAGGATGGCTGACGGCGGAGTATTCCATGCTTCCCTATTCCACGCTTGACCGTAAACGCCGGGATATTACGGCGGGGAAACTGGACGGACGTTCCAGCGAGATCCAGCGTCTGATCGGCCGTTCCCTGAGGGCGGCCGTGGATCTGGGCAAGATCGGCCAGCGCACGATTTGGGTGGATTGCGACGTTTTACAGGCTGATGGCGGTACCCGCACCGCTTCCATTACCGGGGCTTCCGTAGCTCTGGCCATTGCCGTGAACAAGCTTGTCGCGGAAGGAAAGCTGGCGGAGTCTCCCATGAAAAGGCTGGTTTCCGCCGTATCCGTGGGAATACTGGAGGGAGAGGCTCTGCTGGATCTCTGCTATGTGGAGGATAAGGATGCGGAAGTGGATATGAATCTGGTGATGACCGACCAGGGAGAGTTTGTGGAGGTGCAGGGGTCCGGTGAAGAGGCCGTGTTCACGGCGGATCAGATGAACCGGATGCTGGAATTAGGCCGCAAGGGGCTGGAAGAGATCGCGGAACTCCAGCGGCAGGTGATTGCCGAGGAGGACAGGCCGTCCGCCGGAGCTTTGGAAGGGTTGAGTTCCTTTTTCGGCAGCGGCAGGTAGGATTTTTCCCCATGGCCCGGTATTTTCCGGGCCTTTTGCAGGGGGGCTGCGGCAGAGTTTTCACTCCTTGCAGGACCAAGATTTTTATGAGAATATGCTTGTCCTGACTGGGAAATCGCGTTAATAGTAGAAACGAACATAGATAACCACGTACGGTTTTCTTAAACTGTAAACATTCCATCATATCCAACAATGAAAGTATCTTTTGCAACACACCAGTTACGCAGGGGGTTTACCCTGATTGAACTCTTGGTTGTCATTGCCATTATCGCCCTGCTGGCTTCCGTGGCCTATGGTCCTATCCTGAACCAGATCAACAAAGGCGACCAGATGCAGGCCCTGACCAACATGAAGAACGTGGGCGTGGCGATGAACGAGTTCAAATCCAACAGCAAACTGGGCAATTTCCCCGATGACATCACTGCCGACCGCGTTGTTGCCCAGCATAATTATATGAGCGGCCTGGGCGCACTTCAGGGCGATACTTCCAATGACTATTTCCGTCAGCTTCTGGGCAATGAGTCTGTTTCCGAAAGCAACTTCTACGCCAAGGTTCAGACTCCTTCCGGCGGTTCCACCGTTACTCCCAACGGTGAAATTTACGACGGTCAGGCCCTGACCCCCGGTGAAGTGGGTATTTCCTACGTCATGCGCAAGGGTGACAATAACAAGAAAGTGGGTATTGGAAGTTCCGTGGGGGAATATCCCCTGATGGTCACTTCCGTGCTTCCTGGTGAAGACGGCAGCACCGTTGTGGCTGGCAATGCCGTGCGTTTTGACCCGGAAAGCTTCCGCGGCAAGGTTCTGATTTTCACGACTGCCCAGAGTGCCAAGACCCTGGAACTGGACGACAACGACAACCTTCAGGATACCTTCATTCCCAAGAGAAGGGGCAAGGACATCAGCGACCAGTTCCTGATCCTCACGCCTGATTTCAGCGGCCAGGAGTAAATTCGCCGCCGGCATGATTTGCACAGGGCGCATCCAAAAGGATGCGCCCTTTTTCATACCTGATTTTTGAAAAGGAAAGCTTCTGTTTTGCGGAAATCCCTCGCTGAGTTGATCGGGTCTTCCCGTTGTTTGCTTAAAATAGATTTTACGATGTAAGGAAAAGCGCTAGGTTTTCCGACGGCAGGGAGAAGATTGTTCGTACAAACAGGAAATGGAACAGAAGCCTTCCAGAGATGATATCGTGGCTGATTTCAGTCGGCAGGCGTTTTTCCCGGGGTTCTGCCGTTGGCATGGGGTTGCAGGGCTTTTTCCGATTTCAATATGTTCCGCATACCGGCGGTGGCTGAAAAAGGCAGCCATGCAGGAGCCGTCCCTTTGGACTTTTGGCCGTTGCGGCGATATACGGGACATTCCCAGCCTATTGAAGCGCTGCAGGGGGAGTTGGACGGAATTCTGGCCTGTCCTTTCCCGTTTCCCTTGATGCCGGTTTGTCTGCCGGAGCCTGTTTTGCAAATGGGTTCGTGCCGCAAAAAAGGCATTCCGGCCGTAAAAAACCGGAATGCCCTGGTGAGAAAAGTCAGGGAAGTTTTTATTTGCCTGCGGGAGTGCCGAAAACGTTTATTTCCGCAGCGGAAGCGCTGTTGCCGTCCAGAGAACTGGTACCGATGAAGCGGAAGTAACGCACAGGTCCGTTCATGTTTTTGAGATTAACGGATTGCTCAATGGGGTTGGCGCGCAGGTTGGAGAATTCCCCTTCCGCCACTTTCGTCCAGTTTTTCCCATCCGCGCTTACTTCAAATTGGTATTTATCCGTCATGCCGGAGGTTTTTCCATCCTGTCTGGGCAGGTAGGAGAAGCTGGAAACCTGGTACGGTTTTCCCATATCCACCACAAAGGATTGAGGCGCTTCCGCCTTGGCAAGCCATGAGGTTTCCGGATTGTCGTCTATGGCCGCCGCCGCATTCCCGGATGTGGCGGTTTTCACTTTCCATCCGGTTTTGCTGATGCCGAATTTGGCCTGGCTGACAGGGCCCAATTTACCATTGGAGAATTGGCAGCGAGCCTTGACAATGCCGCTTTCCGTAAATTTAGCACCCTGGCTGTAAACGGGAGATCCTGCCTTGGGTTCGCTGCCGTCCGTCGTGTACAGGATTTTATTTTTGCCGTCCGCAATGATGACGAGGTTGTCTCCGCGGCGGAAGATGGAGGGCCGCACGGCGCCCGCAGGCTGGCGGAAGAGGGAGAATTCCGAGATGCAGGGAGTGGCCTGGCTGCCCGTGATGCGCAGGCGCAGTTTCTGGGTAGTGATGGGGCGGTTCAGGCGGCGCATGACCTGGTTGCCGATGGTTTTCCCTTCATTGTCGATACAAACCCATTTGCCATTGACGAAAGCGTCAATATTGAAGGAGTCCACGCGTTGTCCCAGACGTGTTTGTTCGCGCAGCCGGATGACGTCGAAAGTGGCGGGTTTGGGCAGCGTAATAACGGCGGTGGGGGTCAGGTTGTCATCTTCCACGGCCCAGTAGGTTTCAATGTTGCCGTCCGTCATGTTGGAGGGCGAGAATTTTTTGTCGTTGCCGCGCGTCTGGCTGGCTGTGACGGTTGCTCCCAACGCGTAGTCCCTGGCATATAGCTTGTCGCGCAGTTCTTTGAATTCCAGCAGGGATTTGACATCCGCAGGATCCAGTCTGCCCGTTTTGTCCGCCGCCACGTTCAGAATGAGGTTGGCCCCGCGGCCTACGGAATCAAACCATACCTGCATAAGTTCTTCAGGGGATTTGACGCGGGATGCCTGTCCCTGGTGCCAGAACCAGCCGGCATGGTTGATGGTGGTGTCTCCTTCCGCAGGCACCCAGCGTTCTCCGCCGCGTTTGCCGGTGCCTCCGCCCCCGCCGTTCAGCCCTACAGTGCTCCAATGGGGATAATTGACGTGGCCTTTTTCGGAGCCTCCCCAGCGGGCGTCTCCGTAGTGGCCCGCTCCCCAGATGATGCAGCTGGGCTGGATTTTGCGGATCATTTCCACGATTTTTTCAAAGTTGTAGTATTTTTCCGCGTCACCGATATTGCGCTTTTCCCTGGCTCCTCCGTAATAGCCGTCTCCTCCGTTGGCTCCGTCAAACCAGATTTCAAAGACAGGCCCGTAATTGGTCAGCAGTTCCCGGATTTGTTTATAGTAAACGTCCAGGTAGCCGTCCTTGCCGTAATCCGCGTTGTTGCGGTCCCAGGGGCTGAGGTAGGTGCCGAATTTGATGCCGTGCTTTTTGCAGGCAAGGGCGAATTCCCGGACTACATCTCCTTTTCCGTTTTTCCAAGGGCTCTTGGTGATGTTGTGGTCCGTGGATTTGGTGGGCCAGGCGCAGAAGCCGTCATGATGTTTGGCCGTATAAATCATTCCTTTCATTCCGCCTTTTTTAAAGGTGGAGACGATATCGGAGGCATTGAAATCCGTGGGGTTGAAAATTTTCGGGTCTTCATCGCCGTAACCCCACTCCCGTCCCGTGAACGTATTCAGGCCAAAGTGAATGAAGCCGTAGAATTCCATGCGCTGCCAGTTGATTTGGGCGGGTGTTGGAATCGCGCCGTATGGTTTGGGTGGTGCTGCGGTCCAGCCGGGCAGCATGGAGGAAGAGAGAACCGTTCCGAGGAAGAGTGTGGTTAGTTTGTTCATGCGGAAAAAAGTGTGTTGAAAAATACGGGAGTCGCTCCTCCCTTCTTTCATACGGAGGCTTTGCTGTCAAGTTGAAAGGAAGTGGGAAACATGGGGGAGCGTGTTAGTGAATTCTAACTCCGACATGCGGGGAATTCCGCTTGATACGGAGTAGGGAGCCGTTTAGCATACAAAGGACTTTCGTTCCCATGTCCTATTTCCGTTTTTTACTGCTGGCGCTGGTTTTTCTGACCGGTTCCGCGTTGATCAGCGAGAGCGCTCCCGTTTACATGGCCCGGCGGGACAGCAAGTTTGCGCTTGTTCCTCTTTGTGACGGTTTTGATTTTCCGGTAGGGAAGCCTGACGGCAACGGCTATTACCGGTCCCGCGGTCTGCGTCTGAAAAGCCCCCGTCACATGGGTGAGGATTGGAACGGCAATAAAGGAGGCAATTCCGATTTGGGCGATCCCGTTTATTCCGTAGGCCACGGGGTGGTAACTTATGCGGCGGACGCCCGGGGCGCGTGGGGAAAGGTGGTGATTGTGCGCCATGCTTTCCGCGAACCCAAGTCCGGAAAGGTTCTTTGCTGCCAGACGCTTTATTCCCATTTGAACGATATTAACGTTGTGCTGGGGCAGTTGGTGCTGCGCGGCACCCAGGTGGGCACTATCGGCACGAACCGCGGCATGTATCCGGCCCATCTTCATGTGGAGCTGCATTATAATCCGGATGTGAATTGCGGCCATCAGGGGATTCCCAAGACGGAGCGCAATTACGGCCGCCTGACGGATTTTATTACCCGCTTCCGCCGCCTGCCTCTGGAGAAAAGGATGGTGCGCGTTCCCATCGGCGGGTTTCTGCCTTACAAGGGAACGGAAGGACTCTGACTTCTGGTGGATGACGGTGAAGCTGTGTATTTTCGGCGGTTCGTTTGATCCCGTGCATGAGGGGCACGTTTGCATGGCCGAGCATGCTCGGAAATATTGCGGAATGGACCGCGTGCTGTTTATGCCGTGTTCCCTGTCTCCGCTGAAGGAGCAGGCCCCCTCCGTGACGGATGACCAGCGCTGCCGGATGATTGAGCTGGCTGTTCAAGGGCTGGATTGGGCCGTGCTTGACCGGACGGATTTGGAACTTCCGCCTCCTTCGTGGTCGTGGAGGGTGGCTGAGAGGACGGCGGAGCGTTATCCCGGTGCAGAATTGTTCTGGCTGATGGGCAAGGATCAGTGGGATTCTCTGGAACAGTGGGGACGCTGGGAATATTTGTCCAGCCTGGTGACGTTCATTGTTTACCGCCGCGGCGGGGTTCCATCACCCAGGAAAGGGGTGCGCGCCCTTTTCATAGAAGGGGATGAACCCGCTTCTTCCACCCGCATACGGCATGATTTGCGTTCGGGCGTATGTCCGGTTCCCCATCTGAACCGGAAAGTGGAGGCGCTGATCAGGAGGGAAGGGCTGTACGGTACGGCACGCGTCTAGAAGGACGGCTGTTTTCAGTTTATTTTCTTTTTGTCTCCGAACGTTTCTTCCGGGTAATGGACCCTCATCAGCGTGAGTCCGTCCGGCGGGGCGCAAAACGGGCTTTTGTCATCCGGGAGCGGAGCGTTGATGAGGCGAGCCAGTTCTTCCAGCGTTATTTTTCCACGTGCGGCTTCATGGGCGGCTCCCGTCATGAGGCGCACCATTTTGTAGAGGAAGCCCGTTCCGGTAAAGGTGATGAAGACATGTTCCCCTGCCTGTGCCACTTGTGTCTGCGTGATGGTTCGGCGGAAGTAACCCTCCGGGATAGGGCGCGGTTCATTGCCGCGCAGGGCGGCAAAAGCAGTGAAGTCATGCGTTCCCCGGAACAGGTGTACCGCCTGTTCCAGAATATCCACGCTCCATGCCAGCGGGCGGTGCCAGGCCAGCCCGGCGTCAAAAGGGTTGAGGATGGGTGCGCGTGAAATGCAGTAACGGTAGGTTTTTCCCGTGGCGCTGAACCGGGCATGGAAACCGGGCGGAACGTATTCCGCATGGGTAATCCGGATGGTTCGGGGCAGGCGCGTGTTGAGCGCGGCAGGCCATTTGTCCGCAGGAATGCGGTGGGTATCCGGAGCGTCTGCATGAAAAACCTGGCCCAGAGCATGAACGCCGGCGTCTGTCCTGCCGGAACCGTGGATACGGCAGGGGGTTCCAAAGAGTCCGGAAAAGGCTCGTTCCAGCACGTCCTGGACGGTACGGCCTCCCGGCTGGCTTTGCCAGCCCAGATAAGGGCGTCCGTCATATGCGGCGGTGAAACGAATGCGGGTCATAGGGGTGATTGTGTTGGAACGGCCCGGTTTTGGCAAGCGGCAAGTGCCGGACGGTGACGGTTTGGAATGGATGCCGTGCGTTCCATCCGCTCTTTAGCTTGGAAGCCGTTAAAGATGGCTATACGAATACAGGATTTTGGAATGTTGCATGTGGCTCCGGATTTGTCCGGCGTGATTCCGTTGAATGCTTTTGAAGCACAGGCCGCCGGTGTGCGGGATCTGGCGGGGGGCGTGATGGCTGTGTCCGGAGTGGCGGGAGCCGCGCTGAAGGAAATGCAGGAGGTGCGGGATGCCGGCCAATGGGCGCAGGCCCGTGACGGGATGTACCGTTTTGAACAGGACGTGATGCGGGAGCTGGAAGCCGGAGGGGATTCGGAACACCTTCAGGAGAGATGGAAGAAGGCTCTGTCAGAACGGCTTCCTTCCTATCTGCCTGCCCGTATGTCCGGCCCGGTGAGGGAGCGCGTGGCCATAGCGAGAGAGAATCTGGAAACTGCCGGGAGCATTTATTTGCAGAAGATGTCCCGTCTGGGGCAGTTGGAGGAGGCGCGCCGGTATTGGGCCGGGGGGGTGGAGTCTGCCGTGGAGCAGGGAGAGGCCGCTCTGGCCGAACGCAGGATTAAGGAGGGCAGCGGAATATTTGTAACGGGAGAGGAGGCTTCCCGCATGGCGGAGGAAGCGCATTCCCGCGCGGCGCTGAACCGGGCGGTGGAGGAGGTCCGCCGTGATCCGGCGGCCGCTGTAAGCATCGTTTCCCGGCAGGAGAAGATGCCGGAAACTCCGGAGGAAAAGAAGGTGGCGGAAGAGGCTGCGGCAGCGTATGGGGAGTTGAAGCGGCGTTATGCGGATGCTCTGGCGGCCACCGTGTCCGGCGGCGGGTTGCTGCGGGATGACGGATTGGCGAATGCTGAAAAGCATGGCTTGATCAGTTCCGAGCAGCTAAGGCGTTATACGGCTTCCCGTGACCGGAGGCAGACGGCGGAATTTTCCGGTATCAGCATTCCGGAGGACGATATGCTGTTGTGCCGCATGACCTCGCTGATTGATGAGGATTGCGGAGGGGAGGAAGATGCTGACGCCCTGATAGAAGTGGCCACTTCAGGTTTGCCTGCCGTTCAGGTGGAAAGGCTTCTCCGGCGACGCGAGGTGATGTTGGGCATACCCCGCGAATTGCGCCGCGCTGCTTCCCGTCGCCTGTCCGCCATGTTTCGGAATGGCGCATGGGGGCCGCCTGAGGATGCCCGTGCGGCAGAGGAATGGAAGCGTGTCCAGACGGAATTGGCAGAGGCGGTGAAGAGGGCCCCGGAGCAGCCGGCTGCGGAGATGGAAAAGGTTTTTGAGAAAGAGAAACGCTTCCAGGATGCCGGCTGGGTGGGGTTTTCAGATATGAATAACGGAAAAGAGGGAAAGTGATGATGGAAGATAATGGAACCAGGGAACAGACAGGGGCGCTCCCGCTGGAAGGGAGTTTTCCGGAAGCGGTTCCCGGAACTGTGGGGGAAAGCCATATTCGGAAAGAGAACGCAGCATTCTCCGTACCTTCCGGCACGGAAAAATTCCCGGAACGGGAGTCGGAAAGGGAAGAATATTGGAATAGCGTATTGACGGGGGATGTGATGACCATTCCGCGGGAAGTGAGGCTGAAAGCGGAGGCGATGTATCCGGAAGGGACGGCGGACCGGGAAAGAATTGCCGCGTGCGTCATGCAGTCCTGGGTGGCGGATTCTGGGGCGATTTCCCGTGAACGCATCCGGAGGGACTGGAAGAGTATCCGGGAACAGGTGGCGCGGCAGTATGGAGCGTCCGGCAAGTCTGATGACGAATTGTTCGTGGCAGTTTCCATGCACAATCAGGTGCGCCTTTCCCGGAGGGAGGCTTTATTTGAATTATACCAGGAAGAGTATGAACGTACTCTGTCCGGTGGCGGGACGGTTCCTGACGAACGGGGAAGGGAAGCCATTTCCGCATGGCCGGAAGATTTGCAGGCTGTGGCGCGACAATTGAAGGGCAGGGCCGTATCCGATGCTCTGGATGACAGGAACCGTCTGGCGGATGCCGCCGGGATCATCCACAAGGGATTGGAGGGGCTGGTAGCCAGTGAGGAGCCGGTGAAGGAAGGTTTTCCCGCCATACAGCTGAACCGGAAAGCCGTTGCCGGAGTTCCGGACGTCATACGCGCCGTGGATTGCCTGACTTCCCTGGGGGATGGAGACCGTCAGAAGGTGTTCCGCATGATGGCTCCCTATTTGCGTTCCCGTCCCGCCTTTCGGGATGCCCTGGGGGGGGCGCTTAAACGCGGTGCGGCAGAGGTTGCGGAGAATGCGGCCCAGCTGGCCGTAAACGGCGCAGCATGGCTCCTGCCGGAGGGACGGGAAAAGGAGGCGCTGGACAATTATTCCCGGAGTTTTGAAGAACTGAGGAATTTTGCCAGGATGGAGTTTGCCCCGCTGCGTGGGGGAAAGGATTCCCCCTGGTTCCGGGAGATGCTGGTGGACATGGCCCAGCAGGGAGCGTCCACGGCTTTGGCGTTTTGCGGCCCTGCCGGGCTTGGCATGTTGATGGCGGGGGAGACGGGGCGCCATATGGCGGAGGCCCGGAGCATGAACCCGGACGGCGTGTTTGATGCTCAGATGGGGGGAGCTGTCGTCTCCGGCGGGGTGAATACCTTGCTTTCTTTCGGAATGACGAAACTGGGCCAGAAGATGCTGGGGCAGGGAATGCGGGCGTTCCGGGCCACGAGGCCCGCATCAGGGAATCCTGGTGCGTTTTTTTCCGGAATGGGAGCCGTTGCGGCGGATGCCGTGAAGATGGAGGCGGAAAATAAATTGATGGAGTTGACGCCCATGGTCGTTCAGGAAGGCGTGGGAGCTCTTACGAATAAGGCGTCCGGCGTGGACTGGGAGGGATGGAAGGCCAGACAGGCTTCTGCGGATGACCAGTTGAGGGAGGCCGTCATGATGATGCCTTTCCTGCTGATAGGAGCGGGAAAGGTCGCTCTGAACCATTTCCGCCATGCCGGAATGCTGCTTGGAGACGGTTCCCCTCTGAAAGTATTCGGCATTCCGGATGAAACGGTTTCCCGGATTTTGCAGGAGAAGGATGTAAACCGTGCCGGGGAATTGTTGCAGAAGTCCCTGCGTAATTCTCCGCTGTGGGGGTCTTTGTATATTTCCAGGAAGGCTTTGGAGTGGTCTCGCGCCCTGGATGAAGCCGGAGAGCCTTTTTTGAAGACGGAACAGGATGTGAGAGATTTTTTGGATTTGCCTTCTCCTGTACGTACAAAGCCTTGGAAGATGCGGGATTTCCCCGAATCGGAAGCGGTGTTGAAAAAGCTTTTTCCTCATCCGGATTATGTTACGGTCAGAACCAAGTGGCTGTTGCGTGCCGGTCTGCCCCGCGTGGGTGAAGCCGCCGCAGCGGACGGGCAGCTTGTTTATGCGGCGGAACCGGCTCCCGGTGTGGAGATGAAGCGAACGCAGGGCCGGCCTTCCGTAGAGGAGGCTCTTTCTTCCTGGTATGAGACTCTGGGCCGTATGGAAGAGGAAGATTTGGGGCTGGTCCGGAACAGGAACGGACGGGAAATCCCATGGCGTTTAAGGAATGCGGAGGAATATGATATTCATGCGGATGCTTTGCGCCGAGCGTTTGTGGCGGACAGGCTGAAGAAGCGCTCCTATCGGCCGTACAGGATGTTGCTGCTGGCTTATCCGGAAGAGGCGGGACGCCGTGCGGGTTTTTCCGGCAGGGACTGGGACGCCGTTACGGTGGATATGGATCTGCGGACACGAGCCAATGTTTATGAAGGAGTAATGGAACGGGTGCACGGCGTGCCGCATGAAGAGGCGGCCGGGCATGTGGCTTTTCGTTTATGGAAGTCGTTTTGCCGGGATGAAGGCGCCTGCAGCAGGGCGCACCGGTGGCTGGAGGAAGGGAGTGCGTTGCTGAATGCTCCGGATTTGTTGTCTGAATCTTTTAATCCGGACGGCCTTCCCTCCGCCCTGGCCAGGATGAGCGGCATGATGGCTTCTCTTGGCGGAGAGGAACGCCATGGGGTAAGCCCTGAGCTGCGGGAGATGAACCGCATGGTATGGGGAACCCAGGCGGATGTGAACAGCCTGTACCACGTACTTCCCAACATGAAGGAATTTGACGTGCATGTGGGGCGCGGCTATACGCCCGTGGAGAGTTACGGGCGGTTGCTGGCCCGGTTTCTGGAGGTGACGCCGGAGAACGTGGCCCGTTATGCCTCTGTGCTGGATGCTCCGCGGCTGCATGCCGGTCCGGAACAGGTTTCGCCGCGTATTTATCCGGGGACGCGGAAAGCGGTGGAGAGTCTTCTCCTGCTGACCCCGCGCCTGTTCCAGTCCTCACCCGGAGGGGAAGGGGCGGAAAGGCTGTGGAGAGTAAAGTATCCCAACGGAAGGTGGTCGGACTGGCATCCTTCTCGGGAGGCGGCGGAAGCGGACCTGATGGCCAATGTTTCCATGATGTTTTCTGCCGCCTGCTCGGCTAAGAGGGATTTGATCCGTAGCTGGGAATGGCATGCCCGCAACGGGCGGCCGGAATGGGATACCAATTATCTGAGGCTGACCACCGGGTTGGAAAACGTGCAGGGGGGGCGGCTCCCCTGCCTGTATGACAGCCTGACGGCCATGGCGGTGGCGGATATGCTGAAAGCTGGTTACGGCGTGCGCGGAGCGGTGGGGTCCGGGGATCGTCTGGAGGTGACGGGCCGGGGGCGCCTTGCCGCTGAAACGCTGATGAGCCGTGATGCCCTGTTGGAGCGCATGAATATTCACGAAAAGTATGTGGGTTCCGTACAGAGGCTGGGCGTGGATGCGGATAATTTGCCCGTTTCCTCAGCCAAGGGGTTGGTAATGCACCGGCTGAGGCTTCATAATACGGCCAATCCCCTGGCTTTGATCGAAGACAAGGCGGAAGTCGTATGGGACCGGCTGATGCGCACGGATCAGCTTTCCCCGGAAGGCGCTTGGGAGATGTTGAAACATTTGGAACGTGTGCCGCGCCGCAGGAAGCTCCCAGGGGAAACGGAACTGATTGAAGAGTTGTCCCAGCTGTCCAAGGAGTATTTTTTTGCCCATCTGGATCATGACACCGTACCGGAAACGGTGGCTTCCTGGGCGCGTTACGGGGCCGCAATGCCTGACAGGGTTCCGGAACCTCTTGAGGAATTGGTGCGCCGGGCCGGATTGCTGAAGAAAACGCTGAGGGAGGATGCGGACACTGCCGAGTTTATGGGAATGCTCCGAGAGACGGTTGGTATGAATGAACGCATACGGGTGGAGCGCGCCTGGGATCCGGCCGGAGGGGAGGTCCGCCTTCCCATGGTGGAGCGGTACTCTCACAGTCTGATGTCCGGACGGCTGTTGTTTACCGTTCCGGATCACGTGAAAGAGGGACTGGTGCGTTCCCTGTCCGCGCTGGACGGATACGCGGGAGGTTCCGTACGCAGGATGGCGCGGCTGGCGGAAAGCCGCATGAGGGAACTGTCCCGGGCGCTTCAGGAGTTCCCCCAGCTGAATTCCTGGCGTCCGGATCCGGAACATCCCGGCCTGTACCTGCATTTGGTGAAAAAGCCGTTCCGGACCGGACTGGGGCCTCTGCGCGCGAAGGATGTTTCCCTAGAGGCTTTGGGAGAACATCTTCCGGAACCCATTCTGGAAGCGCCCCTGTATGTGGAAGAAGATTTTTCCGTCAGGCGTGGCGTTCCCGCCCCTGCCGCCTGGCGTAGCCGTCCGGATGTGGTCCGGGCTGTGGAGACGCTGGATACAGTGAGGCGGGATTTTGCAGGCCGACCGGAAGCTACGGAATCCGGGGTTAGTTGGAAAGGGAAGATTTACCGGATTGATTCCGGAGCGGCTCCCGGGGGGGTGACGTCTGCCTGGAACCGGGAACTCCCGTTGGATGAGGCCATTTCCCTGATTGGTGTTCTGGACCGCAGGCAGGAGGAACTGAGAGGCGGCATGCTTCCCTTTCTTCCTGAGCCGGAGGAAGCGCGCGCGATGTATGCCAACTGCGTGATTTACCGTGACCCGGACGACCCGGGGCATACCGTGCGCCTGATGCCGGGCATTCCGGAAAGTCCCGTACGGCAGGCACGCGCGCCCTACGTGGTACATGCATGGAACGGCGTTTATCTGGACAGCCGGGGAGCGCCTGCGGTGTCCGAACGGGATTCCTATATTCCGCTGGAGTGTTTTACGGGAGCCGGAGAGGAACCTTCCCCGGAAGATTCACGGGCGAGCCGTACCCGGTTCCTGGGTCGGATTTTGGAAACGCTGGGGGATGCGGATGCTCAGGAACGATGGTGGTGGAACAGAAGACAGGCTGTGGGATGCTTCATGGAGGATGTAATCAGGATGTATGAAGAACTGGGCGTGCGTGAGAGTTATTTGAAAGGAAAACTTGATCTGCTTGATCCCGTGATGGTGCAGGCACTCCGGTTCGTTTCCCACGTGCTGAACGATCCACTGGCATACCGCCTTCCCCTGGACAAGGGGACGGAGGCCCAGAAGGGGATGACCAGGGAAGGAGCCCTGTTGAAAGAATTAATAGAGGAGTATGGAAAATTCTAATCATTTGACGGAATCATGGAGCCTGCCGTGGCAGTCCGTCCTGTCCAGCCAGCTTTGGAGGCTGGAACACCTGTACTGGATAGAAAACAAAGCTGGTCAGCTCCAGCGTTTTTCCCTGAACAGGGCGCAGCGGCGGCTGCATGAGCGGCTGTGGTACAGGAATGACATCCTGAAGGCGCGCCAGTTGGGCATTTCTACGTATGTGGCCATGCTGATGCTGGATATGAGCCTGTTCCGGTCCAATTTCCATTGCGGAATCATTGATAAAAGCCTGCCGGACGCCCAGCAGAAACTGGCCAAGCTGCATTTTGCCTGGGACCATCTGGATTACGTGCCGCCCAACCCCTCTGCGATGGATGTGGCCCTGGCCCGGCTGGGAGAGAGAATCAAGAGCCTGTCCGGCGTGGAAAAAAAGGGGGAATGGCAACCCCGTACGTTGGCGCGCAGCCGCCTGGCTTTCTCCAATGGGAGCGATGTGCGGGTGGGGACTAATCTGCGAGGGGGAACCATGCAGTTTCTCCATGTTTCCGAGCTGGCGTATGTTTCCGTGCATGCTCCGTGGAGAGCCAGGGAAATCCGTACGGGGGCAATCAATACAGTTCCCCCCGGAGGTTTTATTCTGAAGGAAAGCACTCATGAGGGCGGACGGTACGGAGTGAATTATGAACTGACGCGCCAGGCCATGGAAAACATGGGCAAAAGCGAGCTTTCCCCCTTGGATTTCAGATTCTTTTTTTTCAGCTGGTTTGACCAGGATGAGTACACTTTGCCGGGGCGCGGCAGATGGAGCAGGGAACTGGATGAGTATTTCCTTTCTCTGGAACGGGAGACCGGAGTGGTTCTGGATGCGGGGCAGAAGAGATGGTATGCCCGGATGGCCCGGGTGATGGGCGCCTCCATGAAGCAGGAGTATCCGGGAACGCCGCAGGAGGCTTTTGCTACAGGGGAAGAAGGCAGTATTTACGGCAGCCGTATCATGGCCCTGCGGGAGCGGGGGCGGGTAGGGGTGGAGTTTGAGGCTGATCCGGACGCTCCCACTTTCACGGCATGGGATCTGGGGCTGAGTGACCATACGGCCATTTGGCTTGTGCAGATCATGGGAGACAGTTTCCACTGGCTGGACCATTATGCCGCCAGCCAGCAGCCCCTGGCCCATTACGTTGAAAAAATGAAGGACTGGGAGAAAAATCATGGTGTGGCGGTAACATTCCATCTTTTGCCTCATGATGCTGCACGGAGGGATGCGCACGGCATTTCTTATGTGGAGAATATGGGGAGGCTGGGATTGGTGAATGTGCGCGTCGTCCCCAGAACCACGGATGTCTGGCGTGGCATTAATACGCTGAGGGAATTGCTGGAGCGCAGTTTTTTCCATGCCCGCACCCAGGAAAAGGCGCGAGGCTTCTGTGGGGAAGAGGAACCGGGAGGCGTGGAGCATCTGGAGTTGTACAGGTCCAGGCCTCCCGGCGTAGGCGGAGCCATTGCGGAAAGCCCTGTGCATGACCGGCATTCCCATACGGCGGATGCCGCACGAACCTTTGCGGAGGCTTGGTCCCATGGCCTGCTCCGCGGAACCGGGAACGGCCGGGAGCGCGGCAGGCGCGCCCGGATGTGGTAACGGAGGGCAGGAGTAAAGGAAAAGAGATTTTTTTGATTGATAGTTGACAGTTTTGTCAAAAAGCGGTTCTTTTTTCCGGCCTCCAGCTGTCTAACGCAGTGATGCGACTTATTGAGATGAAATTATCCCTTTTCCATCCGTTGGTTTCCTGCCTGTGTGTTCCGTTTTTGTTTTCGTCCTGCGGTACCACGGGAAGGGAGTCTTCCCCTGTCCCCTCTTCCCATATTCCGGTAGAAGAAATGACGGGGTATTTTGAAGAAACGGGAACTATTCCGGGGCACCTGCTCAAGTGGGAAGATGATCCGTCGCTGCCCGGAAAGCTGCTGGTCGTAGTGGATAAGAAAAAGCAGATGATGTATATCTACCGGGGGACGCACCGCATTGCGTATGCCCCCATCAGTTCCGGAAGAAGTTCCGGCATGACTCCCTCCGGCTACTTCCTCATTGCTTCCAAGGAGGAAGACCATCATTCCTATTACGGTGCGTTTATTAACGCGGACGGAGAATTGCGGGATGGGGATATACGAAGGGATTCCCCCCGCCCCGGCGAGAGGTTTGAACCTGCCAAGATGCCCTATTTCATGAGAGTGAACGGGGCTGTAGGAATTCATGAAGGGTACTTGCCCGGTCATCCATCCTCCCATGGATGTATCCGTGTTCCCCACTTGATTGCGAAAAATCTCTTTGAAATAGCTCCCGTAGGAACCCGTGTGGTTGTCAGGGATGGAAACTGGAATATTCACGAGCTTCAACAAAAGCCGTCCGGAATATTCCGGACGGTGCACAAGCCCGCTGCCCCGGTGGCTGGCGCAAATTCAGCTTCCTCCGGAAAGAAGGAACTTGTAAAATCGGAAACGTCCGTAAAAAAAGATGCCGCCGCCATACCGTCTGTTGGAGAACAGAAAAACGGGCGGCTGCCTTTTTCTGAGGCGGACGCTGTGACCCCCTCTTCATCCAATGGCCTCGAAGGACTGGAATAACATGCTGTCCGGGCGTTTATATCATGCCCAGGATTCTGAATTGGTTGCCGCCCGGCTCAGGGCGCGCCGGCTTGTTTTCCGTTATAACCAGTCCGCTCCGGAAAATGAAAGCCTGCGCCGGGAATTGGCCCGGGAGCTTTTCGGCCAAATGGGAGAGGGGTGTTATCTGGAACCTCCGCTGCGTTGTGATTACGGCTCCAATATACGGCTGGGGGACCGCGTGTATGCCAATTTCAACCTCGTGGTGCTGGACTGCGCTGCCGTTACCATCGGCAATGACGTGCTGATAGGTCCCAACGTGGGCATTTATACTGCCGGGCATCCCGTAGACCCGGGGCTGAGACGGCAGGGGCTGGAATTTGCTCTGCCCATTACCATTGAGGATGGAGTATGGATAGGCGGTCATGCGGTGATTGCCCCGGGCGTGCGTATTGGGAGAAATTCCGTGATAGGCGCGGGCAGCGTGGTGACGAAGGACATCCCCGCCAATGTAGTGGCCGTGGGTAATCCCTGCCGTGTGGTTCGCCCCGTGACGGAAAAGGACCGCGAAGTCTGGGACACCGGGGAAAATGGAGAGGGGCCGCTTTCCCATGGACCGAAGGCAAATTCCCCGGGATGACGAAATTTGAATTGCTTTTGGGGCTGGATGATGCATAGTTGGCGCCCTCACAGTGTCGATTAGCCGCTGCCACGAGCTAAATACATTCAAGGAAAACACTTATGAGTAACGAAATCAATTTGCAGGAATTCAAGATGCATGAAAAGGATTCCGGTAGTTCCAGCTACCAGATTGCCCGCCTGACCCAGCGCATCGCCCACCTGACCGAACACCTGAGCACGAATAAACATGATGTTTCTTCCCGCCGCGGGTTGTTGAAGATGGTGGCTCTGCGCCGCAAGCTTCTTGATTACGTCAAGCGTGAAGATCTGGCCCAGTACCAGAGTCTGATCCAGCGTCTTGGCCTTCGCCGCTAAAAGGCGGAGCATATTCCCGTTTGATTCGGCCGTTGCGGTTTTCCGCAGCGGCCGTTGTTTTTATGGGAGGGGCTGGCGTGGTAGCGTTGTTATGGAAGGGGGCATGGCGGGTGACTGTGGATTTGTGTTTTGGTCAGGAGAGTTTGAAAGGCCTGTCTTTTTGTGAAAGAAGATATTCTGGAGTGTGGAGATTGTTTTTGTTGGTATGACTGCCCCTTTATTCCTGCGTAAATGTTTGCTGGGGACGGAAAGTCCGGTATTGCGGGTATGATGCAGCCGCGCAAAGAATAGGAAAATATGGATGAAAAAGCAGTGGGCGGCTGTTATGGGAGTCAGGCAGGAATACTCAGCCCGCCCTTAAATTCTGCATTTCCGCTCCTGTGAAGAAGGGAAGGCGGACGTTTCCGGATATTTTGCTTGGAGTAATGCATTTCAATCAGGAATGCGAAGAATATTGAATGGATGAAGGTGAGATGGGAAAAATACCTTTTCTCCCCATGCGGGTGAATATTTAAAGCCCTGGAAGGAAATGGACTGCTATGGTTATCAAACTATTTGCTTGCATTATCCTTGACAGGGATTATGCTCTCGTTCGACGTTCGGGGATTCGTTTCCCGAAACGTTTCTGTCGGGCATGCCTTGAGAAATTTTCGGATTTTCACAGGCTGTCAAGCCGGTAAGACTGGGCCGGAGCGTTTGATCCATCTGGGATGCGCGTCCTGCCGCGTGGACAGTATTCCCCCCTCTGTTTCTGGGAAAGGACTGTCGCGGATAACATCTTCCTGAGGCACTGCCCGTACCTGACGCCATTCAGGCTTCCCGCCCGGAGCCGGCCTGGATGGGCTGATGAGGCTGCGGGTGATTGAAAGACAAAAAATATAATGAGCATACATTCAGTTGAATGCAACGTTGGTACGAATCCTATCACGATTGAAACCGGCAAGATGGCCCGTTTGGCGGACGGTGCTGTTGTTGTCCGCAGCGGCGATACCGTCGTTCTTGTGACCGTGGTAAGCGCCACCAAAGTCAAGGAAGGGCAAACCTTCTTCCCCCTGTCCGTGGAGTACAAGGAAAAGGCCGCTGCGGCGGGTATGTTCCCCGGCGGCTATTTCAAACGCGAAGGGCGTCCCACGGAAAAGGAAATCCTGACGTGCCGCATGACGGACCGTCCCCTGCGCCCGATGTTCCCCAAGGGCTACTTCTACGATACGCAGGTAATTACGCTTCTGCTCTCCGCCGATGGTGAAAACGAACCGGACATCCTGAGCATTAACGGCGCTTCCGCCGCCTGTGTCGTTTCCGATCTTCCCTTTGCCGAACCCGTAGGGGCTGTGCGTGTGGGCCGTATTGACGGACAGTTTGTTATCAATCCGACCAACTCCCAGCGTGAACATAGTCAGCTGGATCTGGTATTTGCCGGCACGAAGGATCAGGTCATCATGATTGAAGGTTCCGCTAATGAACTGCCGGAAGAAGATTTTATCGCCGCTTTGCGTGTCGCCCAGGAGAACGTGAAGGTCATTTGCGAAAAGCAGGAAGAGCTCCGCGCCGTTTGCGGTAAGGAGAAGCGCGCTTATGAACTTTGCCTTGCCAAGCCGGAATTGCTGGAAATCGGCTATGAAATTGCCGGCGATCGTATTGAGGAAGCCATTTACGCCCCTTCCAAGGTGGAGCGTCAGAAAAAAGTGGGGGCCCTGCGTGACGAAGTGGAGGCCGCCATCAAGGAACGCCATCCGGAAGCTACTGACTTTGATGTGGAACAGGTTTTTGAATATATTCAGAAAAAGGCTTTCCGCATCTCCATCATGGAAAAGGACAAGCGGGCCGATGGCCGGGCTCTCAAGCAGCTGCGCCCTCTGACTGCGGAAGTCAATGTGCTGCCTCCTGTGGTGCACGGTTCCGCGATGTTCGCCCGCGGTGAAACGATGTCCCTTTGCCTGGCGACGCTCGCTCCGATGGAAGAACGCCAGTACATGGACAATTACACGGGCAGCGTGAATGAAAAGCGTTTCATCCTGCACTACAATTTCCCGCCTTTCTCCGTGGGAGACACCGGCCGTTTCGGCGGTCAGAACCGCCGGGAAATCGGCCACGGCGCTTTGGCGGAACGTTCCATCGCTCCGGTCGTGCCTGGCGAACAGGAATTCCCGTACGCCATTCGCGTCTCTTCTGAAATCATGGAATCCAACGGTTCCACCTCCATGGCTTCCGTCTGTGCGGGCACGATGTCTTTGCTGGCGGCCGGCGTGCCCCTCAAGCGCCCTGTAGCGGGTATTTCCGTGGGCCTGGTGACGGAACAGAATGACCAGCATGAAATCACCTCTTACAAAACTCTGCTGGATATCATCGGTTCCGAAGACTTTTACGGTGATATGGACTTCAAGCTCTGCGGCACGTCGGAAGGCGTGACAGGCTACCAGCTGGACCTCAAGTTGCCCGGCATTCCCCTCTCCATATTGGAGGAAGCCATTCACGTGGCGAAAGCCGGCCGCACGGATGTTCTGAAGGTCATGAATGAAGCCATTGCAGCTCCGGCCCAGATGAGCCCGAATGCTCCCCGTATTGAGACCACCAAAATTCCCGCCGACCGCATTGGCGAACTGATCGGCCCCGGCGGCAAGAATATTAAGGCTATTCAGGCCGAATCCGGCGCCGATATCAATATCGAGGAAGATGGCACCGTGCATATTTACGCCGCCAAGCAGGAAGGCCTGGACCGTGCTTTGGAATTGGTCACCCGCATGTTCAAGACCATTGAAATCGGGGAACTGTACACCGGTAAGATTGTTTCCACGACCACCTTTGGAGCGTTTATGGAAGTGCTGCCCGGCAAGGATGGCCTGATTCATATCTCCGAACTGGCCGAAGGCCGCACCGCCAAGACGGAGGACGTCGTGAGCGTCGGAGACGTGGTGACCGCCAAGTGCATTGGTATTGACGACAAGGGACGCGTGAAAATGTCCATACGTGCCGCTTTGCGAGATGCCAAGGCTGCCGAAGCAAAAGCCGCCGGCATTACGGAATAACGTTTTTCGTTGAGCCTTTAAACTCTCAGCCCCGTTTCCGGTTATTCCGGGAACGGGGCTTTCCGGTTGCTGGAAAGATGTTTTGCAGTTGCTTCAACTGCTTGCGTGATCGCCGGAATTTTTTTACCTGTGCCGGAAGGAGAAAGTTTGGAATGCTGGAAAGGGACGGGAGGAATGGAGCTCTTTCCGCATGGCAGATTTTTTTGTTTCCCGTTCTTGACAGGATTTTTCCGGTTCCTATGATGCGGATGCCCGTTGCGTTTTACGGACACCCCTGCCATACATGATTCTTTTTGTCACTTTCGTTATTCTTTTTCTGATTCTGGTCAACGCCTTTTATGTTGCAGCAGAATTCGCCGCAGTGAGCGTACGCCGCAACATGATCCGGGAAATGGCGGAGAACGGCAGCAGGGTGGCTGTTCATCTGCTTAAGATTTTGGAAAATACAAAAGAGCTGGACCGCTACATTGCGGCTTGCCAGTTCGGCATTACCATTTCCAGCCTGGTTCTGGGCGCATACGGACAGGTTGAACTGGCCGCCTATCTGTTCCCTCTGTTTGAGCGGTTTGGCGGGATGGACTCCGTAATGGCCAATTCTGCAGCCGCTCTTGTTGTGCTGATAGGCTTGACGGTTTTTCAGGTAATTCTTGGAGAATTGATGCCCAAATCCCTGGCTCTTCAGTTTCCCAAGCAGGCGGCCTTGTATACTTATTATCCCATGCGATGGACACTGGCTTTCTTCGCATGGTTCATTGACTTTCTTAATGGAAGCGGTTTGTTGCTTCTTAAACTGTTCCGGCTCCCACCAGGCGGCCATCAGCACATCCACTCCCAGCAGGAGATTAATATGCTGCTGGATGAAAGCCACCAGGGCGGGATGTTGGAGGAAGATGAGCATGAACGGCTGCACAGCGCTTTGTCCCTGGCGGAACGAACGGTGGAACAAATTATGATTCCCCGTTTTCAGCTTGTTTGCCTGGATGTGGATGCCACACAGGAAGATATTTTGAATATGATCGCAGATAGGCCTCATACCCATATTCCCGTGTATGAAGGGAACCGTGAATCTGTCATTGGCATGCTGCATATTAAAGATATGGTATCCGCTTATGCGGAAAAGGGAATTCTGCCTCCTCTCCGTTCCATGCTGAGGCAGGTGCCATGCGTGATGGAAATGCAGACGGTAGAGATGCTGATGGCCCGTTTGCGGGAAGACAGGGCCAAGGAAGCCTTTGTTCTGGATGAATACGGTAAGTTTGTGGGGCTGGTGACGCTGGAACGTCTGCTGGGAGAAATGGTGGGAGATATAGATGAGGAATTCATCCGCTCCGGGGAAAAGGTGGAAACCCTTCCGGATGGTTCCGTGCGTATCCCCGGCATGATGCGTGCCCATAAGGCGGAATGCCTGGTACCCTTTTTGATGAATGGCGCCACTACTGTGGGCGGCTGCGTGATCAAGCACATGTCCTGCATTCCGAAGGATGGGGACCGCCTGATTATCGCCGGACGCGTGCTTGTGGTGGAAAAGATGGACCATAACCGTGTTTCCTCTATCCTGCTGCTGCCTCCGGAGAGAAAGGAAAATGAATTTGCCATGGAAAGCGGGGTGGATGCATGATGACGGTTTTCATTATTCTGTTGCTGATTGTGCTGAACGGCCTGTTTGTGGCTGCAGAATTTGCGTTGCTTGGCGCTCCGCGTGCGGCATTGGAGCAGATGGGTGTGTCCGGCAACATGGTGGCGCGCCGCGTTTCCCAGATATTGAAAACGCCCCGGTTACAGGACCGCTACATTGCTACGGCGCAGCTTGGCGTCACGTTCGCCAGTCTGGGGTTGGGTATGTACGGAGAGCATGCGGTAGCCGGATGGCTCCATGAATGGTTGGCGCAGTACGGCTGGGCTTCCTGGCTGGTGGCTCATGGCGCAGCCAGCATCCTGTCCGTGGCGGTGCTGACGTACCTGCATATTGTTCTTGGGGAAATGGTGCCCAAGGCGCTTTCCCTACAGTACGCCGCAAAGCTTTGCCTCATCATTGCGATGCCCATGTACGTGATCCAGCTATGTCTGTATCCGCTGGTAGTGGGTATGAATGCCCTGGGCAATTTCTTTCTGGGGTTGCTGGGTGTGGACCGTAATGAATCCAAGTCCCACTACCATTCTGCGGAAGAACTCCAGTATATTATTGAAGAGAGCCATGAGAACGGGGCGTTGCCGCAGGAATCCGGCCGCATCATGGACGGCTTGTTTGACCTGGATGATCTGTATGTACACCAGGTCATGACCCCGCGCGTCAGGATAGACGCCATTCCAGAAGGGGCGGAACATGAGCAGATACGGGAAATTGTGCGTCGCACTCGCCGTACGCGTTACCCTGTCTACCGCGGTGATCTGGACCATGTGGTGGGCATGGTGCATGCCCGCGATCTGTTCCGTATCATGTTCCGCAGAAAGGCTCTGACTCCTGAATACATTCATGCCATACCCAAGGTTCCCAAAACGGTGAAGTTTGACAATGTGGTGGAAATCATGAGGAAGGACAATGTGCGCCTTGCCATTATTCTGGATGAGCACGGGGGGACTTCCGGACTTTTGACCCTGACGGATGTTTTTTCCGAAGTAATGGGCTGGGACCGAGGCCGCATTAAAGTGCTGACGGAGTTGTCTAGGGATGCGGTGGGCTTCTCCTGTGACGTATCCGGTCTGGCACGCATTGAGGAATTGGGGGAGGCCATGGACATGGATTTGGAGGACGGGGAAATAGACACCGTAGGGGGCCTGATTCTTAATTTGCTGGAAGCTCCTGCGGAGGAAGGAGATACTGTCGGCTATAGAGGGCTGGAATTCAAGGTGACCCGGACGGAGAATGGCGGTGTGGAGCGCTGTACCGTGACCCGGATTACTCCCCTGATGCGGGAGGAGGTCCTGGAAGAGGAGGAATAATCTGCCGTTTACGGACTGGGCATGTCAAGGACTGTGCTGCCTGATGTAAAAGTTCCTTGGTGGAGCGCGTATGATATGGCAGAATATTTCCGCCATGTCCGCCCCTGAATCTGCTGATGCCCCTGTGAACCGCCCTTCCATGAAGAAATGGGTGGTTCTCCTCGTTGTTCTTGGGGCTTTGATCGGACTGGGCACAATGGTGAAAGCCTGGATGGACAGACGTTCTGGAGCGGCAGCGCAGCCGGTTGTTTTTTCAGGAGGCAGTGAGCACTGGGACCAGAATGAGGTGCCTATTTCCATGCAGTGCGGAGCATGTCATGAAAAGGAATTCCGTCAGTGGGCCGGTTCAGACCATGCCTGGGCATTCCGCAAACTGGGAGATCAATGGGAATCTGAAGCGTTCCATAACATGAAGCTGGACGCTCATGGCAGCATTCTCCAATTCTCTACGAATGGTCACGGGCGCATGGTCCATGACGGTCAGTCTTCAACCTCCTGGCGCGCGGAATGGGCCACAGGGAGAATTCCCCTGGTGCAGTATCTGGTTCCTGCCAAGGACGGCGGTTTTCATACCTTGAGCGCTGCATGGGACGTGAACCGCAAAGAATGGTTTGATATTTTCGGCAAGGAGTCCCGCCAGCCGGGAGACTGGGGGCACTGGACAGGACGAGGCATGAATTGGAACACGCAGTGCGCGTGGTGCCACATGTCTTTGTTCCATAAGAATTATGATCCTGTTAAAGATCGGTATGCTTCTACTTGGACGGAACCCGGAGTGACTTGCATTCAATGCCACGGCCCCCTGCTGGACAAGCCGGAGGCGGGGACGGGTTGCATGATTTCCACCAGGAACAAGCTGACGCCACAGCAGATTCATGATAACTGCGCTTCCTGCCATGCCCGGAGGGATGAATTTGATCATGATTTTGCCGTAGGTGACCGCTTTGACAATCATTTCCAACTGGTGCTTCCCGTGCAGCCCGGCGTTTTCTGGCCCAATGGCATGCAAAGGGATGAGGATTATTGCGAAACTGGTCTGAGGTTAAGCCGTATGGGCAAGGCGGGAGTGACCTGTTTGGACTGTCATGATCCGCATACGGGAACACTGAAGCTTCCTCAGGAAGATAATACGCTCTGCTTGAGGTGTCACGGTACTGGAGAAGCGGTAAACGGCGTAAAAGCTCCCGTTATTGACATGGCTACGCATACGCCATGTCCTCAGTCCAGCATGGGTGCCCGGTGTGTGGAATGCCATATGCCGGAAAGCCTGTATATGGCTCGGGACCCCCGCAGAGATCATTCTTTCAATTCTCCTGATCCTTTGCTGAGCGTAGAGTTGGGTATTCCGAATGCCTGTACCATGTGCCACGAGGAAAAAAGCAATGAATGGGCTGCGGAGGCGGTAAAGAAATATTACGGAGCTAAACCCAAAATGGCGCAGTACAGGGAACGGACCAGGGCCGTTCAGCATGCCTACGAAGGAAAGGAAGATGTTTTGCCTCTGCTTATGGAATGTTTTAAGAGGGAGGAAGTGGGTGCATGGCGCGCTACGTTATTGGATTTGATGGATGCATGGGCTCATGAACCCGCCGTCCAGGAAGTGGCCGCGGCGGCGGTTAAGGACCCGGATCCTCTGACGCGAGCCGCCGCCGCCAAAGTGATGGGGCGAGTGGGTAATCCTGCTGCGGGCAAACTTCTTAATGATCCGTTCAGAGTCGTGCGCTTGCAGGCGGAATGGGCTCTCCGGGATTCCCTGCCTCCGGACAGTCCGGGAATGAAGGAGCTTACTGCTGCCGCTTTGCACCAGGCGGACCAGCCTTCCGGAGCTATGAAGCTGGCCCAGATAGCCATTAGCCGTAAGGATGTGAAAACTGCGGAATTGTGGTTTTCCAAAGCTTTGAAATGGGATGCCACTTCATCCGTGGTGCACCGTGATTATGCCGTTTTCCTGGCTTCTCAAGGCCGCAGCCGGGAGGCGGTGGATCAGATGCAAGAGGCTGTACGCCTGGCTCCCAGGGATGCCAATCTGTGGTATCTCCTGGGACTGGGCCAGATTGAAAATAATGATGAGCCGGGAGCTTTGGAATCCTTTAACGAAGCTTTAAAAATAGAGCCTTCCTTTATTCGTGCTTTGTTTAACCGTGCTCTGTTGAATGAAAAAGTGGGCCGGCTGGAGCAGGCTTTGCAGGATTTGGAAAACTGTTCTTCCCTGGAAAAGGGAAATGCGGATATTCCTTTCACTCTTGCGGTGATGCTTTACCGCAATGGGCGGTACCGTGAGGCCGCTGCCGCTGCCGCGGAAGCCCTGCGCCGCGACCCGGGACATGCCCGGGCCAGGCAAATTTTGGAATCAGCTTCTCGACATGGAAGATAAGAAATAGTATATTAGCATTATGTGTATGAAATTTTCATCTTGGTGTATCTTATTGGCATCCACATTCATGATGGGGTCCTCTCTCTGTTGGGCGGATTCTTCCGGAGCAGCGGATGATCCTTCCCTTCGCACCTGGACTAATAAAAATACAGGCAGTACGGTGGAAGCCCGTCCAGTAGCCCTGAATATGAAGACAGTCAAATTGGTGACGACGGCTAAAAAGCCCATTACGATGCCGCTGGAAAAGCTTTCCGATGAAGATCGCGCATGGCTGGAGGAACACAAGGAAGTTATCGGCAAGCCTATTGCAGAATGGTCGTCCATGCCGTCCGGCCCTGTGGCGGAGGAGATGAAGGGAAAGACTTACATGCTTGAAAACGGCAAACTTAAAAAGAGGGACGGGAAATTGAATCCCAAGCATTTCATTTTGTATTTCAGTGCAAGCTGGTGCGGTCCTTGCTGCCGGAATGCGCCTCACAGCGTGGAGGCCTATAACAGGGTGGTAAAGGATAATCCGGATGTGGAAGTAATCATGTGCAATCTGGACCAGAACCTGGATGCCGCCCAAAAATGGGCTGCTGCCAATAACATGCCATGGCCTATCCTGTTGAAAGAGGATTTGACGGAGCTTGCCAAGAAGGTGGCTCCACGCGGTATCCCTACCATGATTCTGGTGGACAAGGACGGCAAGCCTATTCAGTCCTCCCAAAACATGGAACAGTTGGTAAAAGCCATCGGCTCAAGCCGTTCTTCCCGCTAGGCGGCGCATTGTCTGATTGTTTAGGAGATGTCTTCTACCCGCAAATCCCAGTCCGACCGTTCTGCGGAAACCAGCGGCAAAATCCTCCGTGCTGCACAGAAGCTTTTTGCCCTCAGGGGATTTAATGGCGTGACCATGAGGGCGGTCGCTTCTGAAGCAGGAGTTAATCTGGCTTCTATCGTTTACTATTTTGAGAATAAGGAGGGACTGTATCTGGCTGTTTACAGACAATATGCGGAACCTCTGATGAAAGCGCGCATGAAGATGCTGAAAGAGGCGGATCTTCATCCGTCCCTGAGGGCGTATGCCCGTGCATTTATAGAACCTGCTTTCCGGCTATTTCTGGATGAGAGCCTGGGAGGGCCGGATCATGTCCGTTTATTGTGGCGTTTGCCGCAGGAGCCGGAATATCTTGGAAGAAAAATCTATGATGAATTTTATGCTCCATCTATCCAGGAGATGATAGCAAGAATTCGGAGATTCTGTCCGTGGGATGATGAGCTTTCCTTATCTTGGCATGCGCATATCATGAGTTCCATCTTCCATGCTACGTTGGGGAAATATGTCGCGTGCATGGATCTTCAAGAAAAGGAACCGTGGATGAAGGATCAGGAGCACATTTTGCAGATGATTGTGAATACCGCCGTTTTTCTGATCTCCCGTCCGGCTCTGTCTCCGGAGGAAGAGGAAAGGCAGGGATAACATGGATGGGGGGGCGCGTTTTTCGTTACGCTTCTCCCAGTTCTTTTCTGAGAGTTCTGACTGTTCCCGTGATGTCGGGGTGTGTAAGCAGCCAGGAAACGATGACTACCCTATTTGCCCCCGCCTCCAGTACGGAGAGCAGTGTGTTCCCATTGATGCCGCCGATACAGAAGACAGGGAAATTTTCCGGTAGCTGTTGCTGTACGCTTGCGATGTCTTCCAGGCCAATGGCCTGTCTTCCCGGTTTGGTACCCGTGGGGAACAAGGGCCCAAACCCGATATAGTCCGCCTGCTCTCCACATGCACCCAGGGCCTGTTCAGGACTATGCGTGGATCGTCCTATAACGGCATCCTTTCCCAGCAGCCCCCTTACGGATGCCAAGTCTCCGTCATCCTGTCCCAGATGGACGCCGTCTGCGCCGATGTTCAGGGCAATTTCAGGATAATCGTTGATGATGAAAAGACAGCCGTATTTACGGCACAGGGGGGCAAGCTGGCGCCCCATATTTTCAATGTGTTCCGGGTTATGGTTTTTTGCCCTTAGCTGGAGAATGCGCAGGCCGCCTGCCAATAGTTTTTCTGTTACAGGGAGTAGTTGATGTTCAGCTGTATATCCCATATCTACAATACCGTACAGACGGCAGGATGAGAGGCATTCCTTCCTGTTCATGGCAAGGGATTGTACCGGATAAAATCATCCCGGCAAGACGCTTCCCATTCTTGACCCTAAAAGAGGGTGTGATACACTCCCCGCATTGTGTCACCCGCCTTATATTCCGCCGCTAAAAGTGTATTATTCCAAATGAATCCGGAAACTGCCCACAAGGTGACCTTGTGGGGGTTGCGCCTGGCAGAAAAAATGCGTGTACTGCCTCTAGTAATGGGGGAAGTTCCTTCTGATCCTGTGGAAATCCTGGGGATGAAATTCCCCAACCGGGTGGGACTTGCCGCCGGAATGGACAAGGAAGCGGATACGGTAAGCGCTTTTGGCCAGGCCGGATTCGGTTTTGTGGAAGTGGGTACGCTGACGCCCCGGCCGCAACCGGGCAATGAAAAGCCCCGCCTGTTCCGGCTGATTCCCCAGAAAGCTATTATCAACCGGATGGGATTTAACAATGAAGGTATTGCCGCCGGAGTGGAAAACATTCGTTCCGCCACTCGTTTTCACGGTGTTCTGGGTGTCAATATTGGGAAAAATAAAATAACTCCCAATGAGGATGCCGCCCAGGATTACCTTACTTGTCTGCGTGCGGCCTGGCCTGTGGCGGATTATATAGCCATTAATTTCTCTTCTCCCAATACGCCAGGCCTGCGCGACCTTCAGGCGGCGGAACCCGCTGCCCGTCTGCTGGCTTCCCTGAAATCGGAGCAATCCAACCTGGCTGCGGAAACGGGTCGCCATGTGCCCATTTTTATGAAAGTGGCTCCTGATGTGACAGATGAGCATATTGCGGAGCTCAGCCGCGTTTTTCTGGATGAGGGACTGGATGGTCTTATTGCTACGAATACGACTCTTTCCCGCGTCGGGGTAGAGGCCAATCCTCGGCATGAAGAAGCAGGCGGCCTGTCCGGCGCTCCTCTGACGGAACGGTCCACGGAAGTTATTGGAGCTTTTGCTTCCGAATTGAAAGGACGTATTCCGATCATTGGCGTTGGAGGCATTATGAACGGGGCGGATGCCGTCGCCAAAATCAAGGCTGGAGCCAGCCTGGTGCAGCTTTATACCGGCTTCGTTTATCGCGGCCCGGACCTTATCCGGGAATGCGTGGAAGCCATGAAGGCCGAATGCCCTGTTCACCGCTGATTTCCTTTATTAACCGCTTACAGGATCCATCCATGCCCGGTTCCTTCGTACACCTTCACAATCACACGGAATATTCGTTGCTGGACGGCGCCGTCCATATCAAGGACCTCATTGCTGAGTGTTCCCGCATGGGGATGCCCGCCGTTGCTGTTACGGATCACGGCAATTTGTTCGGAGCCATTGAACTGGTCATGGAGACAAACAGCCTCAATAAATCCGTGGCCGCCTGGAACAAGGAGCATCCGGAAGGACCGCAGAAGCAGGAGGTAAAGCCTATCTTTGGTTGCGAGGTTTACCTTTCCCCGACGCCCATCAGCGTGAAAAAACAGCTTCCCGGCCGCCGCAAATACACACATCTCCTTTTGCTGGCGGAAAATGAAACCGGGTGGCAGAATCTGGTTAAACTGGTGTCCCGTTCCCACTTGGAAGGCTTTTATTATAAACCCCGCGTGGATATGGAAACCCTGAGGGAATTTCATGAGGGCCTCATCTGTTGTACAGCATGCATTGCCGGACCGCTTAATGAGTGGCTGCTCAATGACCAGCCTGAAAAAGCAGAGGAAGCCCTTCTGGCGCTAAAGGATATTTTTGGGGACGACAATATTTTTGTAGAGCTTCAGGACCATGGCATGGAGGAACAGAAAAAATGCCTGCCGGAGCTGGTGCGTATCGCCCGCAAGACCAATACCCCCATTGTTGCCACCAATGACGTGCACTTCCTCAGGAAGGAAGATCACGACATGCACGATGTTCTGATTTGCATCGGAACCAACGAAAAACTGGCTTCCCCAAAACGCATGCGCTATTCCACGGAAGTGTATTTGAAATCTCCAGAGGAAATGCGGGAGGTGTTCAAGGATTATCCGGAGGCCGTGGAAAATACGTTGAAAATTGCGGAACGGTGCAATGTTACCATCAAGCTGGATTCCACCAGTACGGAGAAATACCCCGAATTCGGCACGCCGGACGGGTCGTCGCGCGAAGAATACCTGCGTAAAGTATGCTATAAGGGGCTGGAAGAACGGTACGGAAAGGAACGTGTAGCTGCAGATAAGGAATTGCGCGATCGTCTGGATTATGAACTTGGAATTATCAACCAGTTGAAATTTCCCTCCTATTTCCTGATTACGGCGGATTTCATCAACTGGGCCAAGGATCATGACATTCCCGTAGGTCCCGGTCGCGGTTCTGCAGCCGGTTCCTTGGTGGCTTATGCCATGAAAATCACGAACATAGATCCTCTGAGATTCGGATTAATCTTTGAACGTTTCCTAAATCCGGAACGCGTCAGCCCTCCGGATATTGATATTGACTTTTGCCAGACACGCCGGCCGGAAGTAATTGATTATGTTCGGCAGAAATACGGAGAGCGCGCTGTTTCCCACATTATTACGTACGGCACCATGGGGGCCAAGTCCGTACTCAGGGATGTAGCCCGTGTGATGGATATGTCCTATGCGGACGGGGACCGTATTTCCAAACTTATCGAAACCGGCCCCAAGGTGACTCTTCAGTCCAGCTACAAGAGTAACGAGGAGCTGAGGGAGTTGATTGCCTCTGATGAGGGGTATGCGGAATTGTGGGGGTACGCGACCCGCCTGGAAGGCTTGATCCGCAACGTGGGGGTACATGCGGCAGGTGTTGTGATCGGTGACCGTCCCCTGGACGAGCATGTGGCCCTTACCCGTGACGATCTGTCCGATCCTCATGCCGCTGTCGTCGCCCAGTGCGACATGAGCGCGATTTATGAAGTGGGGCTTTTGAAGATGGACTTCCTGGGTTTGAAAACCCTGACCGTCATGCATGATGCGGAGCAATACGCCCGCTGGCGCGTGCCGGAGTTCAAACTGGATTCCGTCCCTCTGGATGACCGGGAAACCCTGGACTTGCTGAACAGGGGGGATACGATGGGGGTTTTCCAATTGGAATCCGGCGGTATGGTGGACACTTGCCGCCGTTACGGGATTCAGAAAATTGAAGACATCATTGACTTGCTGGCTCTTTACCGACCGGGAGCCATGCAGTTTATGGATGAAATGATTGAAGTGAAGAAGGGACTGCGCCAGGTGGAGTATGAGCATCCTTTGCTGGAACAGGTCAGTGGGGAAACCTACGGCGTGATGATCTACCAGGAACAGGTGCAGGCGGCGGCCAAGCTGCTGGCCGGCTATACGCTTGGCGGGGCCGACCTTCTGCGGCGCGCCATGGGCAAGAAAGACCCGGCGAAGATGGCCAAGGAAAAGGCCCACTTTGTGGAAGGATGCTGGAAAACAAACCAGATTGATGAAAAAACGGCTACAGCTATCTTTGACAAGATTGAAAAATTCGCCGGGTATGGTTTTAATAAATCCCACTCCGCCTGCTACGGGCATATTTCCTACTGGACGGCCTATCTCAAGGCCCACTTCCCTGTGGAATTCCTCTGCGGGCTGATGTCTAATGAGGCGAACAATGACAAAATCGGAGTGTTCATTCAGGAAGCCAATCGCATGGGTATTGAGATCCTGCCTCCCGATGTGAATAAATCCATGCTCAAGTTCACTCCTGAGAAAATGCCCTCCGGCAAGCTGGCCGTGCGTTATGGGCTGGCGGCCATTAAGAACGTGGGAGAGGGGGCTATGCAGATTCTTCTGGAAGAAAGAGAGAAGAATGGGGAATTTTCCAGTATGGAGGACATTTGTAACAGGCTGGATTCCAAATCTGTCAACAAAAAGATTCTGGAATCCCTGATTCGTGCGGGAGCGCTGGACTGGACGCTGGAGCCGCGTTGTGTTCTGTTCGAACGTGTGGACCTGGCCCTCAGCGGAGCTTCCCAGGTACATAAGGATAAGGCTCTGGGGCAGGGGTCTCTGTTTGACATGACCTTTGAAGCGCCCAGGGTGAAGGATGAACCTGCCGTTCCAGAGTGGTCCAAGGAGCAGCGTATGGGAGATGAAAAGGATCTGTTGGGCGCTTATTTTTGCGGCCATCCCCTGGACTCCATGCGCGGTGTCATTGATGCGGAAAAATATACCCGCATAGGACTCATTGACACGCTGGAACCACACGAACTCAAGCAGAAGCACCAGATTGCCGGCATGGTTCGTTCCGTCACCCCAAAAATCAGCAAGGCCGGTAGAAAATTCGCCATTCTGACGTTGGAAGATTTTACCGGCAGCATAGAAGTGTTGTTGTGGTCGGATGTTTATGAAAAGGCTCAGGAAATGGAGGGAGGCTTGGAGCCGGGCGTTTTCGTCTCCGTGCGAGCCAACATCCGGGAGGATGACCGTACATCCTCCAAAAGCGTGGCTGCCCAGAGCATTGACCCACTTGGAGGCAAAAAGCGCAAATCCAAATCCGGGGATCAGGGGCCTCTGAATATCATTGTCAGTCCCCTCCGCCACACGAGAAAAAATCTGGAACAGATACGGGATATTCTAAAAAGGTATCCCGGTCGTTCCAAAGTCAATCTCACCATCAAGGACAGCCTGGGCCATAGCCAAATTCTGGAACTGGATGAACGGTTTCGCGTGAATCGCTGCCCGGAGCTGGAAACAGAGCTTTCCATGTACAACTAAGGCCATGCCGGGAGGAAAACTGTCATTGCCGGAATCTGAACGCCTGGTGTTACGGGAGTGGCGGGAAAAAGACTGGCCTTTTTTTGCGGCTATGAACGCCAATCCCCAGGTGATGCGTTTTTTCCCCGGTGTCATGACGGAAAAGGATTCTCTTTCCATGTGGAACCGTATACGGAAAGAACTGGATGAAAGAGGGTATGGATTGTACGCAGTGGAATTGAAACATTCCGGTTCCTTGATCGGCCTTCTCGGCTTTCATTGGGCTGATTTTGAAGCGGACTTTACACCGTGTGTGGAAATAGGCTGGAGGCTTGTGCCGGAAGCCTGGGGGTACGGATACGCTACGGAAGGCGCCCGTGCATGCCTGAAACATGGTTTTGCACGATTCGGCTTTGACAGGGTATATTCTTTTACTGCTTGCGTGAATTTCCCTTCACAAGCTGTGATGCAACGTGTTGGAATGCGAAAAATAGCGGAATTCAATCATCCCAAAGTAGCTCCGGATTCCATTCTTTATCCGCATGTACTTTATGTGAAGGATACCTTCCGGAAAATTGAACGGGAGTAATCTTGAAGGAATGCCACCTGTTGACCGGGTAAAAAGTGCAGGGAGGGGGAGAAGGTACCTCTGCTGCCAGCCGTGACTTAAAAGGGTGTAACTTGCCACGGCATTAACCCGGTATAGGTTGAGTATTTCTTCCCCCTATCTGCACCAGAAGTTGCTCATCAGGAAAAGCGGGGAAGATTCCACGATGTTGGTTTTATTATTGTGCAGCAGTTTTTTTGATGGAAATTCGGGTTAATCCGTATTTTTCCCTTTCTGAAAGTGCGCATGCACGCCTCAGCATCAGGAACCGTAAAAGTCCGTGACACAGTTTTTTCCAATGGATGTTGTATTGTTAAGATAGGGGGGGTAACACATTATCCCGTCTGGGAATTGCATCCGAAAACGTCCGTTTCTCTTAACTGTCATAATATGGAGATGTCATACATAAAGTTATCTGGAGATATTGGCGAGTTTTTATAAAGATATTTGCAATTAAATAATTTTTAGTCATCAATGAATGATGAAATAAATCTCGACTCTGTGTTTTTCCGGGAAAATTATACCTAGGATAATGACAATGGAAATATGAACGCTTTTATTCGCGAGTGCTTCTATCCTTCATGCGGGTTGCCTTTCACGGTTGGCCCGGAAACGATGAAACAATAGATACCGTCATGTTTGATCCAAATCAAAAACCCGATACAGCCCAGGCGGAAAATTCCATTTTCGGTTCTCCGGAAGCAGATAACCTTCTCCCCAAGGATGAGTTCCCGGATTATGCGATGCGCGCGGAGGACGCTTTCCAATTGGTGTCCGATGAATTGATGCTGGACGGCAATGCCCGCCAGAACCTTGCAACCTTCTGCCAGACCTGGGATGAAAAGCAGGTCAGGATGCTGATGAATCTCAGCATTAACAAGAACATGATTGACAAGGATGAATATCCCCAGACAGCCGCTATTGAGATGCGCTGCGCTGCCATTATTGCCAATCTTTGGAATGCCAGCCAGAATGAAAAGCCTATTGGTTGTTCCACTATCGGTTCCAGTGAAGCATGCATGCTTGGAGGCATGGCCGCCCTGTGGCGCTGGAGAGCCCGCCGGAAAGCCGCCGGCAAACCCATTGACAAGCCCAACCTGGTATGCGGCCCTGTCCAAATCTGCTGGCACAAGTTCTGCCGCTATTGGGATATTGAAATGCGTGAAATCCCGATGGCGCCCGGAAAATGGAAGATGGATGTTGACCGGATGCTGGAACAGATTGATGAGAACACCATCGTTGTGGTTCCCACGTTCGGAGTGACCTATACGGGTGCTTATGAATTGCCGGCGGAAATTGCCAAGGCCCTGGATGATTATGAAAACAAGACCGGCATCAGCGTTGACATCCATGTAGATGGAGCCAGCGGCGGTTTCCTTGCTCCGTTCTGCGCCCCGGATCTTGTCTTTGACTTCCGCATTCCCCGCGTCAAGTCCATCAGTGCTTCCGGCCATAAATACGGATTGGCTCCGCTCGGAGTGGGCTGGGTCGTTTGGAGAGATATTTCCGAACTGCCTGAAGGGTTGATTTTCAATGTCAACTATCTTGGCGGGGAAATTCCCAATTTTGCCATTAACTTCTCACGACCGGCCGGACAGATTATTTGCCAGTATTATGATTTCATCCGACTGGGCAAGGAAGGCTATACGAACATCCATACGCAGGCCTACGAAGTAGCGAAGTACATTTCAGATGAGCTTTCCAAACTGGGGCCGTATGAATTCATTTGTACGGGCGATCCGGAAAAAGGTATTCCCGCCGTCTGCTTCTTCATCAAGGATGGAGCCCGTGCGAACTACACGCTCTTTGACCTTTCGGACAAGCTGAGAACCCGCGGTTGGCAGGTGCCCGCCTTCACGCTCCCTGCCAACTGTCAGGATACGGTGGTGATGCGCGTCATGGTTCGCCAGGGCTTCTCCAAAGATTTGGCAGACCTGTTCCTGGAAGACTACAAGCGCATGCTCTCTTTCTTCGAGAAACACCCGGTCTCTTCTCCGATGACGGCGGAAGAAGGAACGGCTTTCCACCATTCCTGATGGAAGAAGCTCTGCTGAGCGATTTTTGTTGGATGAATAAGTGTGTGTAAGCGCAGCTCCGCAGTTGTCAAGGTTTGTGCGTGGACCTGACGGCTGCGGAGCTTTAATAAGTGTTTATTTGATACGTTTCGATATTTCAGCAGGGTATTCAACAGCCCCAGGGAGGTAATCCGGGGCGGAAAGGCTGTTCTGCTATGGGCCGGATGCAGAATAATATGTTCCTTTTCTTTGTTGTGGAACGGAACACCTCCCTCTCCAGAAATAATCCGGAGGGGTGGATAGGTCAGGGAGGTTTGTTTTTCCCTTTTATCTAGAAGTAATAATTGGCACCTGGGTATGAGGAAGGAACGTACGGAACGGCATAATTCTATCTGTCGTGAATTTGGCCGCATCTTTTAGGGAGGCGGCGTTTCATACCCCCGGCTTGGGGCTCAACAGAAACCTGCAGACCGCTATTATCATCGCCCGGATAGGCCATCTAGGGAGAAAACCGGGGGCTTACTTCCATCTTTTTTGTCTTCGCTTTCTTCTTTTCCGCCTGCCGGACTGGTTCCTCCCTCCTTTCCTTTGGTGGCTTTAATATACAGTTGACCGTCAGTCCCGCTTTATGAAGCAATACCTCATTCATTGTCGGAAGGGTGCTGCGTGACTATGCCGGAACTGGTTGCTGGAATCAGGTCCGGGAGAATTGTTCGTGTTGGTGAGGACAACACTTTCTTTTTCTTTGGCCATCATCGGGAAGCCCTCCTTCGGGAACGTCCATATTGCCTCCTATTGCCGCTTCGGAAGAGTAGATGGCTTCTCCTTTGGATCTTGAGCTGTGTTTATTCTCCTGCCTCAAAAAAGGCCGGTAAATATAACTTTATATGGGGAAACACATGGTAGGTTTGAAATTTGAATCAGAGAATAACCGGGGGAAACATGTTGAAAAAACGGAATGCCGGACGTTGCTGTCAGGCCTGCCCCCTGTATTTTCCCATCCAAGCATAAAAAAGTATTAGTGAGGATTTTCTTGGAATTGATGTTTTTAATATAACTAACATATATTAAATGGTTTATGTGTATAATTCTAAACGGATTATGCCGTATTTTATTTGGATAAACTTGACAATAAATTGAAAATGACGTTGACAGTGATAAAAACCGATAATATTATCCTGCAATAATCAGGAGATAGTTGGTTATGTTGATTAAATTCAAACACTTCGTAGGGACATTTGTGTTGATTTTCCTTTTGTTGGGGGCGTGGGCGGCAGGAAAGGTCGTAACCGTCCAGATACCGGAGCAACTTCCGGAATGTCCGGTCCGTTTTATTCGCGGCACGCTGGTAGCTGGCGACGGCTCTATTTGGGCCGTAGGAGAAAAAGAAAGCATTTACCGCCTTCAGATTGGGGACCGGACATATGAAAAATCGTGGCTTAATATGGATTATTATTCCGGTTTCCCCAAAGGAAAGAATTTCACCTGTATCGCGGAGGACAGGCAGGGTCGCATCTGGGCGGGCACGGATGACAGCGGCGTAGCCGTTTTTAACGGAAGGGAATGGAAGATGTATGACCGCAGCAATGCCCTGAATGGAGAGCATGTTTATGCTTTGGCCATTTCTCCCGTTTCCGGGGAGGTGGCCGTCGCCACATCCGGAGGCGTATCCATTTACGATCCTGCAGGCGATTCATGGAAGACGCTGGACAGGTCCACCGGCCTGGTGGAAGACCAGGCGGCTTCCGCAGGTTTTGATACCAGGGGGAATTTGTGGCTGGCCTATGCTTGCGGCGGGGTATCCTGCTCTTCGCGCCAGTCAAAGTATATGCAGTGGAAAAATGTTCAGGCTCCCTGGTACTGGGATAACAGGCAATTCGCCCGTCAGCCGTACCAGCCGTATGGTGATGGTTTGCCTTCCAATATCTGCAATGTTTTGACTTGTACGGATAAGGGCCAGGTGTTGGTAGGTACCTGCTCAGGCTTGGCGTACAGTAACGGCATTAGTTCTTGGCGTTATATGAGAGGGCGTGATTATGCCCAGAAAAACAGCCATCTGTATGGTTCTGCCGCACGGAAGACTGCGGTGCCGGGGGAGTCGAATTCCAGAATGTTGTCTGAAGATTTTATTTCTTCCATTATCCAGCAGGGAAAGGAAATTTTCATCGGCTACCGGATGCAGGGAGTGGATGTTCTGGATGCTGAAAAAATGACGGTGAATCGGAGAATAAGGAAGGGGCTGGAAAACGTGGATGTTCCTTCCTTGCTGGCGCTTCAGGACGGGAGTGTTTGGGCGGCGACATACGGACGGGGCTTTGTTCGTCTGAAAAATGGGACTCTGGCTTATAAACTGGACAGGGAACAGATGGACAATGAAGTCCCGTTCCCTCGTCCGGCGCAGATGGAGGAGCCTTCTGTGGTGCTCAGAAGGTTGGAAAGGCTGGGGTCCGATGCGCATGCGGGGAAGAATATTGTGTTCCGGGGGGAGGACTGGACTACAAAAGGGGACTGGTGCGGGAAGTACGGGCACACGCGTGCCACGCTGTGCGCCACGAATGCCCCCATGAGCAATTCCGAATTCAAAGCCAAGCCTATCAAGTTCCGTACTCTTTCTTCCGTTCCCGGACATCCCGGATACAAGGGGGCCTTGTCTCCCTACTGGATTCAGGGGCTGATGGGGCTCAACCGCAAGAAAGGGGACGCTTTGCGCTGGTGGGTGCACAGCATCAAGGAAAATGATAACCGCAACGTTCTTTTCGACCCTACGGATTCCGTGCGGACAGAGGCGGAGTGGGATGACCACGGAGAAGTGTATCCGGGCTTTGTGGACGGACCCGATATATGGGTAGCCGTAGAGGTGCCGGAAGGTGTCCATGAAATAGCCCTGTATTTTTACAATCCCAACGGTTATCTCACCAATGAATCCAGGCGGGATTACGTGGTGGAAGCCAGAAGGCACCCTTCCACCGCTCCCCTTGTGTTCCAGTTCAATATTGAGGGGGATCTTGCGATAGGAGAACAGAATAATTGGGGGAAGGAACTTGCTGCATCCATGGAGCAGTGGTATTCCTACCCGGTGGAGGCGCGCACACGCGTTTCCAGATTTGCGGGGTCCGGGGTTTATAAAAGGTTCATGAGCAGGAAAGGGGGGATTTACCTGTTCCGTATTTGCCGGAACGGTTCCTTTAATACCATTTTAAACGGCGTGTTTGTGAATGAAAAAATACCGTGGGAAATTCGAATGCCTGAGGAACTGCCTTATTACGTATCCGGTGCTCTGGCCGGTATTGTCCCCACTCCGGAAAGGGTGAGTGGAGCTACTCTGGGACAGAGGGAAAAGGCTGTGTGCAAGCCTCTGTATGAGTTGCAGTATACGCGCAAGTACCTGACTCCGGCTGCGTGCAGTCTTCAGAACAGGTATATTCTTTCCCTGTGGCGGCAGGCCCGGGAAAGTCGGGCCGAGGGTGGTTGCCTGGCGGACTGCCTCCAGTGGGAAGCCAGAGTAAGCGACGACCGTGTGAGAGCTTCCTTCGATGAGACCATGAAGCGTTCTTGGGATCAGAGCCAGATTTATTATATTGGCAACAGGTCCCGGGATTTCATGCCGAATGCCCCGGGTACTGTTCCTTTTTCTCTCAGCGAATTGCGCCTGATGGCCAAGCTGCGCATCGACTGGAGGCAATATCGGGACGATGCGAAGACCCCTCCTGAAAAAACTGTTCAGGAAATGAAAGAATTCCTCAATAAGGAATTGCTGAAACAACAACAAAGTAGAAAATAACAATGAATAAAATTGCCTGTGCAATAATGGTTTCTCTCTCAGGAATCTGTCTCTTGAAAGGGGAAACAGTGCCGCAGAAAACGGAATGGAAAGGGGGACGTCTCATTTATGATGGAGTCATCATCAAAAATCAGTTCAATCTGCCTCAAAAAGGAATCAAATACCATGATGAGGATAGGTTGTCCTATGATGTCATGGACACCACCATTGAAATGAGCACCACCCTTTCCAAAAATCCTCAATGCGGCAGGGAATGGTGTTACAAGGGAATCAGCCATATTGTTGTCAAATATTCCGGCCCGATTTCCGATCCGATAGACGGGGGCACCATCTATTTTGAACCATACTATAACCACCATATCTGGTTTGATAAGAAAAAGTATGGGGAATGGGGGATTTTGTACTCCAAAGTCTATATTATTACCCGAATCAAGAATGCGAATATTGAGGATGTCAGAGACTATGGGATCAGCGGGGAGGACGGAAGCATCTTTTTCCAGTATGTGGAAAAAGTGGTAGATGATAACATGTAAATTCCGTCTGGCTTTCCCGGATGAAAATCATCTTCCGCCGATTCACGGTTGTTCAGGTTCCGGAGGTTCGTAAGCAACGACCTCCGGAGCCTTGTTAAGGCAAGGCTGATTTCAGGGTAAGCCTTTCTGTGGGTTAAAGTATCAATTTCGTGCCGCTTGATGGAAGGGGGCGTCTTCCTCTATGAAAAAACATGCCGGCGCCCTTGGGAGGCCGATGATACTGAAAGGCTCGTGTCCGTAACCATGAGTCTGCGGATGCTGTGCTCCGTTTGTCGGAGTAAAGGGGGCTCTGTGTGAAGACCCTGCTGTTTCTGGTATGGGACGGGGGCTGTGTTTTTATGGCGTTTCAAAATACACTGTCCCGTGGGAATCCCGGCCTCCGTCCCCTTTGAATTTTGCTTTGACCGTATAGGTTGCTCCTTGCCTGGGTTCCGGGGCATTCAGAATGTACTGGATATTTTCCTTATGGGCGCCGCTCCTGCCCGCATGGGCGTCCCGGGAGACTTCCCGGGAATTTTCATACAGGGCTACGGATTCGATTTCGATGGCGTGGGCACCTTTGTCGTACAGCAGGGTGACGGTGTGTTTGCCGGACGCTTTGACCAGTTTGGTAACGTCAAACGAATGTTCCTCCCGGGTCACGGTGGCAGGCGTCCATGTGCCGATCCTGGGCGTATTGAAAAAGTCAGATTTGTCTATTTGGCTGATGACGTTTCGGGCAAACTTGATCCCCATCAGATCCATACGCTCGCTATACGCTTTCAAGCGTTTTTTGAAATCCGGAAAATCCTTTTTACCGGCGGGAGTCCAGCCGACTTCCGCAAAGGCGCAGGCACGGGGGAATGCCTGGTAGTGCAGGCGTTCCGGTGTGGAAATCCATTCCGTCCATACTTGGGCGCCCAGTCCCTTGACTCTGGATTGGTACTGTTCCTCCAACCCGGGGAAAACGGGTTCGAACCCGTATGCCTTTTGCAGGGGAATGCTGCCGTAGCTGTAATCCAAATAGGTGGAGGTGTGGAGGGAATTGATAACGTCATGCCCGTCCCGGATGGCGTTTTTAGCCAGGCTGGTGTTGCCCTTCCAGAACTGGATGACGGCGTTTGTATCCAGTTTGGCGCCGGCTTTTCCTCCTCCGTCCCCATTGACGTCATGTCCGTAAATTTCATTCCATCCCATCATGCGGCGCCCTTTTTGGGCAATAATGCCGGACATGCGGTTGGTGAAATGCATCTGGACGTCCGCATAACTTTTCATACCGTTTTTTTTCATGAATTCCTCAATTTCCGGAACACCCTTCCATTGCTTGTCATAGCGCACTTCATCTCCGCCAATGTGGATGATTCTGCCGGGGAAGATCGCCGTGATTTCATCCAAAACATCGGACAGGAAGGCATAAGTTTTTTCCGAGGTGGGATCGAAGGCCGTATTGACGATGAATGTTGTGGGCACTTCCCCGGGAGTTTTCAGGCTCAGGAAGGGGTATGCTACGGCGGCGGCGCTGGCATGGCCCGGCATTTCAATTTCCGGAACGATGGTGATGTTTCGGCGGGCTGCGTATTGTACGATATCCCTGATCTGTTCCTGGGTATAAAAGCCTTCATGCGGCGTTCCGTCTGACTTGCCGCTGTTCCATGTGCCGATTTCTGATTCCCTGCGTTTGGAGCCGATGGAGGTCAGGCGCGGATACTTCTTGATTTCAATGCGCCATCCTGTGTCGTCCGTCAGGTGCCAGTGCAGGATGTTCATTTTCAGCAGAGCCATTTGGTCGATGATCTGTTTAATGGTTTTCTCGCCAAAGAAGTGGCGTGCTTCATCAATCATCAGCGCCCGCCAGGAGAATCGCGGGTAGTCCGTTATGCGGAACGGAGTTTCAGAAATATTCCACCGGACGGCGGATTTATCCGCCGTCCGGTCGTGGAAGACGGAGGGCATCATCTGGACCAGGCTTTGCCCCGCGTAAAAGATGCCCCTGGCATCGGCTGCGGAAAGGATGATTCTACTTGGGGATGATTGGATGGAGTAGGCTTCTTCTCCCCTGGCGGCCAGGGCTGGGTCTTTTTTGATGACAATGCAAGCGGCTTTTTTCGACGCTTGCCCGGCCGGTTTAAGGGGAAGGGGGAGTCCCGTCCCTTCGCTGAGCATCTGCTGCAATTGCCCTGCCTGATCCAGGAAAGCTTTGTCCTGTGTTTCCGTGATGATGAGGGAATCCGGTGTAAGACGGGCCGGACTTCCTGTGAACAATGTGATTTCCGCCGGTTTCGGGATGATTTGTTCTTGTGAGAAGGCTGCGGGAAGGCAGGCGGACAGGGCGAGTGCGGGGATAATGAATTTCATGGACACGGTTATAAGTACAAAGACTGCTGACACAATCTTTCATGGGGAATTCGTTTTTTTGGCTCTTGGAACTGAATATTGTTTTTTCATGCTGGTCTCATCTTTAGAAGGTATTTGTCCGGGTGCGGGCGTAGTATCCGTTTACGGCTAAAGCGGGATGCGGGTACGCATGGATGGCGCCGCTTCCGGATATGCCGTTTCAGAAAAATTTCCAGCCATGACCAATATGAAAATGAATACCGTAATTCTGTTGTCGCTGGCGGCCTGCACCGGTATGCTGGCGTGTCCCGGAGCCTGGGCGACGGCGGTCTGCCAGGAACAGTCCTACCACCTGAAGACGGCATGCCCCCACCCCCTTTCCCTGGCCGGTCCTGCGGATGAGCGTGTTTATTTGCGATTTCAAGCGGGGTGGGCCAGCAAGTACGAGTGCGAGGGCTTGGACTTGTGGGACGGTTCTCTCTGCATGTTTGTTCCTGAAATACAGTATAAAGAGTGGGTGGGGAAAATATGGTACGGCGTTTCCACGGACCACCGGAATCATGCGGAGCTGAAATACCGGCTGGACTACGTCAGGGAATTGGGCAACTGGACGGTCATGCCCTGGTATGAGCACAGCTTTGTTTTTCCGGGAGATAAGGGAATCCCGCGTCCCGGATTGAAAACGACCTACCATTTTTCCGACCGCTGGTTTGGCGGCGCGGACCTGTACTGGCAGTATAACAACCATACGTTCCGCGGTTATTATGCCGTATTTGCGGGGATGCATGAAGAAATAGCTGATTGCGTGCGGGTGGATGCCGTAGTGCGCTACGGTTACAATGGGGGGTATGTAGGCCCGGTGGTGCACCATGGTTCCAATGCTCTGGATTATAATCTGAGCGTTACCTTCCGTGCTACCGGGCGCCTGACTGTGGAATTGTTCACCAATTACAGCCAGGCGCTGACCGTGGTAAAGCAAAAGGGGCTGGGGGATGATTTCTATTACGGCGTCAATTTGAAATATACGTTCTGACTACCGGCGCGGGGGCCAGGCCCCGAAGGGGGCCCGTAAGAGCCGTCTGCGTATCCGTTGAAAATCTTCTCTGGCTCCGGAGGGGCATGGGGATGGGCCGTTTTTTCTTCCGTATCGAACAGCCGGAGGTATTTTTTTGTCACAATGGAATAGTATTGCCTTCTTTTCTATGAATTCTCCACTCCCCCAGTCCCAGCCGCCGGATTCCGTCTGGTACGGATGGATTTTAAAACTATTCCATCATTGGAAGGTGGGGGAAAGGCAGGTTACTTATGTATGGGCCGTTCTCGTCGGCATGGTGGGCTCCTGCATGTCTCTGTTTTTCGAGTGGATGGTGGAAGTGATCCAGTGGATGCTCACCGGCATCTGGTCGGATTCCCGTGTAGGAACCTTTTCCCTGGTGGAGCCGGAATGGCGCATGTTTATTCCGGTGGCGGGCGGCCTGGTGGCCGGCTGCATTCTGCTATTCCTGAAGAAAAGGATGCCGGGGCAGGCTACGGAATACATGGAGGCCATGTCCATCGGGAACGGGCTGATCAAGTTCCGGGCCTCCGCCCTGAAAGTTTTTTCCGCGGCATGGAGCATCGCTTCCGGCGCGGCCATCGGCAAGGAAGGGCCTATCATCCAGTCTTCCGCCCTGATTGCGTCTGCTGTGGGGCAGCGTCTGCACGTGTCCATTCCGCGGCTCCGGCTGCTGGTCGGCTGCGGAGCGGCAGCCGGGTTCACGACGGCGTTCCATGCCCCTTTTTCCGGCTGCCTGTTCGTGAGTGAAATCATCATCGGTACCGTGAGCATGGATATTCTGGCCCCCCTGCTCATTGCCTCCTGTACCGGGTTCGTGATGCTGCATCTGCTGGGGGATCCCTCCCCTTTGTACAGTTCCCCGTTTGAAAGCTTTACTGTCTTTTCCCAGTCTCTCTGGTGCATCGCCCTGGGGGCGGCGGCGGCCGTGGCGGCCAGGGGATGGGTCAGTTTGCTGGATGCGGCCGCCAGATATTTGAATGGCCGCCAGTCCCTTCTGCCGCTGCGTTTGGCGGCCGCCGGCCTGGTCGTGGGGATTCTGGCCGTTTTTTATCCGGAAGTGGTGGGCAACGGTCAGGCTCTCATTACCGGGCTGGTCCATGAGGATTACGGCACGCGGGAGGCGCTCGTCCTGCTTCTGGTGAAGGTGTCTGCCGTGGCGGTGGTGTTCGGCTGCGGTACGGTGGGCGGAGCCATGACGCCCACCCTGTACGTGGGGAGCATGGTGGGTTTTATCTTCAGTACGGTTCTGACGTCCCTGGGAATGGAGGGCAACCATACGGTGGCGTATGCGATGGTGGGGATGGCGTCCTTTTTCGCCGTAGCTGCCCAGGCCCCCCTGACGGCCCTGGTGATGGTAGTGGAGTTTTCCATGAGCGGACAGATGATTTATCCCTTGCTGATCGGTGTCGTAAGCGCTTATGGCACGGGAAAACTGATTCGCGCGCGTTCTATGTATGCCGCCAGCCTGGCCGGCAGTCCGGCGTCCGTCGTCAACCTGCCCATGGCGCAAGTCCATGTGCATGACCTGGCGCGGCACGTGGTGCCCCAGGTGGCCCCGGATGCTTCCCTGGATGATGTCTCCTCCCTGATGCTGCGGAATCCCGGAGATCTGGTTTTTGTGGTGAATAAGGATGGAATTTATGAAGGGGCCATCTATCCGGAGGATTTTCTGGCGGTCCGCCGGCAGATGGAGGAGCGGAAGGGGGCGGTTCCGGCCGATGCCGGGTCCCTGGTTCGTACGGGGGCTCCCGTGCTGGACGCCGGCACCCATCTGACGGATGCCTTGAAGCTGTTTGAACAAACCCATCTGCCCGCCTTTCCCGTGGTCTGGAAGAATACCGGTCGGCTGGATGGCGTGCTGTACCGCAACGCGTTGTTCCAGGTTATCACGGAGATGATGAAACGGGAGTCCGGCGGAGACGTGGGCATGTAAAACGGAACGAAACAAGGGATGTATATTACATTTTTGTAAAAATCTTTTATTCCCCGTTCGTAATATCATCAACATTAATTGCTGGGATGTTATCCATATTCCCCGTGCCGTTTTTTTTTGCCCGGCTGCATGGCGGTGGAAGAAAAAGTAGTTGGTATGGCGGGGGCGTGCGGTTAATATTCGCCCAGCCCCGGATTGCATGAATGAAATAAACAGGTCACCGGATTTGGAGATGGTCGTGCTGAAAGAAATCAGCTCCGCCATTGTCAATGAACGCAACGGCACGGCTTTGCTCCGGCATATTCTGGACGTGCTTTACCGCCGCATGAAAATGCTGCGCGGCACGTTCACCATCCGCCGCGGGAACGATTTGATGATTGAAGCCTCCCACGGCCTGGACGAGCAGGAAATGAAACGCGGCCATTACCATGTGGGGGAAGGCATTACGGGGCATGTGGCGGAAACGGGCAGGCCCCATGTGATTGAGGATATTTCCCGGGATTCCAGGTTCCTGAACCGTACCCGCACGCGCAAAAGCGGTGAAAAAGTAGCCTTCATCTGCGTTCCCATCATTCATTTGCAGCAGGTCATCGGCACGTTGAGCATTGACCGTGCCGTGGACCGGGACACCGACCTGGAACGGGATCAGAAACTGTTGGAGATTGTAGGCAATATTGTTGGGGATGCTCTGGCTGCCAGCCTCCAGGCGCATGAGGAACGTGCCGCCCTGGTCGCGGAAAATGAAAAACTGCGGGAGCTTTTGACGACTAATCCAGGCGAATTGATCGGCAATTGCAGCACTATGCTCCAGGTGTATGAACAGATCCGCCAGGTGGCGCCCAGCGATGCCACGGTGCTGATACGGGGAAGTTCCGGAACGGGGAAGGAACTGGTGGCGCGCGCCGTGGTGAATCTGAGCGGCAGAAAGGATAAGCCGCTGGTCACGCTGAATTGTGCGGCCATGCCGGAGAACCTGCTGGAAAGCGAGCTGTTCGGTCATGAAAAGGGTTCTTTTACCGGGGCCACCAGCCGCCGCATCGGCCGGGCGGAGGCGGCGGACGGCGGCACCCTGTTTCTGGATGAAATCGGGGATTTAAGCCTCCAGATGCAGGTGAAGCTGCTGCGCTTTCTTCAGGAAAAGACCTTTTCCCGCGTGGGAAGCAACAGGGAGCTTCATGCAGACGTGCGCTTCATCGCCGCCACCAGCCGCAATCTGGAGGAACTGATGGCGGCGAGCAAGTTCCGGGAAGACTTGTACTACCGGTTGAACATTTTCCCCATCGTTATGCCGGACCTCTCCAAACGCAAGGGGGACGTCATGTTGCTGGCGGAACATTTTCTTTCCAAGTTCAACCTGAAATACGGAAAGGACATCAAACGGTTGTCCACCCCCGCCATCAACATGCTCATGGCTTACCACTGGCCCGGCAACGTCCGGGAGCTGGAAAACTGCATGGAACGTGCCGTCATTACGGCTCAGGACGACTGCATTTACGGTTACAACCTTCCCGCCTCCCTCCAGATGCCCAGCCATGACGTCCCTTATTCCCGTGACGGGGAGGCTCCTGCCGATTTGCCGACCATGGTAGATTCCTTTGAACGGGAATTGATTGTAGCCGCATTGAAACGTTCTCCGGGCAATATGTCCGCCGCGGCCCGGGAACTGGGCATTTCCCCGCGGGTACTCCATTATAAGATGCACAGGCTGGGCCTGCAGAAATCATGAAAGGCCTTGACCATCTTTTATCGGCCGTCTCCCGGTCCTTTTATCTGAGCATGCGCTTCCTGCCCCGGGAAATGCGCCCCGGCGTGGCCGTGGGCTATCTGCTGGCGCGTGCCACGGATACGGTGGCGGATGCCGTGGACATGGATTGCCGGGAGCGCCTGGCGCTTTTGAGGATGATGGGGGAAACGGTGGCCGGCTCTGCCTCCCGGGAGGTTGCCGCCACCTGTTTTGGCCGTCTGGGCGTTCTTTCCACAATCCAGACGCACCGGGGGGAGGCGGAATTGCTGGCCCGTTTTCCCGAATGCCTGGCGCTTCTGGAAAACCTTTCCCCGCATGAACGGATGCTGGTGCGGCAGGTGCTGGCCTCCATCGTGGAGGGACAGGCGTGGGATTTGATGTATTTTGAAAGCCATGCTGCCGTCTCATGCCCGGAACAGCTGGAGCATTATACTTACATGGTGGCCGGATGCGTAGGGGAATTCTGGACCAGGCTGGGCTTGCTGGCCCAGGGGCCGGGCTTCAGCACGCAGCCGGAGGAGCAGCTTTTGCGCTGGGGCAGGCACTATGGCATGGGGCTGCAGTTGGTGAATATCCTGCGTGACCGGGAGGAAGACCTCGCCCGCGGAAGAAGCTATTTGCCTGCCCCAGATGACCGTCCATGGCTGGACCGCGCGGAACGCTGGCTGAAGGAAGGCGTGTTTTACGCGGAATCTCTGCGGAACGGGCGGCTGCGTTTTTCCACCGTCCTGCCCGCCTGGCTGGGGCTGGACACGCTGGAACTGCTCCAGCGGGCGGATCGGCGGCATCCGTCTTCCGGGAAGGTGAAGATTGCGCGCGGAGACGTTTATTTACGGATGTGGAAAGCCTTTCTTTTTTCCTGGAAAGAGGCTCTGTAGCTTATGCGGCGCTTTTTGCGGCTGATGAAGCCGGAGCAGTTTGCGGGGAAGCCGGCGGAGCAGGAGCAGGCTTGTTTCCGGGGGCTTCCTCCTTTTTCCGCTTATCTGCAGGTGTTTCCGCTGTGCCGCCGCTTTCCGGTTTTGGGGCGGGCGGTGGCTTGGGCGCCAGCAGGTCTTCCCACTGGTGGAGTTTGAATCCTTTCCCCACGCCGCCTATTTCGTTGAGAAGTTCCCGGCATCTGTCCGTAATTTTTTCATAGTCGGGAGGCCCGGCCTCGGGCTCTGCGGAACCGGGGAAAATCAGGTAACTTACCTTCAGGTCGGAGACGGGGCGGCTGTAAGGGCCCGCCTTGGGGTTGATTTCACGGCTCAGGCGCAGGGAACCCTCCCCGGTTTTGTAGCGCGGCCCGGCGTCTCCCACCAGGGCCGGGTACAACTTGTCTCCCACGATGACGACGGCATAGTCCCCGAACTGCGGGGAGAAGGGAGTGGACTGGTTGACGACTCCCAGCGGAACCACGATGAACGGATCGTATTCCGAGATCAGGAAGCTGTACCGCTTCAGTTCCTCAATGACCCGTTCCGCATGGTCTATTTTGCGGCGCAGAGCCGTTTTTTCCGCGGCGGGGGCTTTTTCCAGCGTCTTCTTGTAGGAAGCCAGCCTCTGCTGCCAGGGTTTGAGCAGGGGATTGGGCTTGTCTGTGCGCTTTTTCCAGCGGTAGGAAGTGCTGGGCTGATAGAAGGAGCTTTTCAGGATTTTATCCGGCATGGCGGCCAGCCGGTCCCCGTCCGAGCCGTCGGAAACAACATCCATTTCACTTTGCAGCCAGAGAAGCTTCCTTCCCGTGTCCGGATAGGTGGTTTCCAGAATCGTCTCCGTATCGTAATAATTATGGCGGTCCAGAAGTTTGAGCAGGGAGGCCAGGTTTTTACGGATTTCCGTCTGTTTGCGGACGTAAATCTGCCCGTAGTAAGGGGAGACGCGCGCATGCCTGAACAGGGTGGACAGGCCGGGAAGCATGGGTTCCAGTTTCGGATTGAGCTTCAGCATATCTTCCTTTTTCGTCAATGCTTTGGGCTGTTTGACGTTCAGGGAAAGGGTCATCTGGTAATTGCTTTTGGTTTCCCTGTCCCTGGAGGCCAGGGTGCCGGGCTGGAAATTAACCTGCGTTTTCAGATTCAGGCCGCGGGCCAGTTCATAAATATGGGTCATGGCCCCTTCCGCAGGCCTTGTGGGAAGCACGGGGGGAAATGGGGGGTACTGCACCGCTGTCTCTTATACACATCTCCGAGCCCACGAGACCGTACTAGA
>ENA-OXQU01000064-OXQU01000064.1-human-gut-metagenome-genome-assembly--contig:-NODE-64-length-50828-cov-23.9763_pt1 | contig 50828 bp, 62 predicted proteins | sample MGYA00249585_ERZ652569 | MGnify/ENA primary metagenome ERZ652569 (study PRJEB26925, sample SAMN05826638) | human gut metagenome | biome: ENVO:2100002; feature: ENVO:00000062; material: ENVO:00002003...
GGGAGGGGGGGGGAAGCTGGGGGAACAGACTGCACGCCAGGGCTACGCACAGCACCGCCGTTACGGGAGTCATGACGGGGAACCATGTATCATGAGCGGAAAACAGGTACCATGCAATGAACGGAACGAACAGGATACAGAGGCCCCAGGTGATGAAGCGCCCTCTGCGTTGGAAACGCAAAGCCCATACGGACAGAAGCAGGACATCCAGCACGATGATCCATTGTACCCAGGCGGGGGCTATGGGAATCAGGACGGCAGGGGCTGGGGCAAGCGCTCCCATGATGCTGCGGACAGTTTGCGCCGCCAGAAGGGATTGCGCGTCCGGCGTGTCGGAAAGGGCGGATGGTTCGGAAACGAGTACCGCATCCGCTGAGGAAAGCAGTTTTCTGACGGCAGTAGTATCCGGCGGGCGCAGGCCGGACATGACGGGGACGATCACTTCCTTGGTGTCCAGAATGGTGGGGCTGCTGTTTGCCGCCAGGGGGATGCGGCCGTGTTTATCCAGAGGAATGGAGCGTTTGCCGCCCAGAAAAAGGGTGTCTCCCGGAATGATTCTGACATCACCGGGTTTCAGGTCCAGGGCATTCAGAGCGGCGACCAGAGGAAGAGTGGGAATGATATCCCCGCCCCAGCGGATGAAAAGCGGAGGGGACACCCTGTTTTCCGGAGCTGGGGAAAACAGCTCGTTATTTTCCACGACGGTTCCCAGGGAGGGGGCTGACGTGGTTATTTGCGGAGGTTCCCCTACGAACCTGTCCGCGCGCGGGAACTGGTCCGTCTTTCCTACGATGTTGGAAGCGGGAATAATTAAGTCTTTCCAATCCGGCGGAAGGGGCGAGCGGCGGGCGGATTCGCTCATTTGCCGGCCCAGAGCCTTGTGGAGGAAGCGGTCCAGTTCATACCCCACGGCGGCTTTGACGATGCTGTCCGGCTTTTCTTCCCAGGTCATGGGGGACATCACGTAAACATTCCTGGCTCCCTGTTCATACAGGTGCCGGAACAGCACTGTGTAATCCATGGGATTGGGAGGATAGGAGGCGAAACTGTTCAGTGATGATTCCCGGTGCAGGGAAACCACGGGAAGCTGGGCCGTCTGCCCTTTGTTGAAGTAATCGTAGGGCTGGAGGACGATGCTGTTTTCCGTATTCAGCCCTTCCGGGCGAACAGTCCGGTATTCCCCAGCCAGCAAATGTTCCGCTGCCTGTTCATAACAGAAAATGGTAGGAGGAAGAAGCACATACCCCAGAATCCAGCCCAGCCCCAGGGAAATCTGGAACAGGGACAGGATAAGCAGGAATTTGGGGGGAAGCGTCATCAGAGGGGCTGGGAAAAATCATGCTAGCATAGCAGCCAGCGGTTCTGCAAGCGTGGAGCCGGGCAGAAGCTTCCGCAGGTGTCCCAGCCCGGCGGGAATCTGAGCCAGATACCAGGTTTTTCCCTGGTTGTGGCCGATATTGGCGTAAGCGCCCAGCATCTGCATAATCCGCTGCAGGGCGCAGGCACGGAAAACGCGGTGATCTATGGAGTGAGCGGAGATATTTTCCCACTCCCTGAGCAATTCATCCGCCTGTTCCGGTTCCAGACGGGCGTAGCCGTCATAGACCAGGGAGGCCAGATCATATTCCGGACGGCCGCCGCGCATGCCCTGAAAATCAATCAGCCAGGTTTTTCCCGCGTGGATATGCACGTTCTGGGACTGGCTGTCCCGGTGGACGGGGCATTCCGGAAGGGCCGCCAGAAACTGCGCCTGCTCTTTCAGGGCGGGATGGTTCAGGAAGGAAGCCGGTTCCAACCCCAGGTGGGATCCCAGGAAATGTTCAGCAAAATAGGACTGCTCCCAGCGGTACAAGGCCTCGTCAAAAGCGGGCTGGAGGGGGAAGTCCTCCGGAAACGGGCAGGAGTGAAGCAGATGGAGTTGTTCCATAGCCCGGATGTAGCGCAGGCGCAGGGAAGGCCAGGGTTCTTTCCGGAAAGCCAGCAGGTTGGCGTCTCCCAGGTCTTCCACCAAGGCGGCTCCGCATCCGGGACCGAGAGGTTCATAATCGTAAATTTCCGGCACGTTGACACCGTGGGCGTGCAGATGCCGGGCTGCGGGGATAAAAGAATCATTGTCCGCACGGTCATTTCCCCACTGGATGCCGATGCATGTGCGGCCGCCAAAATGGATGCGGACGATCGTACGGCCGGAGGCTCCCAAAGCCAGGGGACGGAAATCTTCCTGACGCGGAATAATGTGAAAACTCCGGTGAACCAGACGGGACAATTCTTTCATGGAAAGGTGGCGTGGCTGCGTTAAGAGCCTTGCGTAAGGATGGCGTATGAAGGATGACGGCACCCTTCATACGCCGAAAATGAGGAAAGGCAGGGCAATCAGGCGGGGAACTGGTGGTCTTCCCCATAGCCGTAATGCTCCACGACGTAATCCACATCCTTGTCTCCGCGGCCGGAGCAGTTTACCAGAATGGCGCCTCCTCTGTTTTCCCGTGCCCACTTCATGGCATACGCGATAGCGTGGGAGCTTTCCAGAGCGGGAATGATCCCCTCGTAACGGGAAAGTTTGAAGAAGGCGTCCACGGCTTCCTCGTCTGTGGCGGTGACATAGTTAACGCGGCCGATGTCGTGCAGATAGGCGTGTTCCGGCCCTACGGAAGGATAATCCAGGCCGCTGGCTACGGAATGAACCGGTCCCGGATTGCCGTCTTCATCCTGGAGCATGATGCTTTCAAAACCGTGCAGGACACCCTTGCGTCCATAGGTGATGGAGGCGGAATGATCCCCAAGCCTGGGCCCTTTGCCGAGGGGTTCTACGCCATAAATATCCAGCGGGTCTCCCAGGAAAGCGGTAAACATGCCCATGGAATTGCTGCCGCCGCCCACGCAGGCGCAGACGGCGTCCGGCAGAAGTCCCGTCATTTCCAGGAATTGTTCCCGGGCTTCCACGCCGATGCACATTTGGAAATCGCGCACCATTTGCGGGAAAGGGTGGGGGCCTACCACGGAACCGATGCAGTAAATGGAATCCTGATAACTGTTCAGGTAAGATTCAAAGGCGGAATCCACAGCTTCCTTCAAGCTTTGGAGGCCGTGCGTGACAGGCACCACCTTGGCACCCAGGATTTTCATGCGGGTGACGTTCGGAGCCTGCTTGGCAATATCTACCGCTCCCATGTGAATTTCGCATTCCAGGCCGAAGAAGGCGGCGGCTGTAGCCAGCGCCACGCCATGCTGTCCTGCGCCCGTTTCCGCGATAATGCGCTTCTTGCCCATGTATTTGGCCAGAAGGCCTTCCCCCATGCAATGGTTGAGCTTATGGGCGCCTGTATGGTTCAAATCTTCCCTCTTCAGGTAAATTTGAGAGGTGCCCAGGTGGCGGGAAAGGCGTTCGCAGTGGTAAACCGGGGTGGGACGTCCCTGAAACTGTTTGCGGATGCGCCGCAATTCATTAATGAACTGGGCGGAGTGGGCTATCGTCTGGTAGGCTTCCGTAATTTCTTCAAAAGCGGGAACCAGCTCGTCCGGCAGGTAAACGCCGCCGTATTCGCCAAAACGGCCCTGGGCGTCTGGAAAATTGCGTAAATAAGTATGGAGATCCATGGTCTGTTGCGTTCGTGACTGCCAGTATTTAGCACGATGCCACAATTCAGGCAAAAACAATCTCCCCGGAAGCCCTTTTAAAAAAGAAAGGAAAGAAAAAGGACTTCCCCGCAACAGGGGAACGGTTTCTCCGGGAGAGACCGGGAGGAAAAATCGGAAATCAGGCCAAACGGCGCTTTCTGATGGATTTTCCGGTATCGACAAGCGTCTGGCGTGCGTCCGGATCCGCTCCGGCCATCAAGGCTGCCAGATCCCGAACGATGTTCTGGCGCATGCGAGCTACCAGATCGCGCCCTTCCTGGGTGATGGCGACCATGATTTTGCGGCGGTCTTTGGCTGCGCTCATGCGTTTCAGGTAGCCCATTTCCTGTAATTTATCCACCATGCCGGTAGCGGCCGCGGTAGAATGCCCCATTTTCTGGGCAATGCTGGACATGCTCAGAAAATCTTCGCTGGCCAGATAAGTCAGCAGGAAAAACTGGGGGTAGGAAACCTTGCCCTCATTCAATTCTGAAGAAAGGTTCAGAATGCAGGAACGTTGCGTGAACAGGATGAAATCCGCCAGCTTGTTTGCTTCTTCGGAAATGGAGCTCATGATCGTTGTGAATGTATGGGAGGGTTGATAGCGATACCCGTCCGGAGACTCGCCGGCGGTTCGGCCAACCTACCGCCGCGTCCTTCTACGGGCAAGTCAAAAATATAAATTTTTATTAAAATTTTACATTTGCGGATAATAAGCATTTTGATGGTATTTGAAATACAATATGTTGACTGTTAATAGAATGGATATATTCTGAATATATAATGTGAATAACATGTTAAAAATAGATATAAGCTATTGATAAACGTTGGTTTTTCACAAAACTTCCGGGAATCCGCAGCAAATCTGGCATAAAGAGGCGTTGCAGCATGACAAGCCTGGATTGAAGAGGGCTCTTGTGCAGAGGCTTTTCATGGGAAATAAAGCCTTGCCGGAGGAAAATTTTATACAGCGGGAAGCAATATTTTCCTACCCTTGAGACGGACTTGGAACTTCTGCAGTCTTGACGTGAGAGTAGAGAAAGGGGGCGTTGAAAACTTTCTTTCATGGCCTCCTTCCTGCCGCGATGGTTGCGGTTCCTTGTTTACGGCGGTATGAGTCTATGACGCTTGTAAAGGCAGGAAAAACCTTTTTAAACGGTCCTGGAAGGAGGGGAAAAGAACAAACGGAAACCTGCCCCATACTGATGGAGCAAGCGCCGTTACAGGACCGGCCTGGGAATGACGCTCTGCTTTTGGGAGAGAAAAATTGCTTCTTCCCCAAAAGTCAAAGGCAGGCGGAAGTAATAGGGGAAAATGCTCAAGGAGCCGGGAAAAGACTGCCGGGGGTCTAAGAGGTTACCTGTAAAACTCCTATTATTCGGAACGGCCTATTTTGAAAACAGGCCAGTGGCAGTGAAAGGGCCGGGCGCATCAACCGCATAATAAATGCTCCATTACAGATGACGCATCATTTGTTATCGGCACGGTGTGTAAAAGAGCAATTGCGCCGTCCTGGTTCATGTTCTGAAGGTCCGTTATCAAATGTTCACGACCATGGAACTTACAGCCGTTACCATTACATTTCAATGATATCGGTTTGCTGGGGGGGCATGATTCTTTTTAGCATTTATTGTTTACGAGTGGTTCTTATGTCATTCCTCGCTATTCCGCACAACGGAAAATTGTGTGATCCGCCGGCCTGTTTCCTGAAAAATAAGAAAGACGGCGTTGCTTGCCGTCCCAGCTGCCGCCATACAGCAACTCTAGTTGCTTGCAGCATTGCAGGCAGAAAATCATGGAATAAAGCATTACTGCCGGCAACATCATTGCATGCCGCCAATTTTATGCTTGTATCCGCAAGATATTTTATTCCCCTCCATTCTCCGATAAATTTTTTCTGGAACTCTTTTCCGGAGAATGGACGGAGAACAATAGCAACAACTAGTTGGCGGGAGGCGGCGTAAAGGTGCGGGCTGACATATCCTTGTCCAGAACCAGCATTCCCTGTCCTTCTCCCTTGATCATGCGTAATTTGCTGATGATGTCCTTGACGCTTTCTTCCTCTTCCACCTGTTCGGTGACAAACCATTGCAGGAAAATATCCGTGGCGAAATCCCGTTCTTCCTTGGCAAGGTGCACCAGTTCGTTGATTCGGCGAGTGACTTCCTGTTCGTGGGACAGCGTTTCTTCAAAAATTTCAAGAATATTGGACCAGTTTGCATCCGGAGCGTCTATGGAAAGCATTGTAACCTGGCCTCCGCGGGAAAGAAGGAAATCATAAAATTTCAGCGCATGAGCGGTTTCTTCCTGATATTGAATGCGCATCCAGTGGGAAAAACCTGTCAGACCGGCATCTTGCAGATAGGCGGACATGGCCAGGTAAAGGTTGGCTGAATACATTTCCCATTTGATTTGCTCATTAAGAGCAGTTGCCATTGTTGTACTGATCATATTGTAAAATCCTGTTGATTTTCCCCACTTCTACAAAACAAAGTCCGCAGGATCAAGATAATCCTGCGGACTGTATGACGGGAAGGGGGGTAAGGGAAGGCGTCAGGCTTTTGCGGAAACCTCCTCCGGAATATTATCTTCAGGGAGTTCTTTCGCCGGAACGGAGGGGAATTCCTCAGTTTCCGTAACCACGCTGTTTTCTTCAGATGCTTCCTCTCGGGCGGGCGCCGCCTCGGAAGAAGAGGCTGCCTTCTGTTTTTCTGGTGCAGCGGAGTCCGTTGCCGGCGCGTCCTGGCCCTTCTCTTCCGGTTTCCGTTTTTCCTTGGGAGCCTTCTTGGGAGAAGGAGCTTGGGCGGAGACGGTTCTTGGGCGGCTGACAGTGTTATTGGAGAAAACCAGGATATAGCCCTGTTCGGACAGCCAGAGCAGATCACGGACCAAATTCTGCTGTTTTTCCATGGCCTGGGCTACTTCTTCTTCCGTGGCCTTTTCCTGTTCCGGGACTGGGGCCAGCTCTTTAAGCATGGCATCGACGCCTTTGCCGGGATTATTGGCCGCCCAGGTGGCAATGGACATCAGGGAATCTGATAAGACGGTGCCTTCTTCCATGGCCTTGGGGCGTGCCGGGCCGGTGTAATGGTTGCCTTTCCACTTGAAAATAGGCATATGATGCCGGGCTAACCCGTGGCAAAGGTTGGGAATCAGCATGCTGGGATGGCGGCGGGTGGTGCCGGATAATTGGATCAGGTGCGCCCACAGACCGGGAGAGAGGTGATTCTTTTTCACGGCTCCGTTGACGAACACCTTGTCCGTAACGTCATAGCACTCGTCAAAGTGGTTGGATTCGAAATCCTGTTCTACCGCGGCGGGAGATTCCAGAAGCACTTCGGAGGCTCCTTCCCGAACGGGCTTCCAGGCGGTGCGTTTGGAAACGGCTTCCTGCCATGCCTGGACAGCTTCTTCGCTCTTGTCCGTCACAATCTTGGAACGGAAAGCCTCAAAAGTCATGTTGGCAAATTTGGTGCGATGCAGGTTCATCAGGGCGGACTGGTAGCCGTGCCAATTAACGGGACCTATCAGCTCGTTGTTTAAGGAACATTTGGCAATGGCTTTGAAATCTCCTTTTGGAGCTTCCACTTCCTGTTCTACGGATTCGTAATATTTGGGCATCCAGGTGGACTGCCAGAGGTGTTTGACGGCCTCCTGTCGGGAAATAAAGCAGGCGCCGTCGCCATGCTTGCAATGGTACAGATCCGGGCCGTTTTCCTGCTTCATGAATACCAGGTCATAACGGTCGTAGGAACCCATGACCACCTTGGCAAGGTCCAGTAGGGAAATGGTGCGGCGGTGTTTCTGTACTTCCTGGTGCAGGGCAGCCAGGCCGGAATCCACGGGGCGCAGCTCCACGCGCAGGCCTTCCGTCGGTTCCTCCATGGCGGAGCGGGGAGTTTGATCGCGGCGGTTGCGGAAGGAGCCGCGCGTGCGGTCTTCCCGGTTAAACCTTCTTTCGCCGCTTTGACCGTCAACACGACGTTCCCCCCGGGGCTGGCGGCCTTCACGGTTGTCGCGCCGCGGTCGGCGGTCGCCTCCCTGCCTGTCGCCGGACCTGCGTTCCGGGTAGGATACAGGCCGTTCCTGACGGGCTCCCGGTCTCGCCCAGGCCGGACCAAATTGAAAGTCGGCCAAGCCGGAAAGGTCCGGAATCTGCTGCTTGGGGTCTGTGGAAGGAGTTTCGTCGGTCATCATGTACGGGTTGTTTCAATAGCAACTAAATGAGGTGGATGGCAATCATTTTACGTGCAAACAGACCGAAAATTGTTCAAAATGTCATGAAAGGCATCTGGAAATGCGACTATTTCCGGTGTATCCTTTCAACTCAACTTCTGTCAAATGCTCTATATGGATAAAATACGTCAACGACTTTCCGACCTTGGTTACGCCATTTATGATGCTCCCGCTCCCGTAGGCTCCTATGTGCAATGCGTACGCACGGGCAACCTGCTTCACCTCTCCGGCGGCATTTCCGTGAACGGGGACGACAAATACTTTGGCAAAGTAGGGCAGGAGCTGACGGAGGAAGAAGGTCAGGCCGCTGCGCGCGCCGCTATTTTGAATCGTCTGGCCGTTATTGTGCAGGCGGTGGGGTCTCTGGAAAAAGTATCCCGAATCGTGGCCGTGAACGGATTTGTGAATGCCGGCCCGGATTTTTATGACCATCCTAAAGTATTGAATGGCGCATCCGACCTGCTGGTGGAAGCCTTTGGAGAAATTGGCCGCCACAGCCGTACGGCGGTAGGCGTATCCGCCCTGCCGCTCAATGTAGCGGTGGAAATCAGCATGGTGGTGGAAGTACGTGATTAATATTTAAAAACCGGAAGGGATTCGTGCTTGAATCCCGGCGGCATTCCTGTAGAGTGCCGTCCGGTCAATGCCCCCGTGGCGGAATGGTAGACGCTGCAGACTTAAAATCTGTTGTCCGCAAGGACGTACCGGTTCGAGTCCGGTCGGGGGTACTTCTTTAAATAACAATGAATTATGTAAATTAAAGGCTCGCTTTTGGCGGGCCTTTTTTGTTTTCAAATATGCTGAATTTACCCCTTTTTGCTTGTATCTCCGGTCAAAAATAGTTACCCAGTAGTTACCCGGGATGGAAGAGAAACGGAAAAAGAAAGCGGCTCCTTTGACGCCTGTAAAAGATGTTTCCCGTGAAAAGATGGGGAAAGCCTGCTGGCGCCTCTCAATTCCCGCCTCCTTTTCGGAATCCGGAAAGAGGGAACAGCGGTTTTATCCCTCCTATAAAAAAGCATTGGCGGCGGCCGGGGAAATCAAGCTTGGAAAAGTGGCTGTGGATGCCGGGATTGTTGAATTAACCCAAGCTCAGGCGGTAGAAGCTTTATCTGCGCTGGATATTTTGGAGGGCTCTGGAATAGGGTTGGTGGATGCTTGCCGACTCGTGAAAAGGATGCAGGAAGCCAGGATAGGAGATATAGCCGAAATAGAGCATGCTTTCAAATTGGGAGCCGCACAGATACGGCATGAAAAGAAGTCTCCTTCCTGGAGTGAATCCGCTTGGGAAATGGTTCGTGTGAAGGAAAAAATCACAAGGCGGCGTGAGCGTACCTTGCAACAAATTCGGTATATGATTCGTCGCATGGAGAAACGATGTCCCGATTTTTGTGTGCGCCCCATTGGAGGCATCACAGGAGAGGAATGTCGTGCGGCGTTTGGCAGGGCTTTTGATTCACCGATTCAGCAGGATAAAGCGAGAGTAGTCTTTTCCGGCGTCTGGACGCTCGCTATGAAGCGTGGATGGGCTCTTTCCAATCCGACCCGCATGCTTGATGCGTTAAAGACGCAGGAGCGGGAAATCAGGGCATTGACGCCTGAAGAAGTAGAACGATTGCTGCTTGCTTGCCGACCGCCTTTGCCGGATGATTCTTCCCAGTTGGATTTGACATCCGTTCAACCTGCCGTGGCGATACTCGTTTTTGCCGGCATTCGCCCAGAAGAATTGATGCGGTTAACGTGGGAAGACGTATCTTTCGAGGATGGCGTTATTACTGTCAGGGCTGCAGCTTCCAAAACAGGTGGAGCAAGGCATGTGACGATCTGCGAGGCTTTGCTGGCATGGTTGTCCCTGGTTCCGGAGAAGGAACGCAAGGGGGCTATTATTCCGGGATATTGGCGCTCCCGGTGGGAAGCAGTCAGAAAGCGGGCAGGGTGGGGGAAGAAAAAGCCTTGGCCTAAAGATGTATTGCGTCACACTTTTGCCAGCTACCACGCGAAAACCTATGCAGACTTTGGAAAGCTCCAAATGGAAATGGGACACCGTTCCGCCGAACTTCTACGTAATAGATACACCAATATGGTTGGACTTACCGGAGAGATGGCGAAACAGTTTTGGAAGTTGAAACCAAGTTTAGGTAATCAAATTTAATAGAAAAGGATCATGTTTCCCAGTCTTGAGGAGTTGGGGTATCCGATTGACTTCTTAATTCTTTTCTATGTTGTAATTCTTGAGCCATTTGCTCTTCCTGCCTTTGAATACATTTATTTTGCATAATAGTTTCTTCAAGCTTCTCAAAAGCAAAAAGCACATAAATGTATTGCACGCAACAGGCCAAAAGCATTGAGCAAGATAAGGATAATACAAAATTTCCAAAAATATAACTTTGGAGAATAGTCTTTGTTGAGAAAAACAAGAAGATTGATGTAAGAAAACTTAACAAAACAAGGTTTGTCAAAGTACAACTTGTTTTCCCCATATTTTCTTTCACCTGCTCTGGAGAAAATCCCTGCTCAACGAGCTTAATGGAATAGTCGAGTGCTTTAAGCCGTAGATTATACGAAGAGGCTGAGAGGATGGCAGAAAGCCCAGCTAGCAGTTTCAAAACATTTGGAGTGTTGGGCCAGTATGTGATCACTGAAAAACCTGTACACGATAATACACCGAAAACAACTACACCACCAAAAATAGGAAACCATGTAGCAATCTGAGTGCGCAATACTCCATCTTTCAATCCCTGCCTGATGGATGTCATCTCAACGAATAATATTTTCTTCCAACTGTGACGTCAACCATTTTGATACGGATTGCATGGCGTTTATTTGACTAATTACTCCATTCTTAAAGAGAATTGGAATTTTCCCGCAGGGCAATAACTTATCTTTATTGATTTTTTGCCCGTTTTTCAAAATTACAGACAGGTTATCTAAATCAGTATCTGTTGCTCGTTTAGCAAGCTTTCGGATGGATTCCAAATCGTGGTTCTTTTTTGACCCCGAGGAAATGATTACCTGAACTCGGCAATCATCCAGGGATGGAGGTGGTATTACATGAATGATTGGAGAAGCCGGACAAGTTAAAGATTTTTTCACTTCATAACCAATTTCTCCGCAAGTCTGGTTCGGTTTATAGTCAAGTTGAACCGTTTTTACTCCGTACTTTTTAATAGATTCCTGAATATCAATGCGAACATCATTGCTTAATTCTATGATCGTGGATATAGGTAAAAGGTGTGTTCTACTCTGCAAGATCCAAGAGAAGAATTTTTTTAGGCGAATATCTCCATTACCGGTATCTGCAACATAAGCCAGATGGTTGCCTGAGACCGCAAAGATAACTATTTTTTCGACAGGATCGGCAGATACACCTTTTTCTGTGACGGGTTCTGCGTTAGTGATAAATACACCAGCATCTGAAACTCCTTTGGCTGGAACATGTTTACCTTCCTGTGTTAAAAAAGTTACTCCACATTTGCATGCTCCGTATTTGGCTAATTTCATATACGGAGCAGAAAATTCCTCTATAATGTCTGAGTTGCCATTGTAGGGCCTATTAATACCAGAACTGCCATCCAGTTTATCAAATGCTTCATCTAGAAGATTCTCCAGAGTTTTGCCATGCAACTGTGTGAACAAGTCTGCTACTATTTCACATTTACGGTAATGAACTGTTCTGTTTTTTGACTCGTTTTGTTCAGCTGTCATAAAACTATAATTAAAATACAATATTTATAAATCCTCTAATTTTCTTTGTATATCTTCTAAAGAACGGTTCATTTCCTCTGTTCGCCTATCTTCCTCTTTTCTATTTTCCAATTTTTGCATTGCTTTTTTGACCTCTTCTTCTTTCCCTTTCTGTTTAACCTTTAATAACCACTTTTCCGCTTCTTCATAATTTTTATCAATCCCGTCACTATTCATGAGGTGTTCGGCAAGGCAAATAGCCGCATCTGCATGACCTTGTTCCGCCGCTTTTTTATACCAATGCAATGCTTTTTCTTTATTTTTAGGCAACGATGAACCAAAATCAGTTCCGATTTCGTATGCAAATGCTACCCAATATTGAGATTCTGCGTGTCCTTGTTCCGCTGCCTTTTTGTACCATTTGAATGCCTCGTCGTCATCCTTTCGAATTCCTATTCCTTTGGAATAATGCCATCCTAAACAGTATTGAGCTCTCGCATGATTTTGATTTGCGGCTTTTTTGTACCATGATACAGACCGAGGTGCATTTTGCTCCACTTCTTCCCCATCATAATACACGTCTCCAAGTAGACATTGAGCTTCGGGATCTCCTTTAGATGCTTTGATATAAAGTTCTTTTAACTTAGGAGTATTAAGTTCTTCAGGGATGCTGTTTTTCTTAGGAACAGATTTTGCTTTCTTTACTCTGTTTTGAACAATTTTTTCCGCAGTATTATTTTCTGCAGGTTGGATAATTGATTTTCCTACGAATATGCCAACACCTCCCCCAATGAGTAAGCATGCACCGCCAACAATAAGATAGTTTTTAATAAGGTTTAGGGTACTCACGTTTCTGTCAGACATAGTAGGCTGGTGAAGTTATTATTTCGAGGCTCCGCCACAAATCTTGCAATTTACGCCGCTGGGCGTATCGCTGGCTCGTCCTTTGCAAGCCCGGTAGTACCGGCAGTTTTTGTTATGGGTTTTGCCCGTTGAGCTGATCCAGTACGCTTTTTCTTCCGCTGCCGGTTTGGCTGCCGGTTTCCGGTGGTAGTGGTATTCCCCTGTTTTGCGGTTGTAGTGACCGCCGTTGGCGTCCAAGCCGCCAGGGTGCGCTTCCGAGAATGAAGTGAGGGAAATAACAGCTAAAATGAGAGAGAATAGTTTCATATAAATTCATAATACCATGAAATAAAGAGAGTTGTAAATAATTTGCTTAACTCTTTCAAAAGCATTGTGAAAGGATTATTTCCAACATTTATTTACATTTTTTACCTGTAGTTTATCGTTGTTTGTTAGAGGGGGCCATGGTATCGCCTTTTCCGTGAGGTTGCTGTTTTTCTTTTTGGCCAGCATTTGCATTTCTTATGGTGAAAGCTTTAGGGGCTTTGTCATCAATGTGATTAATGGCGATACAATTACTGTTTTGGAGAAGACGCCAGAACAAAAACAAGCTTACAGAGTTCGTTTGAAGGGAGTTGATGCTCCTGAAAAAGGGCAGTACGGCTACAGTGGGGCTAAATATTTTTTGGAGAAGTTGATATGGGGTGAAATGGTCACGGTTCAATATTCGGGGCGTGACAAGAACGGAATTATTTTGGGGCTGGTATTGTATGGGGGCACGTTTGTGAATTATGAAATGGTCAAAGAGGGGTGGGCATGGTACGACAAAAAATATTTCGATAGCCGGGAGCTTGAGAGGTTGGAAGCTTCAGCGAAGAAGGAGCAGAAAGGATTATGGGCAGAGGAGAATGCGCTTCCCCCTTGGGAATGGAGAAAAGGAGAGAGGGGTAAGGAGCCTTCCCAGGATAATAAAAAGATAGTTACTTATTGGATCAGCTCAACGGGAAAAACGCACCTTCCCGGATGTCGGTATTATGGTGTGGGGATGGGTGCGTTTAATAATCTTGGAACGGCAGATTATTGCGGCCTGTGCTGGAAGATGCCCAAGGTGAAAGTCAGGAAGTCTGAACTGACTTATGATCCTTTTCCTGGGCCAGTAAAGACATCTTCTTCCCCTAGAAGATCATATTCGAGTCCCAGGCATAATTCCATTTATCATCATGTGTTTTCTCCAAGCACGAGTACCGATTCCAAAGGACGCATTATTTACACGGGTCCGCGTGGAGGAAGGTATTACATTAACAAGAACGGGAATAAGACGTATATCAAAAGATAATTTTCATAAATAGAAAGGAAAATAGTATAATGAATCCTATGTCAATGCCTGTATATTTTCATCATGTTAATTTTATAAAAAGATCTTCTTTAGAAAAGGTACAATATATCTTATTTTACGTCACATGTGTATCACAGTTACGAAAAGATATGGTGCCTAAAATTTTGACCCAGCGAATCAATGATCAAATTGATATTTACAATGCAGATCATGGTTATTCAAAAAATAGTGGAAAATTTGTTAAAGAAGTTTTTGTGGATGATATTATTCAAGCATGTCAAGAAGGTTGTCAAAAAGGCATACTCCAAATTTCTACTTTTAAAGATATACGAGATAGAGATTCCTCACAAAGCAATTCTCCAGAAGAAATTCCTTACATGCTAAGCTACAGTACAGAGACAAAATTGGAAAATGAATTTAATAAATATTTTGATAAAATACAATCAAGGAATAAAAATTACTTTAATATTTTCTGGAAAATAATTATAATGATTGTTCTATTATGTTTAAGTATAGCCTATATTCTCGATATGAGAACTACTTACGACTTATCTTGGGAGGAATATACTGAAAGAATAAAATACTGCGATAAATCAAACGGAGAGCGTGGTTTGTATATCTTAAACTATATCACCAATGTCATAAAATTTAGAGAAGACATGACTGCAAGTGTTATTGCAAATCGAATAAATGATGTAAATTTAAATTATTTTAAAATGAAAGATTCTCCAAAAGCAGATGAAAAAGAAATAGAAAATTTTTTCCTTCGCACGAAATACGCTTACCCTTCTTTTGAGCGAATTGGAGCGTACACTATTTCTGCCGAGGGAGCAAAAAAAATAGCTGAAGAATTAACTTTGAACCCGCCCAAAGCAGTTAATTTAAAATGGATTATTTCAAATATGAGTCCAAGCACCTTTTTAGGATTCTTGGGATTGTTTGTTCCATTTTTCGCTGGTGGTTATGTGTTTGGTGGTTTTTTAGCTACTAAGAAATAATATTTCATCGTTCAAGAAGGCAGGGGGGGACTTTATTGGAAATTTGCTACGACCGACGAAAAAATAGTTCATATTATTGTTCATTTTTTAGGGGCTCCATAGAGTGTGGAGATTCTTGGTTCATCTGTGGGAATGTCTGAAGGAAAGAAATATTATTCTCCTTATTCCGGGTAGGTAAAGTAACAAGAAAACTCCTGGCCCGGAGGCCAAGGGGCGAAGTGTTCTACGATTCTTCCATCTTCTTTCTTACCCATTTATCAATATCTACCACTTCACCAGGTTTCAGGTGCAACGCAATCCACGCCCGGAGGATGGTGTTTTCCAGTTGCAGGGCTTCAAAACTTCCCGCCTGCACTCCTCGAATTACTCCCAGGGATTGTTTCACCTCCCCCATCAGTTCTCCAATACGTACTCGTGATTTGGCAGGGATAGAACGACGTGACGACATCCAACCGTAAACCGTGTGAATGCTGACTCCGCATTGTTCGGCCAACCAGTCACAGTCTTTTCCATTTTCCTTGAGCCATTTCTTGATGTCACTTTTTGAGTGCATTCCCCAGAATTATCATACCGGAAAAGGGAAAACAAGAGGTGATGCATTCAACAAAAAAAGGAGCTGCCCCGATAGGGGCAACTCCTGAATGGAGTCAGGGGCTGTTAATCTTCCCAAGTTCCACCTGCAGCTTCAATAGCATCCTGTACTTCCCTGATCAGGTAAGGAGGTGCATCGTCTGGATCGTGGCCAGCAATGGTGGCTTCCGCAATAAGATGATGGTCGGTTGCATCACGGTATTCGTAGATACGATGACCACCGTTAGTCCTTGCGTGGGCAAATCCGGCATCTCGTAACCGTCTTATTAGGTCTCGTATTCGCATAAGTGATGTTGAAGATACGAGAAGAGAGAAGAGTTTCAATGGACGCTGTCCGAATGGAAGAATCAGCCTTTTTAATAGTCTAGATTGCTCGAAAGAGATGATTACCCTTTGTTTATTCAAATTATTTTCCAGGAATCAGAACAAGACCATTATCTGCTGTTTTTTTAGGAAGGAGCTTTCTATATGGAAAGCTTCCCATAGGAGTATCATGAAATACTTCATTTTCTATTTTGAAGTAATTAGGAGATATATAAGAATTTACTATTTTTATTTCTGGTTTTTCAATATTTTCTAATTGTAATTGCTTGTACCATTCTTGAACGTAGTTAACATTATGCGGGAACTTGACTCCAAGGACAATTCCAGATAGATATTGCAATATTTCTGAAAAAAATATATTCCCTTCATCATCTGTTGATGATGCATGTTTTATTGAACATAATAGACGCATCTCTTCTTCAAAGGACCAAGATTTATCCTTTGTTATCATTAAATCTTCTATGAATTTTGGATTAAATTTTGGATTAAAAAAAGGAAATTCATTAGGTAAAACAACTCTATCTTCCTTATATAAAACATTATATAAGCAATTATGTAAAAAATCTTCATGTAATTTTTCTATTCTCCAATGATTGTGATATGGCTCGTTGTGCGGTGTTACAGGTAATGAGAAAACCAGACACACTCCTTTATTCTTATCTGCGTAATGTCCCCATATCGCAGCAGATGATACGGATCTTGAAAAACAAATTACTTGATGAGAGGAATGGTTAGTATAATTATTATATCTTATTCCGGACGGCAAGAATTCAAAAATATCATTTGTTCTATAAGGATCTGTTCCTTTTATTCGCCATTCTCTGAGTATTTTTTTCGCAATTTCCCAAGACTGATAAATATAAAGGTCAACAACTTTGGGATTCATAAATTGCAATAAAGTTTCTTCATGTTCTCTAGAAGGAGCTTCCCCGTCTTCCACCCATTTATCTACGTCCTCATCTGAAAGACAAAAATTATGGGCTATCCAATTTTTATCTCTATTTGAGAATTTTAACCATTCTTTTATTTTTTCAGAATATGCAGAATTAACCATGACTGTTTTTGAAAAAAATTAAATAATAAAAATTATTCTTTTTTAGTCGATATTTTATTGATGAAAACAAATACAATATCAATATATTTTATATGTTATTGTTCCATTCTTTTGAATCAAGCTTTCTCCCACCTGTCCAGGGTTTCTACGTATAGAGCGGAGATTTTGCCGCCGTCCATGGGTTCGATATCTCCGAAGGCAGGGTTGATGGGATGGAGGGTATATTCCATTTTGCCGGTTTCCGGGTTTTTCCTGCAGACCAGTTTTTTGAGCGTCACGCCGCGTTCATCATGGTATTGAACAATGGTTCCGGGTTTGGGGATGGGGGGGATGGTGTATTTTTTCATGATGACTACGGAGCCGTCCGGAATGGAAGGTTCCATAGAGTGGCCGTTCACGCGCAGCAGGTATTCTCCTTTTTCCAGTTCACGGTATAGCCGGATGTCCTGCGGGATGGTGTCTCCATCCGCCAGGTTGCCGGCGGCAATGTTGCCGATGATTTGTCCCTGGGCTTCCAAGGGGGGGGCTGTGAATGTTTTTACCGGGGTAAATTTCTTACGAGCAGCTTCTTTTTCTTTGGCGGCGTTTTGAATGGCGGTATTGACGAATTCCAAGAAGGTTTCTTTGTGGGCTTTAGCGGCCTCACAGATGATGTCCCATTCTTCATCTGTGAAGTCGATGACGATGCGGGGAGAGGATTCGGCTTCTCCGTTCATTAGTTTTTGGAGCTGAAGAACTGCATAAGCAGGGAATGCCCCTCCGGGAGCAAGCCAGTTGTCTATGGTTCTTTTAGGCGTGTTGAGTTTTCCCGACAGCCAAAAGCGATCTTTGCCTATAGTTTTGAGCCATTTTTTTACGTCTTCTTTAGTCGGCGTCATACGTTGATTTTACGCACATTTCATGAAAAGTCAACCTATTGATTAGAAAATATCACGCATAAATCATGAAATACGTGTTGACGAATTCATGATTTATGCGTAAAAAGAATTCATCAACTACGAGAGATCATGAAAACAGAAATCGACTTAGACAAATTACCGGACGGCTGCAAGAGCCATCTGCTGGCCGAAGCGGAAGAAGGGTTGAAGCCTTCGGAGGCTATTATCCGCATCATTGAACGAGAATCTTTCCGCAGGGGATTCCGTGTTCATCTGACCACGGCCCGCGATCTCCCCCGCCCGAAGAACCCCAAGAAGCCGGCAGCCTAATGGAAGAAGCTCTGATCGAAGAATTGAAGCTGCTCGGCTGGCACGAGCTTTAACCCAACCCTGAACAACAATGAAAAAAATGACGAACGAACAATACTGGATGCGCCGCGACCGTGCCTCGAAAATGGAGGTTCTTTACGGTTGCTCGTTGAACTTTCCGGAAAACGCTCTCAAGCCCCGGCCCGGTATCGTACAGAACCTTGTCTTTTCCGCTCTGCTGGTTGGTGCCTTCACGATTGTTTATTTTATTTACATTAACATTAAGTAATTATGAACCAAGACCATAGGTTGCCTGAACAAGTGGTCAGAGACATTTCAAAAGGATTAGCTGATGTCCTGTCTCAATCATGGCCTAAAAACGCCGATGCCACATTTGCCGGTGCACCTCAAATCAACATCAATATCACTGCTCCCCCGTTGCCGTCCCGGCTGGTAAGGCTCTCCAAGTTTGCACAATGCGGACTATTTGCCAAAGGTTCTGAACCGAGCCGGGCCATGTTGGAAAGCGCCGACGGTAAAAAACTGCTTCCGATTGTCAAATGTGGCGGAGTGCTTTACGTGGACCTGAATCGGGTTACAACCGCCATTATTGAACAACTCTCTGATACAACGACCGGAAAGCGCTACCGCAAAACCGGTTCGTTCAATGCAAATCTCTAACTACCTGAAAAAAGATGGCCGGGGCCAGCAGGAACTGACACCCGACCTGAATACAATCAAACAAGGAAATAATATGAATCTATTACAAAACATCAAGCGCGGAGTGCAGCAGCGGCCGCAGCGTGTCATCATCTACGGGCCGGAAGGCGTGGGAAAATCCACGCTGGCGGCCGGGCTGCCCGCCCCCCTCTTCCTGGACACGGAAGAAGGAACCCAGCACATGAATGTGGACCGCATCCAGGTAGACCACTACGGCGCCATGCTGGAAGCCCTGCAGGACATCTACAAGGAAGCCCGGAACGGAAGCCTCCCTTACAAAACGCTCGTCGTCGACACGGGAGACCGCCTGTGGGACATGTGCGCCCGCCAGGTCATCAGGGACTACAACGCCTCCCCCAAAGACGGAAAAATCTCCTCCATTGAAAGCATCGGCTATGGGAAAGGGTACGCCCAGGCCAGCGAAATGTTCGTCAACCTGCTTTCCGTCTTTGACAACTGCCGGAACGCGGGGCTGCACATTGCCGTCATCTGCCACTGCCGCGTGGAAACGGTGAACCCTCCGGAAGGGGAAGCCTACACCATGTACACCATCAAAATCAACGCTCCGGCCAAACAGGCCATCACCGCCAAGGAAAAACTCAAGGAATGGGGGGATGCCATTCTGTTCTGCAACTACGTGACCACCTTCACGGACGGAGGCAAGGCCAAGGGCGGAGAACTGCGTGCCGTCTACACGGAGCACCGGGCCACCTGGGAAGCCAAAAACCGGCACGGGATGCCCACGGTCATGGCGATGGACGCCGGGGAAATCTCCCGCCTGTTGTTTGGAACGGGCTGCGAATTTTCCGGGAACGCTCCGGCCGGCGAAAAACAGGAGCCTCTTCCCGTACAACAGGAGAAACCGGCTCCCTCCCTGGCGGACCAACTGGCCGCGGTCATCAACGACGTGCCGGGAGCGCTGAACTTCCTCGCGTACAAAAAGGAAATCCAGCCGGGGCAGGGCCTTGAAGCCGTCTCGGAAAAATTCGCCTCCTTCATCCTCTCCGCCCCCGACCGGTTCAACACGGCCGTTCTGCAGCACAACACCCCGACCGCCCGATGAAACCCGTCACCTGCATCAACGTCGCCCGCGAAACCGGGCATGCCGTCCTCTCCCTGGACGGAGTGGAATACGCCGTCAACTTGGACGACCTGCAAAAAATCCTCTCTGACATTGCCGGACTCTGTCCGGCACCGTCCACGGAATTATTGAGGCCGTCCCTGCTCCCCAAGCTGGCGCAATGTCCCTGCTTCATCTCCTCCCCCGACGCGGGGGAAGCGGCCCAGCGGGGAACCCGGATGGACGCCGCCTTCCGGGACCTGCTCATGGGCGTGGACGAATTCAGGGCGTGTGAACACCTGCAAGCCGATGAAAAGAAATCCATCCTTTGGGCAGTGAAAACGGTCCGGACGCTCTGCTCCGGAGAAGAGGTCATTGCCGACAAAAACCGCTGCGCCTTCCCGCAATGGCACCCCCGAGTGACAGGCGGGGAAGCGGACTGCCTCTGCCCCGCGCTGGGCAAACTCTTCGACCTCAAAAGCGGCCAAATCCGCAACTACTGGGAACAGCAGGCCTCTTACGCGAAATCCTTCATGGAACGGGAATTCCTGGATGAAATCACCTGCCACCTCCTCTTCTGCGACCAGCAGCAAATCGTCACCCGGAAATTCACCTACCGGGAAGCAATCTCCATCGTCAACGACGTGGTGGACTCCGTGGATCGCGGCGGCGGGCCGCGCCTCTGCGACTACTGCGGCTGGTGCGCCTCGCAGGACACCTGTCCACTGCGGAACCGGGCGGCGCAGGAAATGCTGTCCCTGGCGGAAGCCGGAACGCTGGAAGCGAGCTTTGCCGAAATCGCAGAAAACCCTTCCAGGCTGGCGGAATTCGTCACCAAGGCCGGAATCCTGGAATCCTATGTCAAAAAAGGAAAAGAAAAAATCCTCGACTACCTCAACAACGGAACGGAAGTCCCCGGATTCAGGCGCGTCTCCCGGAAAGGCACGGACACCGTCGCTCCGGAAGACGTGGCCAAATACGCCACCTGGATTGGCGTGCCGAAACTCCTGAAATCCTATGGCCCGCTCAAGGCGGACATCTTCCGCGCCCTGTTCGCGGAAGCCCTGCCGGAACAACAATTCCCGGAAGAACTGGTCAGGACGGGGGCCGGATCCTCCTACGTCAAAAAAATCTCCGTCTCCAAAATCACAACCAACAAATAACCATTATGTTCAGTTATATTTCAGAAGGCGAGCCCGGCGAATACGGATTCCTCCCCGCGGGCGTCTATGAAGGAAAAATCGTCAAGATGGAAGAAGGAATTTCCCAGGGAGCCAAAACGCGGGGATGCCCGCAGCTGGCTGTTCACATCAGGGCCTTTGGCCCTGAAGGGGCGGCGACGGTGCGTCACTACCTGACCGCCTCGAAAGACCTGGCCTGGAAAATCGACCTGTTCGTCAAAAACGTAATCGGGAAGGTATTTGAGGCAGGCCAGCAGGTCATCATCAACCCGGCGGAATACCTCGGCAAGCCCTGCTACGTCCGGCTCAGCGTCAAACGAGGAGACAAGCCCAGGGCGGACGGGAGTTATCCCGAATTCAGCAACTGCGAAGACGTGCTGGGGCCGGACGAAGCCCGGGCCATCATGGCGGCGCAGGACAGGGTAGCGGCGGGGCGCGGCAGCGCGTCCCTACCTCCGCGCCCGGCGGATCTGCCGGCCAACAACCACATGAGCGCCACGGCGGGACCGCCGGCGGAAGAAGACGAAATCCCCTTCTAATCAACAATGATGAGCGCGCGAACGGAACACGAAAAAGAAACCATCCTGGAAGCCGTCCGCATGGCCTTTGATGAATTCGACGACTACGAAGACATCAGGCGCCAGGCGGCGGAAGACGAATCCGATTTCAGCCTCTCCATCAGTGTCAAAATCCCTGACGGGGAACAGAAAGTCTGTGTGAAAGTGTCAGGCTCCATCAAGAAAACAGCTGTGGCGAATGCCTGGTTTGAGGACGACGGCCAGCTGAAGCTGGACTTCGACGCCGAATCCCAGTCCCGGGAAATAGAAAGGAATTCGAAAGCGTCATGAACAAGCCGATGACCATCATGCTGCCGATCGTTCCCCCGACGAAAACGCACCAGAACAAAAAAATCGTCCATATCGGGGAACACGCCAAACTGGCGGACACGAAAGAATTGAAACTGGTCATCAGCGATTACCTGACTCTGCTGAAACCTTATCAACCGGCCCGGCCCCTGACGGGGCCGGTCTCCCTGAAACTGGCTTTCGTCTGGCCCTACCGCAAAAGCGAGCCGAAAAAAAAACGGATCGGGCTCATTCCGAAAACGACCAAACCGGACTGGGACAACCTGGCCAAAACCCTGCAGGATGTCATGACCCGGTTGAGATTTTGGGAAGATGACGCCCAGGTCTATTCCGCAAGCGTGGATAAATGGTGGGGTGAAGAGCCGCAAATAACAATCACCGTGCAGGAAGGATCAGAGCCATGAAACGGAACCCTCACATCATCGTCCAGCAGGTCTGCCCCATGAAGAAAACCGACGATGGGAAATATGAAGTTCAGGCCGCGATTGTGCACCACAAAGGGATTATCGCCCGCTATCGCATGGAGTACCCCACGAAACGGCATGCCCGGTGGGCGCAGCACCTTATTTGCACGACAAGGAATCATACACGTCTACGGGTATTTGATGAATTAAGGGCCATCATTGACGGAAAGGAGGCCAGTAATGATTAACATCCTATTATCCGTCAGGCGGCCTTTCTCCGGTCTTATCATGGACGGGCAAAAGACATGGGAACTACGTCAAAATGTGCCCCGTGTCATGAAACGAGAGCACGTCACTCTTTGGCTTTACGAATCCGGCAAGGATGGAGAGCGGACAATCATTGGCAAATGCCGGATGGTTTCCTTTGCGCTCATAACCCACATGCCATTCGGGAAAGCTCTTGGATTATTCATCAAAGATGCTTGCGTCTCTAAAACTCACCTGCGTACCTATCTCCCTTGCTTTGCCTGGGGCGTTCAGGATCCCGTGCGGCTCCCTCATGCTGTACCACTCTCTGCCATTGGCCTGACCCGTCCGCCGCAGAGCTGGCAGTATCTTACCCCGGAACAGGCATCTATTTTGGAAAGGAGGTTCGCATGAAGATCATGCCCTGGACGCCATGCCAAAAGGCGCGCATCGGCTATTGGAAGGCATACAAAAGACTTGCGGAATTCCGCCGGGAGTATGCCGACTATGAGTGCTTGTGTTATATGCCGTGGAGGCACGAGCTGCGCAGAGCGCCCCTGACCGGAAAAAAATATCATCTTGGAGAGCTGGCGCTCGCCGCAAAGCATGCTCATTTGATTTTGGATGCTTGGGAAAAGAGGCAAATCCTTAGGAAAGGAAGCCGGCAAGAAGATTGAATCCTGTGGATGAACTACAACCCCCAACTGACGCTTTTTTTATTATGGAATTCATCAATATCCCAACAGCCTTGTTTTCCAGCCCCGAATATATCGGGGCGGAACCCATACAGCGCGCCACCTGGATCTCTCTGCTGGCCTGGTGCTGCGAACAGGAAAACGGCGGCATTATTGAGGGCTGCCGCTCCTGGGGCATGCGCCGCTGGATGCAGACCTGCGGCGTGACGGATCAGGAAATCAGCGTGGAAAACGAACTCTACCACTTTGACGGCGACAATCTCGTCGTATTCGGCTATCCGCATGAAATTCAGGCAAGCGTGCAAACGCGCCGGAAGACCGCCCGTGAAAATGGAAAACTTGGGGGGAGACCCAGGAAAACCGACATTGGAACCAGTGTAGAAACCGAAAAGGAAACCCACGAAAAACCAACGTCAGTTATTTCCGAAAACCCAGAAGAAACCCAGTCGGTTTTTTTTAATAACCCAGACATAACCCATGAAGAAACCGTAAGGAAGGAAGGGAAGGAAGGAATTCACCCCCTTACCCCCTCTCCATGCACCGTGGAGGAAGTCGAAGCTCATTTGCAGGCCGCGGCTTTTGCGGGGCGTGTGCGTTTGGCTCCCGACCAGATACCGGACTGCGCCACGGCCTACTGGGGAAGCAGGGACGCCGTCAACTGGACCCGCAACGGCATCCCCGTGACCAAATGGCAATCCGACGCCATCAGCTTCGCCACCAGCTACGCCCTCAACCATCCGCCGCCTCCTGAAAACGGAGACCCCTATTCGAACCTTCAGGAACTCTAACACCCAACAACTTCAACAACATGATCGACTCGCAGACAATCATTGACGCCGAAAAACTGGTACTCTCCCGGGCAATGGACGGCGCCCAGGCATTGGCGGACCTCCGGGACAAGGGCATCAACCGCCAGACATTCAGCCTCCCGGCGCACCAGCAAATCTGGACGGCCCTGGAAACCGTCGCCGGCACGGGAGGAACCGTGGACGCCCTCACCGTCATCGCCCGCCTTGAAGCCCAGGGCCAGCTTGACGCCGTGGGAGGACACGCCGGAGTCGTGGAAACGGCCACCTACGGAGCCCTTGCCCGGTACAAAACCGCCGCCGCCCTGGAAATGGTCACGGAAGCCGCCAAAAAACATGCGCTGCTCGCGTTTGCCACCCGGATGGCGGAAGCTGCCGGCGATCAGCTCAAAAGCGCGGAAGAAGCCCTTGATGAAGCCGAACGCGGCATGTCCGTCCTGCGGGACCGGTGCGGCGTCCGCCAGACCGAAACCATCCGCGGGGCCGTGGGAGCCATCATTGAAAACCTGCAATGGCGCATGAACAACCCCGGAGCCATCAAAGGGATCTCCTCCGGATACCGCCGCCTGGACCTGACCCTGGACGGCCTGCAGCCCGGCGCCATGATCGTGCTTGCCGCCCGGCCCGGAGTCGGAAAAACCGCCGCCCTGGTCAACATCCTCACCAACATCTGCCTTGAGGGAACCCCCGTGGGCATGTTCAGCTTGGAAATGCCGAAATCTCAGCTCCTGGAACGTGTCCTCTACGGCATGGCCGGCATCAACTCCGACGACATCCGCCGCGGCAAGCCGATGACGATCGGACAGCAACAGCATTTCACGGCCGCCGTCAGGAAAATCACGGCCGCTCCGCTGCACATCGACGACGAAAGCTCCCTCACCATTGACAGCATCAGAGCCCGGGGCCGCCGGATGGTCCGGGAACACGGCGTCAAATGCATCGGCGTGGACTACCTGCAGCTGGTGCGCTCCACGACTCAGCAGGCCCGGGGAAGCCGGGAACGGGAAGTCTCGGAAATCTCCGCCGGCCTCAAATCCCTGGCCAAGGAACTCAATATTCCCGTCCTGGTGCTGGCCCAGCTCAACCGCGACGTCGAAAAAAGAGCCGGGAACGCCCAGGGCAAACCGGTCGTTTCCGACCTGCGCGACTCCGGATCCATTGAGCAGGACGCGGACCAGATCATCATGATCCACCGCCCCTACATGTACAAGCCCGACAAGCACGACCCCTCGGAAGCGCAGTGGATCATCGGCAAAAACAGATTCGGACGGCTGGGGCGTATTCAATTCCGCTGGACGGCAGAACTCACAAAATACGAGGAAGAACAGAATTATCCCGTCACCAACAAATGAGACCCCCCAAACCATCCCTGCGAAAAAACAAACCGACGCGGCGAGGAAAGCCCGGATCCTACAAACTGCGCTTAACGCTTTTGGTGGATCCCAGAAAAAAAGGCAAACTTGTCGAGCTGGGACTTGGTACCAACGACAGACAGGAAGCCGAAGAACGCGCCAACAGCATTATCAATGCTCTGGAATCCGCCGGACTCTACCGTCTTCCCGCCGTCCGCATTCTGGAACATCACGTAGCCCAATTTGGCAAGATTGAACCTCCCCCCTTTGAACATCCAGAATTGCCCCTATGGTAACACCCCTGGAAAAATTCCTGGCAAAACATCCCACACCCTCCGGCATGGATTCAAAGGAATGGGCTGCTCTGAACGCTGCCATGAAGGAAAACAAGTTTTTCTCTTCCAAGGTGGAGAATATCAGATTGCTGGAACGGCTGCACAGGTTGATTAAGAATTATCTGACAGGAGAAAAGGAGACTTTACCCAATGGAGAAACGGTTATCAAGGTAGGAAGTGCCGCGGACTTTTCCAACCAGGCACTTCAATGGCTCCAAACCGAGGGGCTTGTTCCACCGGACGCCGAAGGCCCGAAGTATCACAACGATATTAAAAACATCGGTGCTCTGGCCCGTCTGAAGCTCATTTTCAAGACCAACGTCCGGCAAAGCATTGGGGCTGCTCAATGGGAGGCATCCATGAAACCGGCCAATTTCAAAGCATGGCCTGCTTTCCGGTTCATCCGCTTTCCGGGAGCCAAGACAAAGCGGCTTGTTCATGTCGTCAACGAAGACGCTGTCCGGCTTAAAACCGACTTTACTTTTTGGGCAGACGAAATGAACGCCGCTAGCCTCGGGGGCTTTGAGGTCCCCTGGCCGCCGTTCGGCTTCAACTCCTACATGGATCAGGAGCCTGTTTCCCGGGAAGAATGCGAACGGCTGGGACTACTCAAACCCGGGGAGCCGTTGAAGCGTCCAAGGGGTGCGGAGCGCTTCGGGATTGATCTGATTGAACGGTACGGGTACGGCAAGAAGGCCAGTACGGCGAAGTTGCCGGAGGAACTGAAGGCCAAATTGAAAAAGGTCTATGAAGACCGCTGGGGAGTCAAACAGGACAAATCTGATGAGGTTGTCTTTCCCTCACAGGAAGTGGCGAAAAAGGCCAGGGAAACGGCGGAGAAAGTCATCAAAGTTCCCTCTGCTCCCATTCCTGCGCCAGCCCCAGCCGTCACGCACACGGTCAGCCTGGGAGATGTCCCCAAGGTGAAGATGCCTGCCCCGTTGACGGATAAGGAAGCTGATGACCTTTTGCGAAGCGTTACTGGGGAAGTGTGGGCAAAGGCATCCAGACCGGAAAAGAACGCTTTGTTTTCCTACACCGGAAATGGATATGCCCGCATCAACAACGATTTGAGGGAGGGGAAGTCCAACGCCAAGGCGAAACAGATCGCCAGAGTCATTGACAGATGCAAAGTGCCTCAAGACATGGTTGTTTTCCGTGGCTGTGGGGTTTACAAGGAATTGAAAGACGCTTTGAACTGGAAAGGAGAAGAAATAACAGACGAGCTGGTTGATATGCTCAATCTCTCCGTAGTGGGAAACCCTCTCAAAGACGAAGGTTTCATGTCTGCTGCCGTAGCGGAGGGGAAAGGGTTCATGAACCGTCCCGTGTTGTTCAGAATTCTCCTGAAGAAGAAAACCCGTGCCATTTATGCAGAGCCCTTTTCCAGATTCGGGGCAGGGGCCGGTAAGGACTGGGACGGCCTTAGCCCGCAAACCTATTTTAGCAGTGAGGATGAAATCATCATCCAGAAGGGAGGAACCCTCAAATTTCTCCAATTCCATAACCAGAACGGGAAATTGATCATTGACTGTGAATTGATACAATAATGATATGAAAGAAGAAACATCACCAGCGCACAAGAGAATTTGGGAGTCTGATTTCAAAGGATGCAAAACATCCCACCCTCTCCTGATGAAATGCCTCTTGTGCTCCAAGAAGAAGCTCAACCCGGGTAGTATGGAATGTAGCGCTTATGAGCGTAAACCTGATAGCATCCTCTACGATAACGCGGACTGCCCCAGCTTTGAACGCTGTGCTGACGCGGAAGGGCTGCGCTGGATTGAAGGATATGTGAAACTCTCCGGAAAGGCGTACGTTCCCCGCCAGGACGATATACCCCCGGCAGGGTGGGAAAAAATCAATAAGGAGTATGCGAAATGAAGAAAGAGAGGACCGGGAAGAAGGGAAATGTTTCCAGGTATAGCGCTGCCCTCTCTGAACGCATTTGCGGTCATATACGTTGCGGGGATAGTCTGAGGAAGGCTGCCGAAAAGGAAGGCATTCCCCATCCCACGGTGATGAATTGGGCCAGAGATAACACGGATTTTGCAAACCAATACGCGCGCGCGTGCGAGGAACGGCTTGCCGCCCTAGAAGACAAGTTGCTTGACCTTGTGGAGAAAGGGCATGAAGTGGCCCCACGTGCCGAAATAGGGGGAACCATGCTGCAAGCGGTCAAATTGGAAATAGACACGCTCAAATGGATGCTTGCCAAGCTGATGCCGAAGAAGTACGGAGACCGTGCGGCGCTGGCTCTGGAAGGTGGAGAAAAAAACGTAGAGGTGACCCATAAACTTCCAGCAGAAGCAATCGTTCCGTTAGTGGCAGCCTTGAGAGAAATATGGTCCGAGGAAGAAAGCTAGGGGCTCCGGTCAGGCCGGAAGACTCTCCCGTCATCTTTGCCGCCCTGATTCTGGGGGAAACAGGGCTGTACAAATGGCAGATGCGGGCCCTTGAAAGGGCTGCCCGGGGAAAGCGGGTTGCCCTGCGCGCTGCTAATGGTTCCGGCAAGACGGACAAGGTAATTGGTATCCTTGCCCTATGGTTTCTCTGGCGCTACCCCCGCGGGCGCATGCCGATTACATCCGGCTCATGGCGCCAGGTGAAGAACCAGCTCTGGCCGGCACTGGAACGGCACCGGAACAACCCTTCTCTTGCGGGCTGGAAATGGCTCAAGAACTGTCGGGTGGAAACCCCGGAAGGGGGCTTCATTGAAGGCTTTTCAACCAACCATGCCGGCAAGGCGGAAGGATGGCACGGTCGCGTGACAGACGAATTCAAGGATGAGCGGAAGGGACAGGAGGAAGAAGATCCCCGCAACGAGGTGAAAGCGCGTCTGTTTGACGCGGACGAGTTTACCGGGGATGATCCTTCTTCCCCCGTGTTTTTCGTGGTGGATGAGGCAAAGACAGTGCCTGATGAAATTTTTGACGCCATTGAACGATGTACGCTTCAATTCTGCATCTACCTTTCATCCCCAGGCAAGCCGGAAGGGCAATTTTATCGCTGTTTCCACGAGGAAAAAGACCTCTTCTGTCCGATGGTGGTAACGGCCTTTGATTGCCCCCATATCTCCCAGGAGCGCATTGACCGCATTCTGGCCCGTGTGGGGGGTAATGAGGATGATTCCTATTACCGTTCCGTCGTGCTGGCGGAATTCACGCTGGAAGGAGATTTGTACATCATTGACCCTGGAAAACTGGAATGGGGTCAGCGGCAGCCCTACGAGCCGCGCAGGGGGCGCCCCGTGGCCTTCCTGGACATTGCCGCGGGCGGGGATGAAACAGTCCTTGCCATCTGCGACGGAAACGAAGCCTGGATTGAATACGCGGAACGACAGCGGGACACGGTGCAGAGTGTCCGCAAGTGCATTGCCACCCTCAAGGGGCTGGGCATTGCGGATTGTGATTTGTGGGTGGACGCTCCGGGCATGGGCCTGGCTGTCATCAGCGATTTTAATGAATCAGGTTGGTATCCGAATGAGTTCTTTGGGAACAACCCTCCGGAAGACCGCGACCGCTACATCAATCTCTCGGCGGAATGCTGGAATGACGCCGGACTGGAACTCATGACCGGGCGAGTGCATATCAGGTCCAGGCGGCCGGACAAGACGCTTTTCGTGCAGTTGACTACCCGGAAGAAGGAATATGCGGACGATTCCAGGCTCAGGAACGAGAAGAAGGAGAAAATGAAGGCTCGCAACCTGTCTTCTCCTGACCGCGCGGACGCCTTGCTGGGGGCTATATGGGCTTCCTTTCGTGGATCTTCCGGAGTTTGGACAGGAGAGGGCAACAGGCCCATTGTGGGTAAGAGTCAGCACGCCGTCAAACATACGGGAAAATTTTATCCCATTTAGGACTGTTCGTAGCCCATTTTGACATTGTTGTACCCTCCCTCGCGTTGTGGCGATAATGCGTGCATGAGGCAAGCCGCCAACTACAACGTACACGCCACGGAATCCCTGCCGCAGTCTCTTGCGCTGCATTTTATTTCTCCTTCCGGTGAGGATATGGACATCAGCGGCATGACGCTCCGCGGAGCGGTGGTACAGGATGGGGTGATCATGCTGGGCTGTGCTGTTACGGGGACGAGTACGGCATTGGTGAAATGGCCGAGACTGGCCGCCGGATGCGGCGCGTATGATATTTTTCTGACCGACGCATCTGGCAAAGAATACCCCTTGTTGAAGGGAGCCGTGCATGTCGCGCCTCGTATTACGCCTCCGGATGGCTCGGAAAAGGCCGCGGCTGTGTCCGGAGCTCTTGATGTCTCCATCTCCGAAACGGAAGACGGCTCCGTGACCATTGTGGAAAACCCGTCCATTGTGGTCGAGGAACTTGTACGACAGGCCGAAGCGGCCCGGGATGAAGCAAAGCGGCTTGTGGAAACGCTGGAAGGCCAGGTGGAAAGCGGGGAATTGGTCAATGAGGCTGTAACGAATAAATTGCCGGATGCGCTCAAGGAGGCGGGCGTGGAATTGGAAGCGGCAACCGGGCAATCCACCTTGTCCAGCGGAAACGCCGCCGACACCTGGACCATCGTCGGAGGCTACGCGATGACGTGGGGAGACGAGATACTGGCCGGGCATTTGCCCGACAGCTGCCGCCTGACGAGTATTTCAACCGTGTATTTTTTCACTGACCCCGCCCTGAATCAGTATTGCCTGCGGATTTGGCGGCTGACGGACGGAGCTTACAGCCTGATTGGCACCTCCGCCTATGTGTCCAACCTGGACAGCGGCCAGACGGCCACGTGGGTATTTACGCCGGGCGTTACGTTGCAACGCGGGGACAAGATCATCATCCAGGTATGCGAGGGGACGGAGATGACGCCCTACGCGCTGGGCATGCACGCTGTCCTGACCCCTTCCGTCCCTGGGCGCGGTCTGGTGACGGAGGTTGCCAACCCGCCCACGGTGAATGGCACGATGGCCCCGCTGATGACCGTGGTGGTGGACTATGACGACGGCATCACCCTGGGAGGAATGGAGCTGGCTACCGCGCGACAACTGGACAGCCTGGGGCGGGATGTGCGCCAATCTTCCGCGACCGCCGAGGCTGCGGCGCGGACGGCTGGCCAGTCCGCCGCTGCCGCGTCCACGGCTGCCAATAATGCCGCAACCTCCGCCACCAATGCGGCCAACTCTGCAACAGCGGCGGCTAATGCTCTGGCGGCCATGCCGCAGGTGGACGCCTCCGGCAACATGACGCTGGCCGGAGGTCTGACGGCGGCGGGGGCCGTCAACGCCAACGGAGGCATCAACATCCCGCTTGCCGTGGGGGCGCCAATGGACACGGCGGCGGTTAATCGTTTTTTGGCTATGGGGCTGGCAGGAGCCGTGCAGGCGTTGATTCAGCCTCTATATCTTAAAACCAGCTCGATGCCCGTAGTGGGAAGCGGCAGCACCTCTGTTCAATATGCCGGACTTTATGCAACCAGTTCAACGTCGGCAGCTTCCGGTTCTCCTGCACACAGTACGACAACGTTTACCTTTGAAGGGCCGCAGGGCCAGCATAATTACAGTTCTTTCGCGGGATTTTCGATACCGCTGTCCGGTTCAACAGCGTCCAAATTTACCTTTGGATTAGGCCGTGGATCAAAAACGGTAAGAGGCGGCCTGACGATGGATTCATTTTCCATGATTCCGGGCAATAATCTGGCCGTCAATTACGGAGAGATTATCGACATCACAACCACAGCGGTTCGTGATTCTGTCCGGGGAGGTTACGTGCTTAGAGTGCGGGAGATTTATTACGTCTCTTCCGGTGATTCATGGCAGGTGAAAACTACGGAAAGTTTTATTCCCGCAACTCAAAACCACCCATTTCCCGCCTGCCTCAACAGGCTCATTTTCATGCAGGAGGGGCTTTCAAGCATGTCGTCATACAAGGGGAAAGCGTCACTTTATATTGAGCTGGGGGGAGGTCAGACAAACACCTTGTTCAAAATAGCCGCCCTCAGAGGTGTTTCAGGATTCGAAGACGGCATGGGGTTCAGCACGTTGGTGGCGGATGTAGAAAATCCCAATTCCTGGACATCCTCGGTTCGTACGGGAGCAGGCAATCGCTACCTTTATGCCAATGGATTGATCAATCCAATGTACGCCGCATTGGAAGCAATGGCCGTCAATGCGATAGAGTCGGAGTCAACCGCTGATTTTGAAGATATTAATATACCTCTCTAATCATGAATAATGCAGAGATACAGATTCAGTTTCCGCAGCCTGGTAACTGGCAGGAATTCACCCTGACGCCCATTTACCGGGATACGGACGGTTATAGACCTCCGGCGCGCTTTACGCAGGACGAGATACCCGCGGAGCATGCCCCGGCCATGCAGGCGGTAGTGTCCGCGCTGGTGGGATTGTCGGAGCCGTGGCAGGCCTCCCAGGTATGGGCGAGGCTGAAAGAGTTTTACGCTCCGGAGGTGGATGACCCGATGCGGACGACGGAAACCGTGGATTTGACTGTGGAGGCCGTTAATCCCCAGGGCGGGCGCAGGGTGTTTACTTCCCGCGACTACCCGGCTTTTGTGATCACGGATCCCACCGCCATGGCATTTTTCAAGCATTTCACTACTAAATATGAGCATGAATAAAGAAAAAGTGAGTTGGCTGACTGGTCTCCTGACCGGTTGGGGTATTAAAGAGAGTTGGGCAAAAGTCATTGCCGGAGCTGTGATTGGGGCCCTGGTTGCCGCGGGGATTCTGACGCAACCCGGCTGCGGTCATTCCGTAGACGTCACCCCGAACCGCACCGAAGTATGCAAGGACGGCTCCTGTCTCGTCATTGAGCAGGGCCATATTTCTTATTCCCAAGCACAGCCGGAAACGGACGTTCCGCCCGTCGTGCAATCCCTGAAAAAGTAAGATTATGTGCCAGCCGATAGATTGGGTTCTGCGTGTGGTCAATACTGTCCGCGCAGTTTTGGACGGCAAGAACGGTATCTTGACGCTACTGATTGTCGTTCTCATGAGTGGGTTTGTCGGCATGGCGCTTATTTACAACGATTTCAAGAGCTTTCTGGCAGAGCAGACCAAAAACTACGCTATTCAGACGGAGGTCTTGAGGACAATAGACCTCCGCCTTTCCAACCTTGAGCATCAGACTAAAAAATGAACCCTATAGAAAAAAAGATGGCCGCGGCCATCCTCCGGTTTGAAGACAGCCGCGTTACCGGGCCGGATTCCCTGCGTGTTTCCCGCCTTCCTGCCGCCGACAAGGGTGGCAAGTGGGAGATTTGCGGCATTTGCGACGGCATTGAACCGGTCGTGTTTAACAGATTGAAGGCCCTGCTGGATGCCGGAAGGCGGGAGGAAGCCTGGGAAGGTTGTCTCCAGTACGTCCTGGACAATACCGCCGCCGTGCGTTCCTGGCTGGGGTCCGACGCTTTTCCTGGCGTTGAATTCATCCTGCGGGACCATTATTTCAATTCCGGGAGCAGGAATACCGGGAAGATTTTGCAGCGCGCGCTGAATGTCCACGGCGCCGGGCTTGTGGTGGACGGGATTGTCGGCCCCAGGACCCGGCAGGAGTTGCAGGACCAGCTGGCCGCCACGGGTGAAGCGGTGTTCCTTATCGCTCTGCAGGAGAAGCGTCAGGCGTTTTACCGCTCCTGCAGGCAGTTTTCCGTGTTCGGGAAGGGTTGGCTGAACCGCTGCAACGATGCGTTCAGCGTGGCGCAGGAGCTTGTTTAATCCTTAAATCTCTATTCGTTCATGGCATTATTTCCCAGGCTTCGCGGCAAGGTGAAAGAGGCGGTCCAGATATTGGTTTCTCCGTTTGCTGATCACAAATTCAAGCACTGGCCAGCCTCCGAACTTGACCCGGAATCCCTGAAATCTCTGAAAGAGTCCATTGCTTCCGGGCGGCTGGATCGGCAGGAACAGCTCTTTATGGCTATGCTGGAAAAATGGCCGCGTCTCCGGAAAAATCTTGGAGAAATAGCAAATGCCGTTGCCCGCATGGAATGGACAGTCATGCCCTGGACGGAAAAAGGACAGCAACCGACCCCGGAAGCGCAGGAAATGGCGGAGCTTGTCGAATCCGCCTTCTGGCGGTCAGAACCGGAACCGGACACGGTAGAGCAGGGAGCAGACGATTTGCTCAAATCCCTGACCTATATGCTTACTTGCGGCAACACCGTTCATCAAATCAAATGGGCGTCGGATGATATCATCTACCCCCGCTGTTACGAGCCTCTTTCCGCTCAATTTTACGCATGGGAATATAACTACGGCAGGAAGGATCGTCTGCTCCTTTTCCGCAACGGCCTGGAAAACGACCTGGAAGGAGAAGAATTTCCCCCGGACAAGTTCCTGATTGGGCTGAATAAGGCCGACGTGTTCCACCCTATTTTTGGCGCCAAGCTCCGGTGTCTTGTGGGATGGTTCGGAGCCGCCTGTTACGGGTTGCCCTGGCTGATGACGTTTTGCGAGCTTTTCGGCATCCCTTTCCGGACGGCTAAAGTCAGGGGGGACGAGAAAGCCAAAACGGAGGCGGCGGAAATGCTGCAAAACCTTGGTTCCGGGGGATGGGCCGTCACAACGCAGAATATGGAGTTTCAGCTTCATGACGCCGTAAAGGGAGCCAACGGGCTGCCCCAGGCGGATTTGATCAAACTGGCGGACGAACAATGCGACAACCTGATCCTGGGACAAACGTTGACCAGTTCCAAGGGGGACGGAGGGGCGTATGCCCTTGGCAAAGTGCATGCCGGTATCCGCAAAGAGGTCATTGAAGACGCGGGGCAGGCCGTGGCGAATATTCTCAATTCCCAACTCATTCCTGCCATCATCCACTTGAATTACGGGCATATTCCTTCCCGTCTCCCTCAATTTGTTCCCTCTATCCGCGGCATTGACGCAGAAGCCCTGGAAACGGTTGCCAAAGCGGCGGAAATCATGGATGTAGGAGAAGAATTCGCCCGCACCATCGTCAAGATACCCAAGCCGCGTTCCGGCGAGCCTGTCTTGAGAAAAGCCCCGTCTATCGGTTCCGCTCCGGGCCAATACGGGGATGCCATTGAAGCCGCTGCCTCCGAGGGAAAAAACTAGCTCCGCTCGCCCTGGCCGTCGAGTTGGAGCAGGACGCGGAAAAGGCCGCAGAAGAAATTTTACAGGCGTGGGCCGAGCCATGCGCTGATTTTGTCCGGGAATTGATCGGCAAAGCCCGTTCCGGGCTTTCTGATCATGAATTTCGGGCGGAACTGGCCGCTGTGCTTGCCCGCCTTCCGGAAATGGACCTCACCAATGATGATTTGCTGCAGGAAGCCCTGTGGGACGCCAGCGCGGAAGCTTACCGGAAGGGGTGGGAAATCAATCGGATTGAAGACGAGATATGAACCTGACGATCGACTTGAACGGTGTTGACCCGGTAATTGCAGAAGTGAAAAAAATAGCAGCTCCGGAAAGTTTGGCGAAAGCCAATGAACGCATGGGGGAGGGAGTGAAAAGCTGGCTTTCGTCCTGGTACAGGAACAAGGCGGAATCCGGACACTTTGAAAACACGTCCCTGCCGACCCACGGGCCTGGAAGGAAGAAAACCGGGTGGGCCAACGACATTGCCCGAAACTGGTTTGCCGAGACGACGGCGGACGGTGCCCGCATCTACCTCACCGGGCAGGCAGGGGAGGGGAACGGGGGGGAACCTCTAGACCTTGCACAATCCCTGTTATTGAAAATCTACGGCGGCACGGTGACGGCCAAGCGGGCCCAGGCGCTGACCATTCCTGTCATTCCGGAGGCGCACGGCGTTCGCGCTGGCGCTTACGCCTCTATGACGGGCCGCAAACTTTTCACTCTTCGTAAAAGCATCCTCAACCTTCGCAACAGCATGACCGGCTCCGGATTGGAGCCGGGCTGCCTTTTTGAATCGGACGGGCATGGCGGAGTCAGGGCCGTCTATAAGCTCAAGAAGTCGCAGATCTTTGCGCCATGGCCGGAGGCTTTTCCGGATATGGAAGAACTTACGGGCATAGCATTCAAACACTTCATGGATGCCATGCTTGATGACGGGGGAGGTTCCGAAGACTGGATAAATTGACTAGGAGAGCTAAGCTGAAAGACGGTGTAAAATAAACCGCCGCAGAGGGGAAACTGCGGCGGAGTAGAAAAAAGATTTGTTATAGAAATAGTTTTATTTCTTTTTTAAAATATAATGTTCGGATAAGATTCCTTGATTAATTGATCCTTCTTTGTCTGACAACATTAATTTACTACCATCAAGTATTTTATAATAAGATTTTTCATTAGAAGAGGTTAGAGATAATTCAATCAAGTTTCCATTTATCAAATTATAATGACCTTTTGATTCGAAAGTTGCGCTTTTTTCTCCTTCTCCTATATATTCGCTCCTCAGTATATAAGTTTTATCCTTATTTAATGTCAGTGTCGTCTTTATACCTTCACAATCGGCAGCGGGAAGAGTTCCTTCATAAGTGCCGTAAAAATTAGAATTTTCCGACTTGTTTTCTATTTTTGTTCCACCGTTTTCAATTTGATCATGATTCTCTTGAGGAGCATTGCAACCGGTTATGACAACTAAACATGTGGCCCATAAAAAAATCATTTTCATGGTAAGTACCTTTCTTTTTTAATTAGTGTTTTTTCTTAATTCAATAGAGCAGGGACTGAGAAATCAATTCTCTCCCAATACCATTATAATATTACGTAAAACTTTGGGAGGTGGCAAGATATTATTCTCGGCCAGCCGGGATTTTATTCCTGATCGTTACGGCTTGAATATTTTGTAGCCCATTTTGCGTCTATTGCCCCATACCTCCACTGTGCCTCATCATGGGGGCATGAGTACGCTGATAACGACGGTAGCCGGCAACCACGGCAAGGCTCCCATGGCTATCCTGTGGGCCCCCAAAGGAGAACATACTATTAAATGCTCGCTCAACGGCCAGCCGGGAACGTGTGTGGTGCGGGTAACGTCCGACTGCGTTCCCCGGCTCAATGCCGACCTGGAAGCCAAGCTATCCAGCAACGTCAAACCGGTCGGGCTCTATGATCATGAGATGGGGCCCGCCTCTTACAAGCCGGGACGGTTTGTGTGGAACGAGGAAAAAGGCGTTGTGTTGGAACTGGAAGGATGGACGGAGAAGGGAAGAACGGACGTGGAAGGCGGCAATTACGGCTATCACAGCCCCCGCTTCCGGCGCGACAAGGGAACCGGGGAAATCCTCGGCCTGTTGCCGGAATCCATAGAAGTAGGTTCCTTGGTCAATGACCCCGCATTTGACGACATCGAACGCATTGCCGCCAGCCGAATGGAGGGCGACGTAGCCCATTTTGACGACGTTGAAGACCCCGGGAAACCGGGCGACAATAGAGACCTTGAGAAGCCCAAGGAGGGCCTCGACCAGCAAGACAACCATACAACCAACCGAGACATGGACATCACCAAACTCGTTGCCCTCGGCATTTTGACCGAGGAAGAAGCCAAGGCTGAAAATGCCGAGGCTATCGTGTTGGAGCGCATCAAGGCCCTGCAGGACAAAGGCAAGGCCAGCTCCGACGAATTGGAAGCAAGCAAGAAGGAGCTGGCGAAATGCCAGGAAGAAATTGCCGCATCCAGGAAGCAGGTGAAGGAACGCGCCGTCCAGGACGTTGCCGATGCCATTGCTGCGGGCAAAATCGCCCCGAAGGATGAAGCATCCAAGACCTTTTGGGAACGAGCCCTGACGGAAGACTATATTGCCGCCAGCAAGCAGTTGAACGCCCTGCCGAAAAATCCTGCATTCGATGACGTGAATGCCGGCAAGCCGGAAGGCTCCCCAAAAGAACCCGTCACGGGAACCGCGGCTCTTCGCAGCTCCTTTGAAACCGAACTCAATAACCTGAACAAGTAATATGCCCGCGAAAGAATTTATGACCCTGCTGGACGTGCTTCAGCAGGAAGGAACAGGATCTATCAAGGCCCTTGACGCAGTCCGTTCTGTTGGACTTGCATCCCCGGAAGTAACCGCGTTTCCCGTTACCGTTATTGACGGAACGCAGTACGAAATCAATATGCCCACCGGCATTCCCCGTTTCGGGTTTCGTCCGGCCAATGCCGGAGCCAAGAACCTGACGACCGAATACACCAATAAAACCGTTAAGTGTTACTACATTGACGGACCTATTGCGGTGGACAAGGCCGTTGTCACCAGCTCCGCCAGGGGGGCGCAGCTGCTCACCAAGGAAACCCGAAGCGTTACGTTGGGTGCCATGGCCTCCATTGCCCTGCAGATGTGGTACAGGCTTCCGGAACAGGAAAATGTGTTCCCGGCTATTTCTGAACAGATGGGGGATTATATGACCATTTCCGCGGATCCTTCCAAGCAGGAAGACTCGGAAGCCAACCGCGCCGACAACTCCGGAGCTTCCGCTTACCTGGTCATTTTGGGTGACGACTTCCTGCACTCCATATGGGGGAACAAGAAGACGCTTTCCATGTCTCCGGTGCAGGAAGAGACCGTAGCCAGGAATACGGAAGACGGGGAATCAGGAACAATGAGGGCCTATACTTCCCGTTTGGAAGGCTGGACGGGCATTGCCGTGGAATCTCCGTTTTCCGTGGCCCGCATCAAGAACATCAGCGCCCAGCATCCCTTGACGGACAAACTTGTCGCCAAGGCGAAGAGCCTGTTTCCTGCGGCCTTGCGCGGCATGATTTCCTATGTGGTTATGAACGGCAATGTGAAATTGCTGTTGCAGGAATCCAGAACCCTTACGCCTGCCACCGGAAACGGCGGAACGGGCATGATCGCCCCTGAACCCGATTCCGTGATGGGAATCAAGATTCTGGAAGTGGATTCCCTGCTTGATGACGAATCACTGTCCAGTGTCCGCGCCGCATTTGCGGAAGACTTTTTCCGCGCCCGTCGCAACTCCCTTGCCCTCAAAAATTAACCTTTTATCCGCAGAAAGGAGAAACACACCACATGATGAAGAATATGTACCGCAATGACGAAGCGCTTACGATCCGTCTGAAGATGCCGGGAACCGGAAAGACGGTAACGTCTGCCCCGATTCATATCGGACAGAAAGGAGGCATCGACAGCGCTGTCATTTCATTGAAGCACGAAGAGCTTCCCGCGCTGGCCGCCGGCAAGACGATGACCCTCACCGTCGAATCGTCCGAGGACGGTGATGCCTGGACGGAACTGGATTCCCCGAAGCTGGTTGCGACGGGGGGTGAGAGCAATGGTTCCGGCTCCGGAGAAGTGTTCATGCGCGTTCCGTTGGAGGCCGGCCCCTGGCTGCGCCTGAAAATCGCAGCTGAAACGTCCGCAGGCGACAGCACGGCACAGGAAGCCGTCCTTGCCGTCAAGGTATAACCTTATTGAAACAATGGCCCTCGTAAGGATTACTCCGGAAGCGGTTGCCCGCTATTGCCAGGACAAGGAAATTACTTCCATTGCCCGGGACAAAATCAGCGACATCATCCGCGAGGTCTGCAACGAGGTGGCGGCTGCAGTCAACTCCTGCCCCAGAAATGCCAGGATTGCGATGGATTCCAGTTCCGTTCCCGCGGAGTTGGTATTCACCACCTGCATTCTGGTGCGGGATGCCGTCACCAGCTCCGTGCCAGGTTCAAGCGAATCCCTGCAGGGGACGGCGCGGGCGGCTCAATATCAGGATGCCCGCGCGAAACTCCGCGCCGTGGCTGCCTGTGAAGTCGAGTTTGCCCCCTACGATGGGCACCAGCCCAGCGACGTCATTTACGGAGGGCCGAAACACCAGGATTGGAGCAATCCGATATGAAGAAAACCCTGAAGAAGTCGCCTGTCATTGCATTTGCGGAAGTCCTCTGTCAGCGGGCCGTGGAAATTTGCTCCGCGGCCAACAACGGGGAAGACCCGGAAATCATTATTAAGGCATGGGACGGTTCCTTTGAGGAAGAAATCAAGAGGGTGACCGGTTCCCTGGAAACCGTCATCGTCATGGAGCGTCCGGAAATTGTTCCGGACAAGTTGAGCAGGAGCGGCAAAAGCACGGCCAAATGGCACGTCACCGTGGAGAGCAACCCGCTTCTGGACGGTGACGGCTGGGACGCCGACGACCTTGCCGACATCATCCAGGAGGGCTTTCACAAGTGGCGCCGCAACCATGCCCGGCTGATGATGACGGAGGTAATCGTTACCAGCTCCAAGCCGGCTCTCGCCAAAATCCTGAAAAAGTCCATCGTCCTGACGATGGAAACAACCCTGATTATCAAACATGGCAACTAAACCCACCACCGCCGCGGCCCAGGAGGCCGCTACTGCTCCGGCGCCCCGCATCGTCAAATGCCGGGTGGCCGTCAACAAGCTGGAACTCCCTCACGGCATCGCCGCGCGGGGAAAAATCGTCCACATCCCGGAAGACGTGTACAAAGTCCACGCCGACGCCGGGAAAGTGACCTTTATTGACTACGTAAGAAGCTAACAACCATGTCAGAACTCTACAACAAGGAAATGCTGGTCGGCACCTTTCTCGACCTGTGCCCGTTCGGAACGACAGTCACGGCCGAAAGAGGCACGGACACGGTGGACGAGCATTTCAAGCCGGCGAAGGACTCCGACGCCTGGATGATTGCCAACGAAGTCATCGACTACAAAATCACGCCGACCACGGAAGACGACGCCCGCACGGTATTTTCCCGCGACACGACCTCCTATGTGACGCGGAAGAACACCAAAGTGACGGGCAACACCATCGAGATTAACTCCACGGAGGTTAATCCGGTCTGCTGGCAGGTGATTTACCAGTGCGACAGGCTGGAAGCCGGGAAGGAAGTGCAGCCCTTTTCCCGGAACATCTACGGGCAAAAGGTATGGGCGCGCCTCACCAAATACCAGGAAGACAAAAAAGAAATGATGGTCCTGGAAGTCGCGGCGCTGCTCAAGGTGGAAATCCCCACGGAAAACAACAAGCTGATCACGCCGAAATTGACGCTTGAAGTGATACCGTCCTCCCTGAATTCCCTGACGCCCACGGAAGAAATCGCCTTCCCGGCCTCCGCCGGAGCATGACAGCCGGGGCCGCCCCTCTGTTTGCATGGGGAGGGGCGGCCCCTGTTTCCCCCACCATTATTGAGGCATGGACACGACCGTATCTCCCTTTTCCATTACCTTTGACGGGCGCCCCGTCGTGCGCGCCGGGGAATTCCTGCTCGACTCCCTGCCGGAACACGCTTTCCCGGTGCAGTTCGGCACGTCCGCCACGCCGATCATCAACAGCCCGTTCCCCAGGCTGGACGCATTCGGCAACCTGTCCCTGTCCTTCACCATCTCCACCGTGCGGGAATGCGCCTCCCACATGGACGCGTGGAGCGCCTTTTACGAATGGCTCAACGAATGGAAAACGGCGGGGAAGGGGGAATGGACCTGGACCGACGCCTGCGGCCGTGAACAGCGCTTTGAAGCTGTCATCGCCGACGCCGAGCCGAAGGTTCAAGGCCTGCGCCTTATTGTCTCCTACAACTTCACCCTCGGCCGCCCCCTGTGAAAACCCTTGACGTATCTTCCGCCGACTTCCTGGACATGGCCGAAAGCCCGTCCTACAACCGGCTCTCCTTCGGGGGAGCCTCCGTCTCCTTCCGCGCGCCGGTCTCCCGGTTTGCCTCCTGCCCGTTTGAAGAAGGGGAAATAGTGAAAGTTGTCTGGCGCGGGAAAACCCTGCTCATCGGCCCGGTCATCGACCTGGAACACTCCCTTGAAGGAACCTCCGAGAGCTGGGACATCAGGATTTGCGATTACTGGTGGAACCTGAGCAACATCCAGTACTTTGTGAACGGCCGCGCCAACGGCATCTTTGCCGAATACCGCCAGGGTACAGGCGGAAGCGGTCAGGAAAAACAGGCGACCGCGAACATCCGGGACGCCCTCTCCGGAGTCCTGGACCACGCCGTCAGCACGGCCCTGGTCCCCATCAAATACGACCTCCGGATCGACAAGGATGCCGAAATCATTCCGTTTGCCTACGCGTCGGAAACGTATGCCTCCCTGCTTTCCAAGATCCAGCAATGGCGCCCCAACATGGCCGCGTGGTTTGAATACGGCGCGGATGACTCCGCCACGCTGGTCATTGCCGACCATGCCCATTTGCCGGATGTCGTGCTCGACCTGTCCGCCGTGGACGTAAGCGCCCTGTCCCTCAAGGCGCGTCCCGATCTGGTGCCTCCGGCCGTGGGGCTGACCTGCAACGCCTCCGTTATTTCCCGGGTTCAGCGCGCGCTGGCCGTCTATCCCTCAGGCGCCTCCCTGTCCCAGCTCTATGTGGTGACGGCGGAAGTGGACGTTCCGGGCGGCGTCAAGGTCTCCGACACTGCCGGGCAATACAGCCCTGTGGAAACGGACTCGCTGGGTTACGACGCCCCGCGGATGATTGTCCGGGGAGACAAATTCCCGACCGGCACGGCCCAGTGGGCGGCCCGCGTCAAACGCTGGGCTCCGGCCCTGGAGGATTGCGCCGGCCTGGAAGTGGCGGCCAGTCCGAAAATCACGTCCATCACGCCGGCTGACGCGGAACACCGGGGATACAGCAGCGCGGCCATCACCCACGAACTGACCTCCGGGGAGATTATCAGCATTTCATACTATTCAATATTCAATGTTTTTCAGCAATCATGCTCTCACATGATTCTATAAAATGCCATGAACCAAGGTACAATTCAAGGTGCATCTTGAAAGCCTCTTTGAGTCATGTTAATTCTTTTTTGCTATGGCTGGATTGAAGAAAAGAGGGAACACATGGTTTGCATCGTACTACGTAGCGGGAAAGCAGTTGGTCAAAACAACGGGCATTCCCATCGTTCCCGCTGCTATTCCACCCGGGAAAACCAAAGCGGCCATGATGAAGCAGAATGAGGCATCAGCACGCCTCATAGCGCAGGAGCTTGAAAAGGCCGTTTACGGGCAACAGGTGGACGCCGCCTTGATAAAGGCCCTTGCTGGTGAAAAAAAGGGGCGTCAGCTATTGAGGGGCAAGCAATATATGCAGGGGGTGAAAGATTACCTTAATGAATGGCTGCTTACAGAAAAAAGTACTGTAAACAATGGAAATAAAGCCGTGTCTCTTTTTGTCTCTTTTCTGGGAGATTCTCAAAACATGCCGTTAGATATGGTGACGCCCCAGCATGCAAAAGACTTTATGAGCCAGGAATTAAAACGCGTTAGATCTCGTTCGGTAGAATCGTACTTAACCTACTTACGAACAGCGTTTCAAAAAGCGGTAGATTCCCGCCTGATCCCCTTCAATCCCTTTCACAAGGTTAATCCGGGCAAATTAGACAGGGCGGATAAACAAGAGCGAAGAGCCTTCACGATGGAAGAAGCAAAACGCCTGACGGAAGTTCTACCGGGGGAATGGCCGGATATGGTGCGGGTATGCCTTTATACAGGCGGGCAGCGGCTGGGGGACGTTGCAACCCTGACTTGGGACCAAATAGACATGAAACGGGGCATAATCGTTATGACTTCCCAGAAGACGCGCCGCAAGATGGGAAAGCCTATTATTCCGCCTTTGGTGGACGTTCTGAAACGCCGTCACGCTTGCCGGATAAATGAACGCGTTTTTCCCTCTGCCTTTCTGAAATGCGAACAAGCCGGAGGAAGAACGTGCCGCCTTAGTATGGATTTTAGAAAATTGTTGTGGGATTATCAATTTATTGAAGCTAAGAATCCGAAAGAGCGCCGGAATGGAGGGAGAAACGCTTGGGCAAAACTTTCCTTTCATTGCTTAAGGTCAACGGCTGTAACCGCCTTGAGGCTGGCCGGGGTTCCTGCCGACCTTTGCCGGGTAATTGTGGGGCATGACTCCGAAGAGATTGAACGGGTTTACTTTAGGCCGGATTCCGGAGCCATTGCAGAGGCTATGAAGCACCTTTCCCTTTGATAACGGGGCGTTTGTGAAGTTATTTTCAACCAGTACGCGCATGCGCGTATGCGCACACATATATATATGTTTTTTTTGTGCCTTTGTGCCCATAGTATATAACTTATTCATTTATCAATCTTGTTATGGGTACATTTATGGGCACAAATGGGCACAAAATAGGGGAGTCTGGGCACATTTTTCATGATTGGCTTGTCTGGCCATTGTCTGAACCTCCGGTGGAGCAGGAGCGTAAAAACGATTTTAAGGCCGGTTCTGGGCTGTTTGCTCTCTTTCCGCTGTGTTGAGCGTTTCAGAAGTAAAACGCGGCACAAGGGGCAACAGGGGCGCAAATTCGGCATGTTTAAGAAAGCGCGGCCTTTTCGGACAACTACGCGCGCGTAGTTGTGTAAAAACTCATTTCCCTTGTCAATGACGCCCTAGCCCTTTTTCAGGGTCATGCAGTTAATCAGAGAATCATTCATCATGGGGGAATGAGAGAAAGAACAATTCGCTTGCGAAGGAACAAGCCAGACAGAAAGGGGCGCCCCGGCTTCTGGAAGATGCGTTTAACGTGGGTGAAGGATCCGCGCCTTGTGGGGAAGCTTTACGAAGTGGGGCTAGGCACCAGGGACGCGCGGGAGGCCGTCAATATGGCGCGGGGCGTTCAAGCCCTGATACGAGCCTTGGAAGGAAAAACGCCCCTTATTCTGTTTTCTGAAAGCGAATTCCCGGTACACAGAGGGGAATGAAAGGACAAACGTCCGCACAGGAAGCGGACAATATGCGGACAGAAATTGAAGAAAAACCTACGTAGGTTATTTTTGAAAACCCAGAAGAAACCCAGTCGGTTTTTTTTGAGAACCCAGAAGAAAACCCAGCAAAAACCGTAAGGAAGGAAGGAAAGGAAGGAATTCACCCCCTTACCCCCTTTCCGTGTGTTGCGGGATTCAGCCTTGGCTATTGAACGGAAGAGACATTTTCCCACAATGCGGGAAATGAAAACATCATCTTATCGTTTGCAACGGAAAGAAAACGGAAATTTTGAATTGAACGCTTCCTTGTTCATGGGGGCGTCTAGGCCTCGGAAGTGGGTAAAGGTTGACTTGGAAACCAATGACCGGGAGAATGCGGAAGATCGTTCTGTCCTCATTCTTCGCCTCTCTTACCGTTTGGGTTTATTCCCTGCTGATGAAGTGCCGTTATCGAAAGTGAAAGATCCACAAGGTAGGGAAAAGCGGAGAAAAGAAGGCCGCAGAATAGGGAAGCGCCTGCCCGGCGTTCTGACCTTGAATTGATGCCGTTCCGGACAGCGTGGGAGGGGGCGTTAAACGTTACCCCCCCCCTCATTTTGAGCTTGCACGAACGCCCCAGGCAGGAATGATGGGGAACATGGAACAAGAACAGTACTACATTGCCACGGAGGACGGAAAGACGGAAGGACCTTATTCCTTTGCATCTCTGGAAGCCTCGTATACCAATGGCAAGATAACGCAAAAGGCCCTTGTTTGCATTGCTGGCGGCCAAGAGTGGGTGCAGTTTGGAACGGTTTTAGAACATAAGTGGAAAGCGCAGGCTAGACAAAGAGAAGCAATACACCCCGTAAGAAAAAATAACTATGATGGTGCCGTAAATGAATGGCCTGTGAAAGAGATTCGTGAAATACCTTTTGATTCCTCCAAGGCTCTTTCTAGTATTTTCCGGTTTGTGAGTGTAATTTGCTTTGTTTTGTCTGTTGTATGTATCATTCTTCTTGCTTCCACTCATAAGGGGGAGCCTATTGTCAATACCGGGTTTGCTGTTGCGGGATCCGTGACTTTCATTCTTTCCGGTCTTGGCTTCATCTGGTGCGCCAAGGTCATTGAATTGCTTTCCCGTGCCGTGGACTTGCTTGCCCCCTCTGCCAAGCGAAAATAACCCCTTCGTTTGAACACAAAAACGCCCCGGACGCTTCAAAGGCGGCGGGGCGTTTTTACTGGCTAGAAAAAAAGACGTGAGGCTATTTGCCGTAATGATAGCGCATTTGGAGCAGTTCAACATCTGTTTCCGTGATGCGGTAAACAAGGCGGTTTGTTGAATCAATGCGCCTGGACCAGAACCCGGAAAGGTTTTCCCGCAAGGGTTCCGGCTTGCCCTTCCCGTCAAACGGGGTGCGCTGGATTTCCTTGATCATGTCCAGGATGCGCCTGCAGGTTTTACGGTCATTGCCAAGAAAGAATTGAAAATCCTCCCATGCCTGGGGAGCGAAGACAATATTTCTTTTCATGGTAGATCCGGGGTCAGCAGGAATGGTTCTCTAACTCTTCAACGGTCTTTGTTACCGTGCCTTGTCGGCGGTTGAGAGCGTCCACGCCGTCAAGCAGGCGGCGGGCATTGGCCGGACATTTGAGCAAATATATTGTTTCCTGCCAGGAATTGAATTCATCTTCCGGCATGATGATGACCGCCCCCAGGCGTTTATTGACGATGCGGACGGGTTCACGGTCATTCAGGACGGCGGCAAGCGTCTTGGATATGGATTGCCGCGCGGCGGTGCTTGAAATGGTATTCATGGGGGAAGTGTACACGAACCATGTACAGAAGCAAGCTATTCTTCCGTGTTTTCTTCGGCATCTCGCAGGGCGTCATTGATCACATCCACGCACCATTGACGGAGAAGCTTTCCTTCCGCCGTTGCGGCTTTGTTCCAGGCGTCAAAGGTGGCATCGTCCACCGTGAGAGTGATTGCATTGTCCGCCACGCTGGGGGGCACTTCCAAAGCGTTGTCCGCCGCGGGATATTGATCCATGAGAAGGGAAATCATTGCTTGAGCGTGTGAGGGTATATCTCTGGATGTAGAAAGCCATGAATCTACAATTCTTTTTCCTGTTTTGCATTGTTCTGCAAGCCATTCCCTATTTTTCCCTATGGCCTTGAGCCACGTTTTCACTTCTGTTTTCTGCATGTCCTTTCAATACATTCTTACAACTCAAGTTGCAAGAATTATGACAAAATACAACGCTTGTTGCTTGCAATAAATCAACGTGTGTTGTATTCCTGAATCGTCATGAAGACGAAACAGCATCAAATCACGTTGGACCTTGTCCCCGGCATCCTTGAAATCATGAAGGCGAAGGCTGCCAAGACGGGAAAGGCCCCGGAAGAGTTCATTTCCAACCTCATCAACAAGAACGCGCTCCGGGTGTTGAAAGAAGCCCTGCAGGAACAGAACGCCTATGCTCTGACCGCCAACACACTTACAGCGAACAATCAATAAAACCGATAGAAAGAAAATCATACGATGACCACAACGAAAACCGCCAAGAAAGCAACCACAGGGGAAACCCCCTCCAAAGTGACGAAGACACCCCGGAAATCCGCCACAGGTTCCCCTGGCATAGAGGGATGGAAGGGAGCTATTGCAACGTTTGTAAAGACTGGGGAGAAAGTAAAAATCGACGTTGCCGGCAAAAAGGTTCCCGTGCGGACGATGGAAACGGACGGATTCACGGATAAAGAAGACTGGCTCGCATGGCTTGACCAGGGGAAAAGCTTACTGGCTCTTGCTCAAGCCTTAGAGGATGATATAAGAATCAGCGATTGCCGCCCCTTGCTAAGAACGCCTTGTGAAAGAACTGAAGAAGCAAAAAGGCTTGTTGAAGAAGCCGTTTCTAATCTGACGCAAGCCGCTAACGTTTTTCTTTCTGGTATTTCCTGTGAATCTAGAATGGAGTTGAGTAAATGCCTTGCCGTCATTTGCCAAATACCGGACAGAGATAACGCCCAAATGCTGGCAAAACTTTCTCCGGAAGAAGTATTTGACGTATTTGAAAGGAAAAAATACCAAGATGCCAACCGCTCCGAGATGGCAAGCTTCATCCTCAATAGCACCCTTAGGCGTATGAAAAAGGCGTATCTGGCCGTGGATAAATCATTCATTTTTTGACCCGCCATTCATGAGTTGCAAGACGCCCCGCCGTACAGCTCCCCCCGGCGGGGGCGGTTTTGTTCAAGGGAATATTCAAAAGCAATATCCATTATTGCCCCTTCCCTTCATAGCCCATTTTGAAACTATGGTAAGCAAAGCCTGTATGCAGGAGAATACAGGAACACAACTGCAACAAAACCCGCATGAATATGATTGCTCAAAAACCCTATTTAACCGCGGCGGAACTGGCGAAAGTCCTTCAAATTTCCGTGCGTACCGTATATAGCCTTAACCGTCTGGGAATGCCCCATTTCAACGCAGGCATACCTACTGGATCCGTTCAACGGTCTGCCCCCCGCTATGAGCTGGAAAAGGTGCAGGCATGGCTTGAATCACGCATGAAAAAGGGAGGGACGGACAAATGAACGCCCCTATGAAAGAAAACCCGCTGGAAAAGCTGAAAGCGGAAGGCATGGGCATGATGCCCCTGACGATAACCGCCGCCTTGTCCTGGTCTGAATGGTTCCTTGAACGCCTGAAAACGGATGCGGGGGAAGCTGACGGCCCCGCGGGCGCGGGCGTTGTATGGGCAAGCCAAAAGACGCTTGCCGCCCGGTACGACATGAGCAAATCAAGCTTTACTCGCTATCTGGCTTTTGCCATGGCCGCCGGAAAGGTGCGTTTCATCAAACCGCACGACGGAGAACGGGAGGGAGTCACGAAATACAGCGTTGAGGATATGGACGCGTTCATGTCTGGCCAGAGAAAGGAATAATGCCATGAAGTTTGAACTCGTAGATCTGAAAACGCCGGATGCCCTGAATGAATATTGCCGTCGCACCCTGGGGAAGCCCCAGCAGCGCGGAAGCGTCATGATCTATCCGTGCCCGTTCGGAACACATGCGCGTTTCAAGCTTCAGGTCACGGAATACCAGGGGGAGGGCCGTTTCAAGTGCTGGGTCTGTGACCGGAGCGGCGACATCTTCAACTTGCATGCCGGCATCAATGGGTTTGACACGCAACGGGACTTTCCCGGCGTTCTGCGGGGCGTCTGCAACGTTTTAGGCGTAAGGCCGCCCGACGATGACGGAACGCCCCTTCCCACCCGTAGAAGGCCCGTCAGGCCCCGCTCGGATCCGTCCATGGCCGCCTTCCTTCCGGAGGAATCCCCCTGTTTTCTTTCCGACCTGGACGAAGCCGAACTTGATGCTTGCCGGGAGCGGTTGCAGCAGGACGAACGCCTTGCCGGGAAACTGTCTTCCGAACTGGGCATTCACCCCCTGATGATGCAGATCCACACGGCGCGGGAACTGGGCCGGGGCCTCCTGGGGGCGACGCCGGACAACCGGCTTTTATACCTGTACACGGCGGAAGATGAAGAAGGGAATACCCGTTACACAGGAGCCAAATTGCGCCGGCGGGACAAACACGCCAACCCCTGCCTGAAGCTTGAAAACGGGCAATGGATCCCTGGCGGAACTATGAACCCTTCTAGCGGCAACCCGCACGGAATCCGCTTTTTGTGGCCCATAGGGAAAGCCGCGGCCCCCTGGGGCCTTGATTCCGCCCACGGCAAGCGGTTTGTCATCATCACGGAAGGGGAAAGCGACTGCCTTGCCGTAGGACAGGCTCTTGAATGCTTCCGGGAAGCCTATCAGCAGGACGTTGACCCCTGCACGGGCCGCCCCTACGAAGACGGGCGCGGAAGCCTGGAAGCCGTCATTCCCGCCGTGATAGCCATTCCTGGTGCGTCAGGCTTCAAAACCGGATGGGAAACCCCGCTTGCCGGGAAAAACGTCATTCTTGCCCTGGACGCGGACAAGGCCGGACGGGAAGCCGCCGCCAAACTGCGGGAACGGTTGACCGCCGCCGGCTGCATCATCCGCGACTGGATGCCCCCCTACAAAGACGCGCGGAACATGCTTCTATGCGCCGGGGAACGCGCCCTGTATGAAAGCATCTTTGAATCTATGAATGCCCCGGCACCCATGGCATGAATCTCTTCTCAACTACCCACCGAAACAACAACAGCCAACCAAATAAAACCAATCAATAAAACCATGTCAGACAGAGACTTGAACATCAACATCAGAACGACCGCCGACACCTCCGGCGCCGACCAGACAACGGAAGCCATCAACAAGACCAGGGAAGCCGCCCAAGAAGCCGGCGGAAGCGCGGACGCCATCAACCAGGTAACCGACGCCCTGAACAACGTCAAAACGGCCGCTGAAGAAACCGGCGCCGCCATGAAGGACGGCATGGGGGCGGAATATGAACAAGCCCTGGAAAACGCCAATTCCAAACTTGACCAATACGCCGACGCCCTGACTGCCGCCGGCTCCCGGATGAAAGCCGCCTTCAACGACAACCCGGGATTGACCGGGTTTATTGACGAAGTCACCAACGCCGTGCTGACCTCCGAGGAATTCAGGAAGAAGCTGGAACAGGTGGATGACGTCTTTGAAGTCCTCAATAACAAAATGTCTGATTTGGACCTTGGGGCGAAATGGGGAGATGACCTTGACGAAAACCTTCAACAAATCATCGACGGCTACAACAAGGAAATGGACGCGGCCGACAAGGCCGCGGAAAAGGCGGAAGCCGCGGAGGCCCGGAAGCAGCAGGCCGCCGCCGCCACGGTGGAACGGCTGGAAGCCAACAACCGCCGCGCCTCCGCCACCTATGAGGAACTGCAGGCCGAACTGGAATCCTACATTGCCAAACTGGAAGAAGCCCGGAAGGCCGGGGACAACGTAGCCCAGGCGGACGCCCTGAAAAATATCCAGGATCTGGGACGGCGCATCAAGACGGCCGGGGATGCCGGACAACTCACTTCCACGCAGGTCAAGGGGCTGGCCGGGCAAATCACCATTGCGGCAACGCGCATCCTGGGCATGTCCAGCGCCCTCCGCGGGGCGATCCCGTTCATTCATTTATTCGGAACCACCATCAAAACGGCGATGGGGCCGTTGGGCTGGGCCATGCTGCTGATCCAGGGGCTGACCGCCGGCATTACCGCCCTGATTGACCACTTCAAGACCAAAAGCGACGAATTGGAGCGGCAGGCGGAACAGGCAACCGAAAGGATGAAAAAACGTGCCAGGGATGCTGCCGAATCTATCAAAAAGAGTTATGAAGCCATCCAGGACTATAACAAAGCCGACCGGACGCAGGAAATCAACAAAGGGTTCGAGGACTTCATCAAGGGCATTACGGCGGAATACCGTTTGCAGACCCAGGAAATTGAGCGGCAAATCCAGTTGAGAAGACCGCCGGCATTACCGCCCTGATTGACCACTTCAAGACCAAAAGCGACGAATTGGAGCGGCAGGCGGAACAGGCAACCGAAAGGATGAAAAAACGTGCCAGGGATGCTGCCGAATCTATCAAAAAGAGTTATGAAGCCATCCAGGACTATAACAAAGCCGACCGGACGCAGGAAATCAACAAAGGGTTCGAGGACTTCATCAAGGGCATTACGGCGGAATACCGTTTGCAGACCCAGGAAATTGAGCGGCAAATCCAGTTGAGAAG
>ENA-OXQU01000129-OXQU01000129.1-human-gut-metagenome-genome-assembly--contig:-NODE-129-length-36156-cov-116.073_pt1 | contig 36156 bp, 45 predicted proteins | sample MGYA00249585_ERZ652569 | MGnify/ENA primary metagenome ERZ652569 (study PRJEB26925, sample SAMN05826638) | human gut metagenome | biome: ENVO:2100002; feature: ENVO:00000062; material: ENVO:00002003...
AAAATCATCCGGGACAACTCTATTACGCTAACTTCTCAAACCGTCGTCCCTATCCTATCAGTCCGTTTCACGCGGTACAGCCCGAAATGGGGGCGGAACACGGGAATGCATTGTACGTCGAGAACGTGCTGGCGCGCGGTTTCCACGCTTGCAGCGTTGTATCACATGGAATGTTTCAAAGCGATCAAGAACAAAACGAGTTCCGGGACGCAATTACCGAAATGATGGGGGTAGAAGGAACTGGCGCGGTACTCACAGTAAGAGACGAGAATGTAGGTATTACAGAGAAACCATTTATCCGGGTGGATCAAATCGGTACGCCTATTGATTCCGATCTTTACAAATCGTATTGTGAACCATTGCGGAAAGACATTGCTATTTCTTGTTTTACAATTCCGATCCCACTTATTGATTCGTCATTGATTAGCTTTTCGAACGCGTCGGGCGAGGTGGTTAAGGAGATGCAACGCGTTTACCGCCGTTCATTGGCGCGTGTCCGCGATAAGATTTCCCGTGACCTGGCGTATATATTCGACATAGACCCGGAAATAACTAAGATTAAAAACGATTTGGAAGGCGGCGCGGATATTGTTCCGGCTACACCCGCCGACCAAGTAATAACAGATTGATATGGCATACCCGATTCAACTATTACGAGATTTATTCACGATCGCGAAGGACGTTAAAGATAGCGACATTGAAAAGGCATTTTACGAGGCTGACATGCTTGATATGTCGCCACAACTTCACCGATCGTATGAAGAGATACCGCCGGAATACCTAGGTGATATCCCGGCGCGTACAGGAGCTAATAAAGTATTGTGCTATTACGCCTTTGCGCGCTACTTGCAGACAAGCGAGCAGCAAAGCACGGCTAGCGGCCTAAAAATACAAAACTATGGGGGCAGCTACGTTTTAGCGGATGACAACAAAGCAAGGCGGTTTGAAGCGGAACGCGGCAAAGCTGATTTATTTATAGTCCCGTTAATCACGGCGTTTAAAACCGCCGGGCTGATTAAAGAGGAATGTTCACACAGGGTACAATCTAGGATATGTTTGATAAAATAATGGATGGAGTTTTTGATACGGCACGCATAGCGTCAATCGCTTTCCTACTAACGGTTACCAATGATGTAATGACGTTCTTCGTCCTGATAGTATTATTCGGCACGTTGAATTTTATAGTAGGACTTATTGCAGGTTTAAGGGCGGGCGAAAAGTACAGCCATAAAAAGGCGTTTCACGCGTTTTTTGAGTATGCTATCGCGGCGATCGTGATTCTGTTCACAGCGGCAGGCGCGCGGCTTATCGAGCCGGAGGGGAACTATACGGACTTATTGCGGTTGTTGACAACGCTCTTCGCGCTTGTGTACTCGAAGAACATTATCCGTAATTTTAAGCAAATCCAACCGGATAACGAGTTTATTGCGGTACTGGATATAGTTATTAATACGAAGTATTTAGACTTCATAAAACACTTGAAAAATGGTAAACTTCACAATTCAAGAACTAACCGCGTCAACGACGGCGAAGGCGAAGAAGATCAACAACGACCCGACGCCGGAAGTATTGGAGAATCTGAAACAGCTAATCAATAACGTACTAGACCCGCTTCGGAACGCCTACGGCAAACCGATCCGTGTTAATAGCGGATACAGGTCGCCCGCCCTAAACGCGGCGGTGAAAGGTTCTAAGACGTCGCAGCACATGAAGGGGCAGGCGGCAGACATTACAGCGGGAAGCAAACAGGAGAATAAGAAACTTTTCGATCTGGCACAAAAACTCAATTTACCGTTTTGCCAACTTATCGACGAAAAGAATTTTTCATGGGTGCATATCTCATACGATAAGAACAACGTGAAACGCCAAATCCTGCATCTATGAAAATAACGTTAGATAAGATATTAGTGTGTTTGCTTGTTCTCCTAGCCATTTTACTATATAATTCGTATAAGACAGTGCGAGAGCAGAGAAAAGAGCTAGAAAGGCAGGAAAACAACATTACCGCGCTTAACACCGAGGCAGTAGCGTTCAAGACTACAGCAGGCGATTATGCGGAACAGGCTAGGCAGCTAAAATTAGAGCGTGACGAGCTGGAACTGTATAACGCTGATCTATATAATAAGGTACGCGAGGCGGGGGTGAGAATAAGAGAGCTAAAGAACGCTACAAGGGCCGAGACAGTTACCAAGGTAGACACCGTGGTTAAAACAGAATACCGTGACGGAAACAAAGAAAACCGATTCGCACACTATTTCGACGGATGGAATGATATACAAGTCGAAGCCCGACCGGACACTACGATTATAAAATCTAATAGTGTAGACACGATCGACGTGATCGGATCGGTCAAGCAAAAGCGTTTTTTATTCTTCCGGATCGGAAAACCGAAACAAACGGTAACCGTATCGAATAAAAACCCAAAATCTAAAATACACGTAGAATTCTCGGCAGAATTCGACAAATAACGCTTTTCATCTTTTATAAACTCCCTTTCGTCTTTTACACTAGAAAACTTAAAACGCTGATTCTTAACGAGTTGGCGTTTTTGCTTGTGAATGATTAAAATTTGTATCTTTTGCACTTAACTCACTAATAAATAGTACTTTATCCATCAATATATACCAAATGTAAAAGATGTAAAGATGTTATATAGAGATAAGAATGAAAAAGTAATATAATCTATAAAATATGTAAATATATGAATTAATATGTGAATGAATTTATGGAAATATTTGATTTTAAACTTTATAGAAAACTATGTTTTATCTTATACACATCACCCGTTTTTGCCACTTAACTAACTGACACGCAATTAGTTAATGGCGTAAAGATGCATTTAAAAAGGGCTATTTGTCGTTTACACCGTTATCAAACCTTCAAAACCGTTAATCAGAGTTAAATTACTAAAGTTTTTTGGGAAAACGTTTGGTAGTTCAAAATAAAGCCGTACCTTTGTCACATCGAAATGAGAAACCAACTAAATTTGTTGAACTATTCCGATACCGGAGAATCGTTTTAAACATTACTAGATATGGCAGCAATAGACATTTACAAATTAGAAGCGTTCTTTTATAAAGTGATAACGGAGAGGATTAAAGCGTGCGAAACGATCGGAGAGGTCACGAACATATACGGTTATCCGGGTGTGTCGGGAATGGTCTACAAAGATTTGCTACGAGAAGAAGAAGCCGGAAAAAAGTTTAAATATAAAATCCGAGGCTTTATTATTCCACATGCCAAACGGTACGAAAGCATTTTCGAACAAGCCCGGAAAGCCGCTTTTTCCGATCACGTTAAAACCTTTAGGGGCTCTAATGAACTTAGTTTTAAATTCAATAAAAAGATGCAATGGAAAAAGTAGAGTTAATCACAGTCGCGGAAGCCGCCCGGATCGCCGAGGTTACGGAAAATGCGATACGCTATCAACTCAATGCGGGAAAGCTCACCCGTTACGAGAACGGCGTAGGAAAAATCAGAGTGAACAAAAACGAGCTGTTAGAAACAATTTTTAATTTTAAGAAAAAATGAAAGTAGTAATTGAATTAATTGGAAACGAGAGTAAACAGGAGTTGTTGGCAACTTCCAACTATTTGCGCGAACTAGCGGGCGAAAGTGCACCCGTAACAGTTGAGAAGAAAACAGACCTTGACAAGTTGGCGGACGCGGTTGTAGAAGCAACAAAAGCGAAAGGTGAAGAAGCGTGCTTGCCGTTATTGATGGAAGCAGAGCGCGCGAAGGCACGTGCTAAGCGTACCGCGAAGCCCGCACCAGCGGAAGCACCCGCCGCACCCGCCGCACCAGCGGAAGCACCCGCTGCACCAGCGGAAGCACCCGCTGCACCCGCTGCACCCGCTGCACCCGCTGCACCAGTAGAGAAGCCCGCCAAGGGCGAAACGGAGCACACAGTGGAAGAGTGTAAGCAATGGGCAATGAAGGCTCTAAACGCAAAGAAACGCCCCTTAGTGCAAGAAGCGTTTGAACAGGTAGGCGCAACGTCTTTCCCGACACTTAAAGAGAGCATGTTCGCGGAGTTCATCGAATACATCTCAACTCGTCTGTAATGGGACACGCAGAAAGAGATCACGCGATTTTATCGCCGAGTAGCGCGAAACGGTGGATCAACTGCACACCGTCTGCGCTACTTGCAGAAGAAGCAGGCAGCAAGTCAAGCGTTTACGCAGAAGAGGGGACGCTAGCCCACGAGATAGCCGAATACGCTTTGACTAAATATTTGGGAGGCGAATACGATCCGATAATTGACGATGCAGTGCCGTTGAAAAACGAACATCTTGAAAACCCGCTTTTCGGCGTAGACATGGCGGATTATATACGGAGCTATTGCGAGTATGTTATCGGAGAAGGCTACGAGATGCAAAAACAGGACGGCGGGTGCCGGACGTTCCTAGAGCGTCGAGTAGACATTACGGACTTCGCGCCGGATTCGTTCGGATCGGTAGACGTAACACTAGTATCTGACAAGACGATCCATATTATTGATCTGAAGTACGGCGCAGGTGTCCGGGTATCGGCTGACATGAACGAGCAAATGTTAATGTACGCTCTTGGAACTTTGAAAAGCCTTGAATCGGATCGTATCGAAAAAATCCGTATGACGATCGCACAAGTCAGATTAGACCACTACGACACGTTCGAAATGTCTAAAGAGGATTTGTTAGCGTGGGCGGATAAAGTGCTTAAGCCCGCCGCAAAGATGGCAATACGGGGTGTAGGAAAACAGGTTATCGGAAGTTGGTGCGGATTTTGCCCGGTTAAAGCCCAATGCAGGGCGCAACGGGACGCCATACTTGCAGATTTCGACGAAAAGCCCGAACCGCTGTTATTATCTGACGAGGAGATAGTAGACCTAATTGGCAAGATCGACACGTATAAGAGTTGGATCGAATCAGTTAATAAGTACGTCTACGATAGAGCGATACAGGGGCACAAATGGGAGGGCTACAAGCTCATTGCGGGTAGAACTAGCCGAGTTATCAAGGACGAGGCAAAGATACGCCAAGCACTCCTAAACGAGTTCCTAGAGGACGAGGTTTTAAACATCAAGTTAAAAGGTATCGGCGATCTTGAAAAACTGTTAGGTAAAAAGGTATTTAGCGCTAGATTTGGAGACGCGATCGAATCGCGACCCGGCGCACCAAAGCTAGTACCGGAATCCGCTAAGGGTGTGGAATACAGCCCGCTTTGCGACTTCGACGTAGAAGGCTAACAGAAGTTAAAAAACAATTAAAGAATGTATAACAGGTTTGAAGTCTAAAATAAAGTAATATCTTTGAACCAAATTAAAATCTTAAAAATTATGAGTAGAAAATTGATCTTAAAAAACGTACGTTTCTCTTATGTAAGAGTTTTTGAACCGGAGCAATTCAACGGAGTAGGTGACTTCCATTATAGCGTAGTACTCCTGATCCCCAAAACGGACATCGCCCTAGTTAAGCAAATTAATGATGCGGTTAAGGCAGAAGCACAGGACTATTTTTCAAGGGACCCAAAATTCAAGGGACGTGTGCCGGAAAATTACAAAAGCCCGTTAAAGGATGGTGACGCGCCGGAGAAAGAAGGGCAAGCCGGATATGAAGGTATGTATTACATTACCGCGAAGCGGAAAGAGGAGCACGGGCAACCGATCGTAATCGACAAGGGTAAACGCCCGATCACGGTGAAGGAGGATATGTATTCTGGCTCTTGGGGCGTGGCTTCCATCTCAATTTACGGTTACAACATGAGCGCCGATAACCGTGGTATCACAGCCGGATTGAACGGAATACAAAAGGTAACTGATGATGATCGGCTAGACGGCGGATCAAGTGTCAACGACTTCGAGAACTTGGAGGACGAAAACGACGATCCATTTGGGATGAACGTTCCATTTTAAATTACAGTGAATTTTTAAATATAATTATTAATCAATCTCGTTAAAACAGGTGTAAAATGATTCTCAAAAGCCGTGCCGAGTAGAAGCGGTGCGGCTTTTAACTTTAAAACCCCTAAAAACATGAAACCAATTTTTATAGATTTTGAAACTTATTCAAGCGAGGACATAAAGAGCGGCGGCGCGTACAGATATACGCAATCGCCCGACTTTGAAATACTTTTGATAGGTTATGCGATCGAAGATGGCGACGTTAATATTATAGATATGACACAGCCCGGAGCTATTATAAAGTTTGCCGCTTTTGTTCGTCTCATCTCGTTACCGCAATATACGATCGTAGCGCACAACGCGCAGTTTGAACGCCTGTGTTTGAAAGCATATAAGGTAAACATTCCCGCGGATCGCTTCATGTGTACCGCGACACTGGCGTTATATGCAGGATTCCCGGAGAGCTTGGGAAACCTTTCCAAGGCTCTCGACTTGACAGAAGGCAAGAAGGGTACAGGGATAGCCCTTATAAAATTCTTCTGTCAACTTCAAAAGCCCACTAAATCGAACCCGGAAGAGTACCGTAATTATTCGAAAGACTTTCCCGATAAATGGGAGGAATTTATGGACTATCTAAGATATGACGTCTTATCAGAGCGTGAAGCACTAGGACGCCTAGATTATTGCAATTTCCCACAGTCGGAAATAGAACTGTATAAACTGGATCAGGACATTAATGACAACGGAATACATATCGACATGGAACTTGCAGAAAGAGCGGAAGCCCTAAACGACGAATATTGCGAAGGACTAAAGAACGATATAAAGACAAAGTATGGTATTTCATCCCTGAAATCAACGATCCAACTAAAAGACTTTGTAATGATCCAAACCGGAAAGAACTATGATTCATTCCGCAAAGAGGACATAGACGCTATCATAGCCGAGTGCGATAATGAGCGCGTAGACGAGGTTTTGAACGCCCGGAAGATCATAAACAAGACGAGCAACGCCAAATATACCGCGATGCGCAATTGCGTGTGCTTCGACGGACGTGTACACGGCTTATATAGATTTTACGGCGCGGGGCGTACTGGCAGATGGGCGGGGAGGTTGGTGCAAATGCAGAATTTACCGCGTAACTACATACACGATTTAGACGGCGCACGCGAGAACGCTAAACACTTTTGTCTGGCTGACTTCGAAACGTTTTGGGGAAATGTGCCTGACACGTTATCGCAGCTTATCAGAACAACGTTTGTAGCACCGGAGGGCACTACATTCCATATCGCCGACTATTCCGCTATCGAAGCGCGCGTACTGGCTTGTCTTTGCCGTGAAGAGTGGCGCATAGACGCTTTTAAGCATAGTAAGGACATTTACGCCGTTTCCGCCAGTATGACGTTTGGGCTACCCGTGGAAGAGTGCGGAAAAGGTACTCATTACCGCCAGCAGGGTAAGGTAACCGAGCTTGCATTAGGGTATGGTGGCTGGGTCGGTGCTATGTCTGCAATGGACTATGAAAACGCTATAGACCCGTCGCTGTACAAGGATATTATATTGCGGTGGCGTGACGCTTCTCCGCGCATCGTAGAATTTTGGGAGGCGCTGGATAGTCGGGCTAAACTCTGTATCAGGAACAAAAAGGACGTGGAGGTTATCCGGTACGGCGTACACGTTTGTACATTTCAATGGTTTAAAGAAAACAATTCCCTAGCAATTTTATTACCTTCGGGCCGTCGTTTGTTTTACCCGTTTTGCCGGATCGCCACAAAAAGCGTGAACGGACGAGACAGGGAGGTTATAACATACAAAGGTCAAGACCTCACGGGCAAATGGGCGGACTTAGATACATACGGCGGAAAGCTAACCGAAAATATAACACAGGCTATCAGCCGCGACCTTTTGGCATATGGTATGCAGACAATTGTACAACGTTATCCTATGGTTAAAATCGTGGGACATATCCACGACGAAACGGTAAACGAAACGCCTTTAGATGATTTTGGAGACCCGGTTGTTTCGCTGGATGAAATTTGTACAGCTATGGCAGCTACACCAAAATGGGCGGAAGTTTTCGGTATTCCGCTAAAGGCAGAAGGATTCACTAGTAATTATTATAAGAAAGATTAATTAACATGGAAAAATACACCTTATCACTTGCAGGTTCTTCAGCGTCTCTGAAATGGAAGGCGGTGCGCCTCACATGGGACGATTTTGTAAAACGTTTAGGTACGCCCGTTATCACTAACGAAACGGTACGCGAGTACGATAAACTGGATAAGCCCGCCAAATCGTCTTTGAAAGACGTAGGCGGATTCATGGCTGGCGAGCTTTCAGGATCGCAACGCCTGAAAAAGGCAGTTATGTCTCGTACAATGATAACGCTGGACATTGACTTTGCCGATGATCTTTTCCCGATAGACTTTGAGGATCGTTTTCACGGATATGCAGCGGTTATATATACAACGCGTTCGGATAGACCGGGCGCGCGCCGTTACCGTCTTATCATGCCTTTCAAAGAAGAGGTTACTGACGTGGTTATGTACGAGGCGGCAGCGCGTAAAGTAGCCGAGTTGTTAGGTATTGATCTATTCGATAAAACAACGTTTCAGCCGGAACGTATGATGTACTGGCAATCTCTTTCCAAAGATCAAACCGGGCTTTTCGAAGTGTTTGCTGGCGAGCCGATAGAAGCCGAGTATCTAATAGGTTTGTATGGAGACAATGAAGAATGGCGCGACGTGCGCAACTGGGCTTTCCATTCAGAAGTAGACCGCGACACCCGCGCGATCATTAGTAAGGAAATGGCGAAAGACCCTAGAGACAAAGAGGGCTTAGTAGGCGCGTTTTGCCGCTCGTACACGATACAGGCAGCAATAGAAAAATACCTACCGGACGTTTACACGGAGGTAGACAACGGGCGTTATACATACGCGCTTGGATCGGGTGCAGCGGGTTTAGTTGTGTATGATGACGTACTCTGTTTTTCCCACCACTCAACCGACCCGATCGGAGACGGACACGCTTATAACGCCTATGATCTCGTACGGGTGCACAAGTTCGGACACCTAGGCAAAGAAGATAGCAACCGGGAAATGAACAAGCTAATTTGCGCCGATAAAGAATGTGTTAAGGATATGGTATCGCTTGACGACGACCTAGCCGACTTCGAAGAATACACGGACGAGGTTAAGAGCGACGCGCAGACCGCCGAGGAACTGGTTTGGGACTTGGATAAAAAAGGTGATAAATTGTGTACCGTTCGCAACTTCGTTAATGCTTTCAAGTGTGATCCACTATTAAACGATCTGTTAGCATACGACTTGTTCCTAGACACGATCGTGTACACCCGTACGCCGTTCTTCTCGAAGGACATCAAGAAGGGTGATATGCTGGACGATACTGCCGTAGCGATTATCCGTGGACGTATAGAGGATTTGCATGGTATTTACAACGACAGCAAATTAAACGACGCGCTGGAAAAGGTTTGCAGCGAAAACGCTTTTCACCCTATCAAGAAGTATCTAGAGGCACAAAGATGGGACGGCGTGAAACGTATTGATAATTTTTTGGTTGACTACATGGGTGCGAAGCCTAGTATATACGTTTCCGAGGCGTTCCGTAAAATGATGGTTGCCGCTGTTACTAGAGTTTATGAGCCGGGCCGCAAATTCGATACGGCTTTGGTTATGTATTCAGGACAGGGCGCAGGAAAGTCCACGCTTATACAGTCCCTTTCAAAAGGTTGGTTTAATGATTCATTAACCGACATATCCGGGCAAAAAGCATACGAAGCGATACAGCACGCTTGGATCGTAGAGCTAGCCGAGTTATCAGCCCTTCGCCGCTCGGACGTGGAAGCCACAAAGAACTTTATCAGCAAGCGGGAAGATACATATCGTAGCGCATACGCCCGCCGCGTCAAGACACACAGGCGTCAATGTGTGTTCTTCGGGTCTACCAATGACGATGAGTTTTTGAAGGACAAGACCGGAAACCGCCGTTTCTTTCCGATCGAGGTATGCGCCAACAAAAACACACACAAGCTGTTTGAAAAGTCTTTTGAGGCGGTGGTAGACCAACTTTGGGCGGAAGCAATGGAGCTGTACATGTTGGGTGAAAGCCTTGTTTTGTCTGACGAAGCCGAAGCGATCGCCAACGAAGGCCGCGAGGAATTTACAGAAGAAAGCCCGCTAGTAGGTATTATAGAAAACTACGTAGATAAGCTTTTCCCAGCCGACTATGAAGACCGCACCGAACAACAACGCGCTGACTTCTTGGCCGGATCACTGGAAGAAGAGGGAACGGTTCAAAAAAATACGTTCTGTTTGATGGAGCTTTGGGTCGATGCACTGGGACGCCGGAAAGAAGATTATACAAGCGCGAAGGGGCGCGAACTGGCAACAGCTATGAGACAGTTAGGCGGATGGTACAAAGGAAAGTTAAAAAGAACAAAATTATATGGTCAACAAGTAGTTTATATCCGTAAAGGTAGCGAGGAAAGCAAAAAATTACTATCTTTGTGATACAAAACTTTCTTTTCTAATTTTTAAGGTTAATACTTTTAGGGTGGTTTTTCAGTTAAAAAGGCTTTCGTAGTGATACGCGAGCCTTTATTTTTGTTAATATTTCAAAGTTTTTTCCGAAAACATTTGGTAGTTCAAAATAAAGACGTACCTTTGCTTTCACAATAACCAATTAAAGATATGAAAGTACAAGCCTATTTAAAGAACCACAGCAAAAACGAGTTTTACATTAAACCGTTGAAAAAAGGATATTACGCCGTTATGGACGGTTACGATAAAAGTATGGCGTCTTTGGAAATATCAGAAGAAGCCGCTATAAATAAGATGAACGAGTTGAACCAATTAAGAAACGGAAGAGTGTGAAAACTAACAAAGGAGAACTAAGCGAGGCGGATTTAAAAGCCCGCCGCCGCTTCTGGAACAAGAAAGGATTTTTCGGGGAACCTACGAAGAAAGAATTAGAACGTAGATCTATGAAAATGCAGAAACTAGTTAAAGCGCTGAAAACCTTTTCTATTGAAGAAGTTACAAAAATACGCGCTACAGAATATCCGGGTAAATTCTTCACCAATGATATGTATGCCGTATGGCGCGCTAGCAAATCAGATTTTAATCACGCAATATCAACCTTTAAAATTTTTAGATCATGAAACAATATGAGGTAATTTATGGAAACGCCAATTGGCGATCACGGATCGGTGTATGGGCGAAGAGCGTTAAAGACGCTAGACGCCAAGTAAAGGAGAACTTGAAAAACGGGTTATCAATCATTAAAATTATAGAGTTATGAAACAATTTGTAGTTTACACTTTTTGGGCGATCCTGTTTGTATTATTCATTTTATTATGTTGCGAGCCAACAACACGCGTATGATACAGATATTGAAAGCAGTGATTATAACGACGGACTGTGTTATAATACAGGACTACACAAAAGTCCAAGATGGTTTAGGTGTGTATGCCGTATCAGACATTGAATCGGAAAGGCAGTATATCGCAGATTGTCAGACCCTGGCGGGATTTACGGTTAAGCGAGTTGACTTAACGTATGTAACGTATGTAAAGGAGGAGACTAAATGACATATTATCCATTTAAACTTATAAAATTTTATTGTATGGAAAGTAAAGAACAAAGTTTTAAAAACCAAATCATTAAAGATTTAAGAGCTGGGAATTTGTCCCGTAACCTAATTAAAATAATATTAGGAGATGGCGCATTACGTCTAAGACGTAGCCAAGTAGATGTTATATGTGAGTGGATGGTTCAGAATACAAACGCGTGGAGGGTGGTAATAGATGACAAGGGTACTGTGGTAGTATTTTCGCATACTCCATTCCGCCCGGAGGACTGGGACAACGTAGAGGACTATAAACACGTTCTTCGCCAAATGTTCGGAGACTTCGGAACGAAGGATTTTTTAAACCGTAGGTGTTCTATGATGGAATCATATGGGATAAGAATGAACTTAAAAGACCTTGGAACGATGGAAGAAGCTCCACAGGCGGCAGTGTATGAATATGTGCGCATGGTGTTTGGAGATGAGAAAGTGTTAGCTATGGTACTAGAGGTCAACGATAACAACGAGAAGTTAGTAGCGATCCTATCAGGCACAGGGAAAGGGCAAAAGTACTGGGTTACAAGTACCAAGGAAATGGAAGTAGTTCCTGACGACGTGGCGATATCCGAGCTAGTCCGGCTAAAGGAGGAATGGAAGAACAAGAAGCGCGAGGAAGCCATAGCGAAACGGCGCGAAGAGCTTTGCGAGAAGTACGGCAATATCAGACCCGGAACGTATTTAAGAGCACAAAACTCTCTTTATATCGTGGATTCCGTAGACATGGAGGACGGCACGGCAAAGTGTGTTAGGTTGGTGGATTTAGGGATTAACTTCCCGGCGAACGAGAAATGTGTTTTGCATTTAGAGAACGGGTTTAAAATAGCAACGCCGGAAGAAGTGGCAAAAATTTTATTAAAAGAATATAGCAATGAGTAACAAGAAGAAATTAAAGTCTCGCGATGGAGCAACCCGGATAACACCGGACAAAAGTACAGGTGAATTTTGCGGGCTGTACAAGCTGCAAATGTATACTAAGGATACCCTATCGTGGAGCGATTTAGAAGGGTGCACCGGTCTGACATGGACGGAAGCAACAACAGCCCGGAAGAATTACGTAGCGTTACGGAAAGCGTGCAAAGTGGCAAATGGCGCGAGCCTGCATATTAACGTACCTGCAAATGAAGTCTACGGAAACTAGCGAGAAGGTATTCGAGCGTACTATGTCTAAGTACGTCGAGAATAAAGGAGGGATGGCGGTTAAACTGCTATCCCAATTTATTAACGGTTTGCCGGATCGAATGTACTTGTTACCGGGCGGGACGGTTATCTTTGTTGAGTTCAAGTCTACGGGCTGCAAGCCTAGACCGATACAGCGCGTTATACTGGATCGGATCGCCGCGCTTGACTTCAACGTACGCGTAGTGTCGAACCCGGACGAATACAATGATCTGAAGGACTTGATAGATTTTTATGTTAACGGGCGTTAACTATGAGCGCTTAATGCAAATCAAAGTTAAGAGTTTACCCTATATTTTGGTAGTATGAAAAGAACCCGTATCTTTGAAATGTCAAAAGGAAATAATCACTTAAAAATTAAAGAATATGGAAATTAAAGATGTGAAAATTAACAGATACGCGTGGTTACTTAAGGTTGTTGATCATTCAGAACCGGAGCTTAAGATTAGTTATATAGACCTGTACGGATTAACAGAGGGTGAAGCCGTAGCAAAGGTACACGAGATAAAGAATAAATCTCTACAGTGTAAATTATACAGGCTATACGTAGTTATATAAACAAGAAGAATTTAATTAACCTGGGCGGGTAACACCGCCCACAACACCCAAAAGATATGAATAAGCAAAATAACACCTACGTAGTCTATGACTGCAACGGAAACAATACAGGAGTGAGCTATCAGGCGAGTAATAAAGCCGAAGCCATGAAACTATTTAAAGCTGATACCGCGAATTACAGAAAGTACGGTTACTACGGAAAGTTAGCAAGATGGTACGACGGAGGCGTTTACGGATCAACAGGAAAAATTTATTAAATAAACCCGGCGGGGTAACACCCGCCACAACACCCAAAAGAAAATGAAAGAAAAAGTTTTAATCATTGGCAGACCCGGAACGGGTAAAACCAATTTAGGAAATGTGCTATCCGAGTTAATGAATTACAATTTAGTGGATGAAGTTCCATCGGCGCAGTGGCTATTCGTAAATGCCGAACCGAGAACGATATACGTGTCAAACAGTATAACAAGGGCAGAAGCCACCCTGTATCTAAGGAATTTCACAGTAATCGCAGTATCAAACTTATAAAAATTAGAAATCATGAAAAAGTTAATCAGTATTTTAGCAGTAGTTTTATTATCAGTTAGCGCAATGGCGCAAGTATCAACCGCAAGTGGAAGCCTAAAGACACTTAAGTCTTTCCGTCTGGGAACATGTAAGATCGTGGAAGTCACGAAAGGCGATGCAGTGACGTATCAGATCACCGGACAACTAGCCGGAACTAGTTCCCTGGAAATGGATATTGATCTAGGCGACGCGGATAAAGCCATTAAGACACTTTTAAGCCTAGCCGAGTACAAACCATCAAGTAGCAACGAGATAGTACACCTTAATAACCCGGCAGGGCATACCGCACGTTTCCCGAAGATGGCGGGCGTATGGCAGATATTCAGCCCGGGCAATCAGTTCACGGTTAACATCTCGCGTAGCGAGCTTAAGAAGATGGCGGAAGCGATAACTAATAATAAGTAAGATCATGGAAGTATATAGAAACAACAACGGGCAATTACTCAAAGTAACAAAAGCCCAAAACGGACGGATCATAGCAAAGTGTGGAAATGAAACGAAGAGTTTCGAGAATGAAAAGCAATTTAACGTGCACCTGTATAACAAAGGCTTTCACCTTGCAATGACAGATCGAGCCACAATGTTTGCCCGCCGATACGAAGAAGCCGGGGACTTATCAACGTTTATTGATATGATCCCCCACAAAGAGCTAGCCTTTCAGAAAGACGGGTCAATTTACACATGCTGGTTCTTAGCGTTCAAGCCTAACGGCATGGTAGAGGTTAAGGCTAATACGGATTTCTCGTACACGAACGAGCTAGGATATAAGGCCGTGACGTTGAACATTTCAGATTTAATCGTAATTCAGGGAGGGATCGAATAATGGTAGACTTCAACAAAAAACTAAAGATAGACCGCATCAACCTGTTTTGTAATGTGGTTACGAAGATGGCGAACGGAACGCCCGCCGAGGGTTACGCGATAGGAGACGCTATAAAGCAATTACCGGAGAACCTGCAACAGTATTTAATATCAGAAGTGCCGGACACAATACTAAGAAGAGAGTACAGCCGCCGGGAGCTCCATAAAGGAGACAGCGCGGTATTCGAAGGGGCTGACACAGTGGCCGAGGTTTACAAGGAAGAAGTGTTTAACGCTAACCGGGCGGAAGCCGTGAAGGACCTGCTAGGGGTTAAATCACAGTTCCCAGATATACTGGACGTGATCGAAGAAGTACTAAAGTGTTTCCCGGAGCGGTACACGTTAGACGATATTTACGATATGTTATATAAAAAGGATTTGGGGCTATGAGTGAAGGATTCAAAAAATCGGCTTCGTATTCGGATGAATGGTACACGCCAAAATTCATTATGGACAGTTTAGGCAAATTCGATTTAGACCCGTGCGCACCGAGCGTGCCTCTATTCAAAACCGCCGAAATAATGTATAACGAATTCGACGACGGACTAGCGCAGAAATGGAAGGGGCGTGTATGGCTTAACCCGCCATATTCACGCCCGTTAATAAACAAGTTTATGCGCCGGATGGCAGAGCACAACCGAGGGACGGCTTTAATTTTTTCCCGCACCGACACGGAACTATTTCACACGGAAGTGTTCAGCAAGGCAACTGCCGTTAAGTTCCTCAAGGGTAGGATCAAGTTTCTAAAGCCTGACGGTACAGAAGCCGGATCGCCCGGATGCGGTAGCGTGTTAATTGCGTATGGTGAAGAGGATGCGAATATATTAGAATGTAATGAACTGGAAGGAAAATTTATAAGATTATGAAAACAATAACGATAGGCGGGCGTACCTACGGAGAGGTAGAGGTAGGCGAGAAAGTAGCCTGTAAAGGTTGCATTTTTTACACCGTAGGATGGGACTTGAACACGCCACAGTGTACCGCGGTTAATACCCCCGAGATTCAATGCGACGCGGATAATAGGGAGGACGGAAAGAATGTGGTATTTAAATTAATGGCTAACAATGTTACAGAGGAGTAATTTACACGGCTACCAGCGTACCGCCGTCGAGCACATCAAGGAACACCCGGACGCGGCTCTATTCCTTGATATGGGACTGGGAAAAACGGTGAGTACGCTAACCGCCGTAGCCGATCTTATAAATGAGTTCGAGGTAACTAAGGTTTTGATCGTAGCGCCGAAGCGTGTCGCCGAAATGACATGGGGGGACGAGATCGAGAACTGGGCGCACATCCGCCACCTTCGTTTGTCAGTGATAAAAGGCACGGCGAAGCAACGCGAGATAGCGGCGAGGGCGGAAGCCGACGTTTACACCGTGAGCCGCGACAACCTTGTATGGCTTCTGCAAATGTGGGGCGGGTCGAAAGTGCCGTACGACATGCTGGTACTGGACGAATTAAGTAGTTTCAAGAACCATCAGTCTAAACGCTTCAAGGCCGCGAAGATTATCCGGCGCAGTGTTAGCAGGGTGGTAGGTCTGACAGGAACACCCGCGCCGAACGGACTAATAGATCTATGGGCGCAAATGTATTTAGTCGATGGGGGGCAAAGGTTGGGAAAGACAATAACCGACTACCGGGCTAACTATTTCAGACCGGGAGCGCAAAACGGCGGGATTGTTTACGAGTACAAACCGCTAGCGACAACTGAGGCGGTATTAGGCGAGAAGATAGCCGACATTACTCTATCAATGAAGGCGTTAGACTTCCTGGATATGCCGGAACTTACATACGTGAACAACTACGTAGAATTGTCCCCGAAGGTGAAGAAGATGTACGACAAGTTTGAAGAAGAACAGGTTTTGCAGCTACTAAGGGATTCCAACTACGACTATGCCGAGATCACTGCACTAAGCGCCGCCGCCTTATCAAACAAACTCTTGCAGTTCGCGGGCGGATCGGTTTACGATGCAGACCGGAATGTAAGGGCGGTGCACGATGAGAAACTGGAAACGTTGGTTGAGATGGTGGAAGCCGCGAACGGATCGCCCGTGCTAGTGGCATACAACTTCCAACACGAGAAGGCGCGCATACTGGAAGCCTTGAAAGGTTTTGGAGCGGAAGCCCTTGAAGGCGTGGACAGCGTGCGCAGGTGGAACGAGGGAAAGATACCCGTCCTAGTGACACACCCGGCTAGCGCGGGGCACGGTCTGAATATGCAGAAGGGAGGAAACCGGATCATCTGGTACGGTAATACTTGGAGCTTGGAACTTTATCAGCAGTTCAACGCGAGGTTATGGAGACAGGGACAAAAGAATAGCGTGTTTGTTCACCATATCGTAACGAAAGGCACGATAGACGAGCGGGTTATAGCGGCGTTAAGCGGAAAGGCGGATACGCAAAATGGACTTATGGACATGGTTAAGGAACTAATTAAAAAATATAGAGTATGAAGAGGATAAATTATAAGGCGGGCGATATAGTCGCATTAGTCGACGGAGTGCATTACAAGTACTTAGGATTTAACAGGAGGCTGGGGGGTTATTTGTACGAGCCGATAGAGCCCCAAGTAGTTTCTATATTCTGCACCTTGACAGATGAAGAGTGTGAGAAGTGCAAGCTAAATAAAGGTACAGTACCTTTTGCGTGGAAAATGGACGATAATATAACAATAATAAAGAAAGTATGAAATCAACAAATTACAAAAAAGGTGATGTAGTGATTTTGGGCGATGGAAAACGCTACAAGTATTTAGGTACAAAACGCGTAGCGGGTATCAATACGGACGCGTACAAACCGTTAGACGGAGAGACCGGGTTCGCCTTGCTGGAGGACACCGAGGGCGGTTTCGTTCCGTTCGAAAATAAGTTATCCGTCGAGGTGGTAGGCTTGAAGTGGTACGAGAAAGTATTACAGTGGTGGAAAGCGTCTAACCGCTGGAAACATTTCCTATTCGCCATCCCGTTAGGCGCGGTATGCGGAGCGCATTTCACTACCGGCGTAGGGCTGGGGATGGAAATAAAGGATCACCTGTACGGCGGGAAGGCTGATTTCGTGGACTTCGCGTTAACCGCGGTTGGCGGCTTTATCGGGCATGGGGCGATGCTCCTTATTGGTTTGGACTATATGATAGGGTATTTAATCAATTTAATATAATAAGGTATGATAGTATTTGTAATTTTGCTAGTATTATTAGCTACATTATCTATAACGTGTGCACTGATCGCGTTTATAAACGGAAGCGAAAAATGGGTGGTTAGATTTTCAATCGGGTTCGCCGTTTTTATATTTGTAGCGTTATTATCATTAGTATATATGTTTATTAAACAATAAGGTATGGAAAATATGAATCATTTATTCAGAGAACAAGAAATGAAGGAACAAGAGTTAGCAGGCATCAGAACCGGGCGTTTCAAAACCGCACTGGACCGTGCGGAGAAAGCGCAATACAATATGAGAGTGAAGATAGACAAGGCGGAAGCCGAGAGAGTTATGGTATACGCCGAACGCGTACCGAGAAACGCGAAGGAGATAACAACCATAACGATATACCGGAAGAACGAGCCGCAACACCGGGTGGACTTATCGAGGGTTGAGGCGCTCCGTTTGATCAGTGAAATTAAAGAAGCGCTGAAATTATGATGAAGGAGGCATTGAAAATGCTGGGACAAATGGTCCTGGCAATCGCGGCGGGGATCGCGCTTGGTTGTGTTTTAGTATGTATCTTAAATAATTTGTAATATGCCGACACCATATATTAAGAAGAAACAGAGAAGGGTTCTATTGGTTGAAGATATGGCACGCGTTTATAATCTTCACGCGTTCTTCATATTCAACTGGCTTGAGGCAAACGGTGTGAAGTACGCCAAGGTGAAGGGCAAACCGTTTCACGCCGTAAATGCCGAGATATTCTGCGAGGCGATCCGGGATATAATGTATGCAGCTAGTAAGGTACGGGATGACCGGAACACACGGATGCAGCCGGAGCGAATACCAACAATAGAAAACATGCTATATCGTGACAAGGACAAGAAGCGCGTAGGGCCCTACGAAAATGATGACATAGAACGCCCGATCTACACGAGCAAAGACACCGAGACGAACAAATACGGCATAGAGGTTTCAATGCTGTACCGGGTCAATATGTATTGTGACGGTAGCAGGACGCTGGACAAGTTGAACCACCGTACTTTGAGATGGGAAAACACAGAAAGGGCGGAGAAATGGAAATGTAAAGAAATTTTAGACGACTGGAAGGTTTTATACGGGTTGGTTATGTAGGAATTGAGGGGTTAATGTATAAAAACGTTAACCCCTTTTTGTGTTAAAATCGTTAACACGCTTTTGGCGCACTTCTACAAAAACTTTGTGAGAAAAAACTTTTTATAGAGAAAGCTTGATTTTAACGGTATTTTAACTAAAAAGCCTGTTTTTGACAAAAAAGTAGTGAAAACCTTCTTTTACATTGCTATTTCATCATTTACACCTGACCAGGCCCACAGGACGCAGAACGCGTTTTTCAAGTTTTTGATGTAAATGGTTAAAATTTGTATCTTTCACACCTAACTTGCTTATTTATAGTACTTTATACTGTAATATAGTGTATTTGTAAATGATGTAAAGATGATTACTAGTGGAGTATATTTTAATAAGTAATAGTATAGTTAACATAAATATACTATTGTTATTTTAAATAATTTATTTGGGGTATTTTTTAAAATATATCTAATAGGAAAACGTCTTTTTATCTTTTCATCATTTACACTTGGGTTGAAATGCCCTATTCATCGGGGTTTTGGGTGTAAACGATAGCTTTGATAGGCATAAATAAGGCGATTTGGGTGGAAAAAGCGTATTTTTGTAGAGTTGTAAATAAAAATTATATGGCTACAAAGAAGAAACAAATTATAGAAACTACGAAGCCCGTGGAGCTTCCAAAGGAGAAGCCCGTACCGGAGGAGAGGATTAAAGCTGTGTGTGGCGGTGGCGCGATCCGGCCGACGTACGCGTCTACGCAATACCTCTCCGATTCGTTCGAGTGCACCCGGTGCTACCAACTGGCTACGCGCCGGTTCGGCAAGACGCCCGTCTGGCAAGACCCCGCCGAGCTGTGGGAAGCGTACGCCATTTACACGGCTTGGTGCGAGGCTACACCCGTTATAGTGTACGAGGCAATAAAGTCCGGTCCGGCAGCCGGAACGTTATACGAAGTGCCAAAGAAGCACTTACAGAGTGAAAGCGAGTTTACGGCTTTCCTAGGGGCTGGGGTGAAGTACCTGCACGAACGCCGCAACACTTATACGAAGAACTTCGAGGAGTTCGGTTTGTCGGTATGTGAGGAGTTCGTAGAGACGATAGACCGCATACGCGCCGAGATCGCGGCGGACATGGATCAGGGTGCGAGCGTCGGACAATTCGACGCGCAATATATCAGGGCGCTACGCGGGATCAAGATGCAAATGGACTACACATCCAATGGCGAAGCCATCAAGGGCGGCTTGACCGTCAACGTTACCGATCCGAAAGCGTCCGCTAGGATGGGGAAACTTAAGGACTTCAAGAAGGACCATAAAGGCGAGGAGGAAAAGAAATGAACTGTACGTACGTCTTCAACAAGATGCTAGACTATTTTGTAGACCCGAACATAAGAGGTATCGCGAGCAAAGGCGGTACGCGTTCTTCAAAGACGTGGAGCGTGTTACAGCTCCTTTATCTAGTGGCGAGGGAAAGCCCCGACCCTCTTATGATCTCGTGTGTTACCGACACATTACCCGCCGTGAAGCGCGGTATGTTCCGTGACTTTCAGAACATGCTGTTAGACGAGGGGCTATGGGACGAGAACTCATTAAACAAGTCGGATATGATCTACACGGTGAAGCCCGGTGTGTGCATCGAGTTCTTCGGGTGCGACAACGCGTCGAAGGTACACGGTCCGGCACGTGACATCCTTTTCATCAACGAGGCGCAGCGCGTACCCCGCGAGATATTTAGACAGTTGGATGTACGTACGACGCTCAAGGTTATAATCGACTTCAACCCGGTACGCCGCTTCTGGGGTGAGACGGACTTCGTAGGGGACAAGTACGTAACGATACACAGCACTTACAAGGATAACCCGTATTTGTCGAGGCAGCAGGTCGAGGCGATCGAACGGAACGCGAAGGATGTTAATTGGTGGCGCGTGTACGGTGAAGGTCAGACGGGTGGGCTGGAAGGGCTCGTATATCCCCAAATTGAGACGATCGAGGCGCTGCCGGAGGATTTAACGGGCGAGGACGTAAAGTTTGTTACAGGGCTTGATTTTGGCTTTCAGAACGACCCGACCGCTATTGTTAAAATATACATGCGGGGAATGAACCTGTACATAGACGAAGTGTGTTACGAGACGAAGATGTTAAACCGCACGATAGCCGAGCGTCTCAAGGACGAGGGGCTGCACCGTACCATGACGATATGCGACAATGCAGAGCAGAAGTCTATCATAGAGCTACGCGGGCTAGGATGCAACACGTTTCCCTGTATCAAGGGCAAAGGGTCAATCAAGGCGGGCATACAGCAGGTTAAGCAGTTCAACCTGTTTGTTACGAAGCGGAGCACTAACGTACTGGACGAGGCGGACAATTACACCTACGTCAAGGACAACCTGACTGACACGTATACGAACGAGCCGATAGACGATTACAACCACGCTTGGGACGCCATCCGTTACGGCGTTGACTATCTTATACGTAAATACCGCCCGAGATACGCAAATAATGATTAGATTTGCAGCATGAGAGTAGACGACCGAGTGCGCATTAAATACGATTACGCCGGAAACACCGGGACGGTTACGGAGACCGACGTGTTGGGCGTGGTTGTACAGTGGGACGGATCGGATGTCGAAGAGTGGTACTATTACGAGGAACTAGAACTGATTGAATATGAGTAAAACAGCGTTTTATGGCGTGGAGTGGCTGATACTGAATGAGCAAACCAACTGGCGGGGAAAGATTAAAAACGTCTTCCGTCGCTTGTGGTGGAAGATTTGTGGGTATTACAACCGCAAACAATTAGAATATATTTGTAACTTGCATCCGAATTACAAGGGCGGCCTAACTTCTGACCAAGCAGCGACACTTAACGCGGTGGCAGAGTACGCTAAGGCCGACCCTTTTATTGTAAAAAACGGCAAGCTAATATACCGCATACCGCGTATCGAGGACGTAACACTATGGCAGGTTATAGAGGCTAGGAGAAGTGAGACGGCAAGCGAGAAGGTGACGAAGTGGTGTACACCGATCGAGCACAAGCCCGCGGAGTATGCGCCGGATAACGTCTACCATCTGTTGTGTGCGACGAAGTACATTAAGGAGCAGATCGAAACGGCGGACGGACTGGAGAAACGCCTGTTCCCTTTCGATGCGGGGAGCACGCCGGAAGATGATCCGATCAAGGAGGCTAAGAACGTCCTGACACTCGTACAGGCTACGGCAGAATTGTTCAAGTGCACGTTCGAGGAGGCGAAGAAGATAAACTACCTAGATGCAATGCTAGCGCTTTCAAAGCGTCACGAGGAGAACGAGAAACAAAAGGCAGAGATGAAGAAACATTATAAATCATAACGTTATGGGTTTAAAAAAGTATGAGATTATCACAGTGGGGAGCGACAAGAGAGTACGCGCCCTTCGTTCGTGGCAGGTGGGAGACCGTTACGTCAATATTGGCGACGTGGGCGGCATCGTGTACGACGAAAAGACATTATCACAGGATGGCGCGTGCTGGCTGTTTAGGGGCAACTTTGGTTTCCCTGGCGCACGGATCGGAGGGGATTCGATCGTAGACGTAGGCGAAGCGGCACTAAGCGCCACAGGTGCGCCTAACGTAGATATTCTGGGGTCTAGCGTCGTAGTGGGAAGTAAGATACAGTTTGAATCAGAGCAAACAGGGGCGGACGCCGTAGTATTAAAATCCACGGACTTTGAGCAAGGCGGGTACGCTAGTCTTACAGTTGGGCAAAAACCCGGAAAGGATGATAGTTCAGTAAACTTTATTAGAATTAAGAACCCTATTTTCCTAGGGGGTAAATCTATCATTATAAAAGCGCCAGTCCCGGGCTATATAGTCACGGTATTGGTAACGGATGCAGACGGGTATATTATCAAACCCTACAAAACTATTATAACCAATGATTACCAAACAATCCCAGTAGATGCGGGGCAATACGCGTACATCCGGGTAACTAAAAATCCGGCAGGTCCGACTGTTCCGGCAGACGCGACAGCCGCACAACTTGCGTTTACAGGCACTTATGAAACTAAACTTTCGATCATTGATTCACGCGTAGAGATCAACCCGGCGACTATTGCAGGCACAACAACTATAAGACCGGGTGGTGTTCATACTATCGCATCGGGCGTAAAGTACCCGGATAGCGTGATTAGAAACTCCAAAGTAGTTATAAACAGCCACGCAACAGCTAACCGTGTGGTCCGTCTTATGTCCGAGTTTATCGGGTGTAATGTAGCCATTGACGCAACACAGGACAATGTGCAGAGTGTAGGGATTTATAGCAATGTTAATAACTTGACGTTTACGGGGGCGGTCTCGGCCAGCAGCCTAAATGTAAACGTGCCTCGCGGCATTCAGGCTACCGACTGTGACAACTTCGCTGTATCGCCTACGGTCTTCCCGGGACTAGTATCAGCCCGACCGGTTGACATGCCTTTCATCTTTCAAGGTTGTAACGTCCCGGGCGGCAGGTTCTACCACCACGCGAAAATAGCCAACACGTACAAGAACATTGATTTCGCGAAGGCTCAAGCTGATTTGGGTAAATCTATCGCATCCGATGGAATATTTGCAAGTTCAGAAGTTGAGGGCATGTATCGTATTTATTTTGCAGTTTTTGGCGCATTGGTAGAATCATACGATAGCGTCAAGTCCCTGAACATGGCGGACCTGGCAAAATCTTATGGCACTACGATCTATAAGGACGCGTATGTTAGCGGTAAATTTGACATCGCAGGTACGAACGTATTCGGTAACACTAAGAAGCACGATACGCAAGATGTAAGCGGTTGTAAGATCGTGAACACAGGAGAAACGGCGGTTAACATGAAGGGCAATATCCGCGTAGAGGGTAACGCTACATTGACTAATTGTTCGATAATCGGTTCGGGCTACTTCGGCGGTAAGGCGGTTGCATCCGGTTTGTTGATAGAGGGTTCGGTGTTCATGAGTGATAACGCTTCATTTACAAAAACCGCAGGGGTAAGCGTTATTAGAAACTTGAAAATGACCGAAAACGCGTACGCCGTTCTGGGAGATTTTGCTTTGAACGGGCGTATACACTTGTCCGACAATGCTAGGTTTACCCCTACAGCCGCGGGGCTATCCGAGGGTGACCTAGTTATGAAGGATAACGCGGTTATATCTGGCGCGGTAATTGTAGGCGGGATACTCACAATGAAGGACAACGCTAAGGTAAGCGCAGGTACATTAACCGCATACGGGGATGTAACTCTTTGCGGATCATACGGCCAAACCGCTACGAGAACATGGACGGGTAAACGCGTGATCGACAACGAGAACGCGCCCGAGTACGATAATAACGTAAAAACGCAATATGACTTTTAAAGGGATATTAGACCAGGTTGGAACATGGGGGGCGCAACACGCGCTTCCCGTATTCTTCGGAGATGAATCTACACGTAATCGACTGGCAAACGAGATCACGGGAGATTTTATCTTTGTTGACGTTCCGGGCGGACGGCAGGACTATAACGACTACGCCGCCGAGGAGTTCTCGATCTCAATACTTATTCAGGTACTAGGCACGTCGTTCTACGAAACTGACAGCTCGTCCGAGATCGACGTACTGGATCGGACGTTCACCGTCATAACGGACATAGCGAAAAAGGCGGTTTGCCTTTATGAATCCGAGGGCGCAGCGGTAACCAAGCGCCAAAATATATACGACAGTCCCAAATCCGGTTGGGAGATAACCCTTAATTTATCCGAATAATGGCACGAAATGCGATGTTGGAAATAGAAGTCCTACTAACCAAGCTACGGGACGATATAGAAGCCTCGTACAAGGCTAAAGGGCTTATGGCGTCGGGCAACTTCGCTAAGGAGCTTAAATTAGTCGTAGGGGGTAATAACGCCCGGATCACCGCGCCGAGATATGTGGGTGCAATGGAAGGCGGACGCGTTGCGGGAAAACGCCCGCCGTTATGGATCATCCGTAAATGGATCGAGGACAAGAACAAGCAGGGAGCTACCATACCGCTAACCGCCGCGTATCCGATCGCGAAAGCTATTGGGGAGATGGGGATCAAAGTTCCCAACAAGCACAACCCGGGCGGCGTGGTGTCGGATGTACTCAACCCTGCAAGGGTCTTGAAGTTACAAAACGAGATAGTAACTATAATTAGATACGCTATTATTGACACTTTAAATATTAAATGATGAATATATACATACCAATAGCAGATGTAACGTTAACCGACGGCCAAGCCTATGACAGGCAACTTCCCTTATGGGCTACACGCCCGTTAATGGTGAAGGTGACAACGGGAACAAACGAACCTGTGAATATCACTGTGAGGAACAGCGGATCGCCCGTTAAAACGGTAACTTTGCCCTATCAGCAGTATGGAGTGGATATAGACCTATCTTTTGCTGCGCCTTTGCTTAAGCGCGCGGATCGTAACAAGTCACAGGGTACACCGTGGTTTATGCAGCAAGAACTATTGTTTTGGGTTGACGACCCGGCGGACTATATAACTATTCCTGTATTCCATTGTGATCTTACATACTGGGACACGCTAGGAGTAGACGCCGCACTACCCCAACCGCCAAAACCGCGCATACCGGGGCAAACGCTAGACATATTTTTCCCCTACATTATACACCCGTCCGACGCGTTATACCTTCAGGTTGAACCCGTGACGGGTGCGCCTAGTAATGTTATATTTCCCGCTACATATGTACTGGGGGACACTATCGACATAACGTATATTAAGAAGTGGACTATTAAGAATGTTTGGGGTAACGGGCTGGACCAAGTGATTAACTATGAAGACCGTCTAATGTCTGACGTTGTTTACGATGAGGGCCTGCAATGCGCTCTAAGGGCTAGATGGAACATGCGCAATGGGCAGTGGTTTTGGGACGCGTTCAAGGACTATTTTTGGTCTAACAAGTTCACCCCTATCCGAGGCCGCGGAGGCGTAACAGAACAAGCGGAGCTAACTATAAATCTAGAGTACGGTGAAGAATGGTATAACGTCTACCAAGAGCTGTTAGTTTCTTCAAACGTAGTGTTTGACTTGAACATACCGGGTATAAATCAATACCAATCGAAACGGTTTAGAGCCGAGGTCGTAGGCGACACGGGGGCGCGGTGGTCTAACAGTACCAAGACGTACAGACAGCAAGTAAGATTCAAGACCACCGAGCTACAAGATAATTACATCTTCCCGCTAGCACCGGATCAACCGCCCACACCGTCGATCGCATTTAGCGCGCAGAAAAACCCGTGGACGATCGGCGCGGCGTATGCGGAAGGAATTACTAACAGCATATACAGCAACGCGGCATGGGAGGTGCAGAGCACGCCGACATGGGTGTCAGCGGATAGTCCCACGGGGAACGCGGGAACTACACCCTTGGTTATCACGGTAACCGCCAACGATGGCGAGGCTAGAACGGGTAACATTGTGTTGAAAAGCAAGGCGGGCTCTACTACGTACAGTATAGCCGTTACGCAGGCCGGGATTTCGGGCTATATATCGGTAGACACCTCAATGTTTGATGTAGACTATCTAACACACCCGGTAACCGTAGACGTTACATCGGTTGGCGCATGGTCTGTTTCTCAAAAGGATTCGTGGATCACTCCGAGCGTTACAACAGGGGTTGATGGAATAACCGCTGTAACGTTAACGATCGCGAATAACATGGGTAACATGGGTAACACCGCTAGAACTGGGACGATAACGTTTTATAATGGCCAAACCGAGGAAATAGCGGTAGTTACGGTTAACCAAACGGGCGCGCCAACTTCGATAAAAATATTGCCAATAGGGGTGACAGGACCTAAAGCCGGGGGGAACCAAATTGTTCCCGTGGTAGCGACGTCTGAAAATAACTGGATTATGGGTAGCGCGCCTAGCTGGGTATCCGTTACACCTACATCAGGAAGGGTCGGACAAACTGCCATAGGGATTAAATATGATACGGCGAACCCCGGAGCAGCGCGGACAGGTCAACTTCGAATTGAGAATACAACTACGCATGAGATTGCAATTTGTTTAATCACACAGGAGGGATAAGATGAAAATATTATCATTGAGAGTTAACGGTAACGATATAGACGGACTAGATAACGCTTCGGTCAAAATCACATTAAACAACATTTCCCCGGTTACTATGACCGGGGACAGCGTAGCGTTCAGTGCTACGATCAAAGTCCCGAGAACGCCGGACAATGACCGGACGTTCATAGGGCTAAACAAGGGTTTGCTTAACTGTGGGTATTACGTAGCCGAAGTGCTGATAGCGTCTATTCCGTTCAAGTATTACGCTTATGTGTCTGACGAGCCGACACAATTCTACGCAAAGGTATCAGCGTCTCAAACAGAGTACACGATCAACCTTATAGAGAGTACAGACAAATGGGCCGACGTGAGCAAACCAATTTCTTCGCCCTATGTGCACGCCATTGTACGGGACACCCCAAACTCACGGTATCTGGCAGCAGTAAATCTGTCACAAATCGTGAGAACAAATTTTAATTTCCCGCAAATTGCGCTCCCTAACATTCAACCGTATTACGCTGATGGGACTAGACCCGTAGATTATGATTGGTTACAGGCACACATGATTTGTTCGCGTGGCGATTTATCATGGGATTCTGATGTAGCGGCGGGCTCTACGAGCCTCATACCCCGAAACTCGACTAAAGGACGGGGAGGATACCTGTATCCGGGCGTGGCGCAATATGTATTTGACAATGCTAGTATGTACCTGAATGCCTCTTATTTTGGCACACGGCCTGGGGGGCTTCCGGCGGGTCTTAAGATAAAACCTTCACTAGAGGAGAGATTCGCTACATTCTTGATCGAATACACGGGGGACGTTATCCCCTCAACAAAACCGGATATAAACTTAGTAGGTAACTCTTCGGGGGAGTCCTTTAATTTTTTCGCAGGGGTTTACAAAGGACAAGTATCCGAAAGGGTGTGGGTTTATTCTATGAAATTCGATTCAGCAGCGGGCGGAAATTTATTCCCTAAAGCCGACAGTCATTTATTAATATCCGCCACGATAAACGGCGCGACACGGACAGACTTCTTCAAAATACCTAACGGATACTCACCGGGCGAGTGCATACGATTTAAGGGGGAAGCCAAACCAGAAAGTGCTTTAAGCCCTACGGTCAAGACCGTTAACGACGTACCAATAGGATTCCCGTACACGGACGTAAAAAACATAGTGGACGACATGTGCACGGCATGGCACTGGCGTAAAATTTACCGCAACGGAACGTTACGTGTAGAGCCGATAGTAGATGCCGATCTCCGGGACGGCACATCCGAGGCATGGGCGCATATACACGATTGGAGCGACAAACTACTAAGCGTTGAATCGGTAGACGTTCCTGACGAGTTCGCGGATCAATATATATGCACGCTTGATTCCACGCAATTCAGTTATAGCAATGGGCTGGGCACGGTAACACCTGTTAAGGAGGCATACAAGTCGGCTATTAAATTCCTGTACAGCCCTTATTTGTTTCCAAAAGTAGGGCTTACAGCGGCTTTCAGCAAGGTGGGGTACGATCAACAGTATATTCACGTGAACGATATTTACTACCCGTATATTGAGAGACATTTCCGCATGTTTAAGTCGCGAATACAGGTGAAAATCAAGGCGCAACTGGAATACGGGGACGTTGAGAACCTGAAATTAGGGGATGCTTATTACTTCTCGCAGCTAAACAGCTGTTTCTACATAAAATCTCTAGGCGAATATGACGTAGCAACCGGGAATTGTAAGCTATCTTTGTACAAAATGGATTTAAAATAACATAATATGGCGGATCAAGTAACATTATTAGACCTAAATTTCGGCACGTCAGAAGCCGAGAAGGGACTGGACGCGTTAATAGCTAAGAGTATAGCCCTTGCAAAAACTAAGAAGGATTTGCAAGCGGCGTACGCCTCCGAGAAGAAGGAGCTGGAAACGCTAAACCAGAACTACGCGGACGGACTTGTACAGCAAGACAAGTACGACGCAACTGTAAAGAAGCTGAATAAGTCTCTGATTGAGACGCAAAAAGCGATCTTAGACAATGCCGAGGCGAACAAACAGAATAACGCCGAGATCAAGTCTACAAAAACGCTATTAGACAACGAGGCTACGAGCGTAAACGCCCTACGTGCACAGCTGGCACAGAACACCGCGGAGCTGAACAAGATGAGCGAGGCCCAGCGGACCACGAGCAAGGAGGGGCAGGACTTGACGGAGCAAACCAAAGCATTATCGGACAAGCTTAAGGAGCTGGAAAAATCAGTAGGTGACAACCGCCGTAATGTCGGTAACTACGCCGAGAGCGTCAAGGATGGCATACTCCAAACACAGGGACTAACCGGGGGCACGGGTGCACTGGTGGGACAAATGAAGAGCGGAATCGCAGGGGTGCAGGCGTTCAACGCGGCATTAAAGGCGAACCCGATCATATTCGTCGTGTCGCTCGTCTTAACCCTTATCGGCATCATTGAGAAACTGATGAAACGTAACAGCGAGTTGGCGACCAGCTTAAATGCGGCGTTCGCGCCGTTTAAGGTCGTTTTCGGGCGTTTGCTGGACTGGATAACCGGATTGTTTGAAGGCGTAGCCTTTCTTCTTGAAAACCTTGCTAAAGGCGTTACATGGCTTTTGGATAAGTTAGGGCTTATCAGCGAGGAGACGAAGAGGGCAGCAGCGGAGGGCGCGCGGTTGGCACAGGAAACGCAACGTATTTACCAAGCTGAAACGGCGGCGCTTGTGCCGATGGCGCAAATGCGGCGCGAGATGGAAGAGCTTAAGACACTGGCGGCGGATCAAAACAAGTCAGCGGCGGAACGTACTAAATTACTGGAACAGGCTACGGAGAAGTTACACGCTATCCGTGATTTGGAGTTGTCCGTACTGGACGCGAAATACAAGCAGATCAAGGCCGAAAACCAACTAGGTTACACTAGCGACGAGGACGCCCGGAAAGAGCAAGAAGCCCTTGCAGCACTGGAAGCGGCGCGCGCCCAATACGCCACACAGGAGAAAGAAATGGCAGGGCAGGTGTCCGGGTTCGTTAAACAGGAACGCGACAAGCAGGCAGCGGCAGCACAAGCAGCGGCGGCGAAGTCGGCGAAGGCGGCAGAAGACGCGGCGAAGAGAGAAGCCGAGGCGCAGAAAAAAGCGCAGGACGCGATCAAGGCAGCGCAGGACGCACAGCTTAAGAAATATGCGGAAGCGGTTACGGCGATGCAACTTGACATAGCACAGCGCGAAATAGAAGGGGCTAAAATATCATTGCAAGAACTGCAAGCGGTCAACGATCAAAAGATAGAGATTGAGACGTACAGACGCGCACAAGGTCTTATAGGTGAGCAAGAATACATTAACAACGTTCGCCAACTCGAGTTGGAATACGCCGCGGAGGTTAAAGCCCGGAAGGACGAGGAAGACCAGAAGGAAAAAGACCGTCAAGCCCTCAATTTAGAGAACGACCGATCGCTAGCTGATCTTAAAATGACTAATGATCTGGAAAGCCAGCTGGCTCGGCTGGACGCGCAGAAGGCAGCCGAGATCGCTAATGCGGAAGCGATCGGAGCGGAGACAGCTTCCATAGTTGAACGTTACGAGATCATGAAGGACGAGACAAAAAGGAAATATTATAACGCGCAGTTGGAGATGGCAGCGGGCACAGCCGGACAACTCTCTAGCTTACTGGGTGAGGAAAGCGCGGCGGGCAAAGCATTTGCCACAGCGCAGGCGCTTATCAACACGTATTTAGGCGCTTCTAAAGCACTGGCACAGGGCGGCATTTGGGGTATCGCACAGGCGGCTATCGTAGTGGCGGCAGGTATGAAAAACGTTATGAGCATTAACAAAACTAAAGAGCCGGACACCAAGATAAATACAAGCGTGAAGAAATACGCGAAGGGCGGACAAATATACGGACCTAGCCATTCGGCGGGCGGTGTAACGTTCACCGGATCGAACGGTCAACAGTTCGAAGCCGAAGGAGGGGAAAATATGTACATTCTGAACCGGAAGGCATCCGGCGCGATAAATGCACTAAGCGCCCTAAACATGGAGTACGGCGGGCGTTCGTTCGGATCGTCTGGCGTGTACCGATACGCCAACGGAGGCAAAATCGACGTAGGCGGCGGTGCGAGCATGCAGTTACCTAGTAATTTCAGCCTATCGAATGATAGTTTGCGAAAACTGGCGGCGATAATGTACGATTCAGTGGCTAGCGTTCCAGCTCCGCAGGTGGCAGTAACCGACATAGACGCCGGGCAACAGCAATATAATAGCGTACAGGTAGCGGCTAGCCTATAAGTCATAGGTAAAACCGCGGCTTCGTGCCGTTAAATAATATATCTTTGTGACGATAATAAAGTAATAGAATGAAAAAGTTTGAAAAATTACGTATTATAGAGGCGGGCGAAACCGCCAACAGCTATGAAGAGGGGGGCAAGACTTATAAATTAGTCATCTCTGCAAGTGCTTTCCCGTCACTCGTGGCGGTTGGCAATTCCCGCCCGATCCATGCGCGCCGGACACATAACGGTGCGGACTTGCTAGACGGTTACGTAGGCTATTTTACCAACTTCCAACACGACGAGACAGCCGTTTACGCCGATCTGATTATGTCGGAAGCACTGGAAACGGCGTACCCTAGCGAGTTTAATTTTATGGTTGCCATGATCGAGAAAGAGCCGGAATTATTAGGCGTATCGGTTAATCAGTCAGACGTTAAAAAACTGGACGACGAGACAGGAATAGCAACCGTAACAGAGGTTAGCGAATTATTTAGTGCCGATTTGGTGGGACTTCCCGCGGCAACTAGTTCTTTATTTAATAACAATTTAAACAATTTATCAATGAGTAAATTTTGGACGAATTTGGCGAAGCTAGTAAAGACTACTAAGCTAGCTAGAGAGACCGTCACAACTAAAGAGGGGAAAGAGCTTGTTATCATCGCGCAAGGCGACCAAGCGGCTTTAGGTGACGAAGTACAGGACGCCGAGGGCAACCCGGTAGAAGATGGCGACTACTACATTTCGATTGGAGAAGGTGAGGACATGATTATATCAGTCATTGCCGGAAAGATTTCCAACGTGAAAGAAGTAGAGGACGAAACCGACCGCGAAGAGCGCGGGCAAGAAGAATTTGCAGAAAAGACAGAAGAAGATCCGGAGGACGAGAAGAAAACCGCTACACCGGAAGAACTGGCAGCGATTCGCAAAGAAGTTACCGAACTAAAGGCAACCGTTTCAAGCCTCAAAACTCAACTAAGCAAACGTACCGGAACACCCGTGGCATCTAAGACCGAGGTAAAGACCGAGCAGAAAGGCGAAAGCAAGTTGAGCCGTGAAGCAGTTCAGGCAGCAGCAGCAGCGATGCGCAAAAAATTCAATTACTAAACCAATAAAATATTAAAATTATGGCATTTACTTTTAGCGATTTAAACAAATTGAATATCGACAGCCTAGCCGATGTTATTTCCTTGACACTGGGACTGGAAGGCGAATTGTCCAACGGCGTAACAGTGTTGGCGGGTATTGAGAAGGGCAAACCTATCTTGACATTCACCGCAACAGACAAAACGGTTAGACGTTCCGCAGGTTGCGACAGCGAATACAAATATAGTTCGCTCAACGATAAGGTTAAATACTACGATCACGCGCAGATCGAGTTGCCTATCGTGGTTTGTCTGCAAGACCTTTGGGGCAAAATGGTTGCAAAAGGTGTTCACCTTTCGGCTGATTTCGACCAAACACAGCTGGCAGCGTTCATGCAGAACGAAATTCTGAAAGTTCTTGAGGCTGATATGTTGCGTCTCGTATGGTTGGACGGTTTGAAAACAACTGATACAGCAGGTGAATACACAGTATTCAAAAACGGTGGTATCATCAAGCAAATGCAGGCATCAACCGAAACTATTAAGGCTCTTGTACCTTCGGGCGCAGGCGCAAACGTTTTGGAATGTCTGAAATGGTGTATCGACAACCAACGCCCGGATCAACTGGACGATTCAGAGTTTTATGTAACTAGCAACATTATGCGCGCTTACAAGGACTTAGTTGAAGCTAAAGACAACCATTTAGCACAAGCTAACATGGAGAATGGCAAACCCGCTTACTACTTTGAGGGTTACAAGTTGAACGAGTTGCGCCACGTGTCTAACAGTGCTAAGGGCGACGCTTTGACAGTTCAGTCTTTCATCGCATTCTCGCCGAAAACTAACATTCAGTTGGCTTTGGAAGATGCAAGTCTGACTATTGATCCATTCATCCGTGACGCTAAAGACCGTAAGTATTACAGCACTACGGTGTTTGCAGCAGATGCAATGCTTGCAGTTCCGCAGTATATGAAATTATGCACCGCAGCAGGTGTTTAACAACTAAAACAAAATTTAAATGGCTTGTATAAAGACATTAAATAAAGCAATTACCTACGACTGCCAAGCTGGTAGCGTAGGTATCGCTGAAATGTATCTGATTAACTTCGAAGACGTAACGTCGGCATCGGTAGACAGTAATAACCATAATACGGCTATTACGTTGAAACCGGGAGCAAAAACCATTCCCGTAGAGTGTTACAAGAATGGCGCGAAGTATACGGAAGCCCTAAAGCTTTCGGACGTTTCAGCAGGTTTAGATCAGTCGGTTATGTTCACATTATACGATAAGACAGTGATAAGTGCTAATCATATAATGGCGGCGCTTCTATCGGGGCGTTTCATGGCGGCTATTAAGTTTAACGATATCAATTCATGGCCAATTATGGCAGGATTAAAATGTGGGCTTGAAATTTCACAAGTTGATACGGATTCTAACGCGGCGGGCGGTTTTACTACGATCACTATTAAGACGCCGGACGATGCTAGAGGAGAAAATAGAGTAACAATAGATCCGGGGGCGTGGAACACTATCGCAGCCGCAAAAATAGCTTAAAATATGGGATGCTTAAATAAATTAACTAAGGCGATCTTAGTCGATTGCGACGGAGGGGCAACAGGCGTAGCCGAGATGCTTCTTATCAATTTCGCGGATATTGCGTCAAAAAGCGTAGCGGATGGTATTGCCACTATAACGCTAGCCGCTAGTGCTAAGGCCGTGCTGGTTGAGAGTAACAAGAAGGGTGCGAACGCTACGGAGGAAATAAAGACTAATGATAATGCGCCAACAGCGTTAACGCAAGCAGTTACGTTCACTCTTTATCAAGGTAACGCGAACGGAACACATATAGTAAATCAGATTTTAAACGGTACATTTTTAGCACTGGTTAAGGCTAAATCCGGGAGACACCGCGTTTACGGGTATAATTACGGTTTGAACGCTACCGCTATTTCGGAGGACTTGAACGCGAACGGCGGTTTTACTACGATCACGCTATCAACGTCAGAAAATGTTATTGGTGAGGCGCGTGTAAGTTTTGCAGATGCTAGTTATAACACTTTGAGAGCCGCGGCGATCGTAACAGAATCATAAGGGAGGATATTATATGGCATGTATAAGAAAACTGGTAAGAGATATCACATTTGATTGCGCAAATTTAGATTTTCTGGGAGGTACGGGGGAGATAGACGAGGCTATTATCATTAACTCGAGTGATATATCAACCATATCAGAAACCGGAGGGGTAGGAACTATAACTATGTTAACAGGGAAAAAAGGATACGTAGTTACCTCCATAAACAACTCTGTGATGTATCAGGATGCAATTAAAACAAATGATACCGTACCCGCAGCGGAAGATCAGAGCGTAGTGATTAAGGTGTTGTCCTCTATGGATAAAACTGCATACCGGATAACAGTATCAAATATGTTAGGCGGAAATTTCCGGGTAGCTCTAAAATCCAAATATGGATATTACTATTTGGCAGGGGCGTTTTGTGGTTTAGAAGCTTCGGACCTTGCAACCGATTCAAGTACAGGCGGTATTTCGACGGTAACACTTAAAACGCCGGAAGCGTCAACGGGTGATAGACTTGTAGTAATATCAAAAGAGACATACGACGGTCTAAAGATACCGAAAGTTTAATAAATTAAAACAGTTTAAAAGATGGAAAAAATTACAGATATAGGGCAGATCGTTTCATTGTGCCAAACAATGACTAACCTAAAATTGGATATTGTGTGCGGCGCGGATCGTCTGTTTGCGCAACGTTGGTATGAAGAACGCTATTTGACAGGACAGCACACCCGCTACGTGATGAAGCCAGGACTATTCATCAACTCGATTGAAGACGGAAGAGTGTACCGCGCTTTCAACACAAGCGACGAAAAGGCAGTAGCGTTCATGGAATCAAACGAGAATTACAAGGACTATTTTATAGACTTGCAAGCAGAACCGGAAACAGAACCGGAAACAGAACCGGAAACAGAACCGGAAACAGAACCGGAAACAGAACCGGAAGCCATTCAAGTGATGGCATCGGCCGAAGAGCCGGAACTAACGGAGGAAGAGATCGCAGCATCTAAACGCAGTGAAGCCGCTAAAAAGGCAGCAGCCACACGCGCCGCAAATAAGGCAGCAGCAGAAGAGGCAGCAGCAGAAGAGGCAGCAGCCGCGGAGGGTCTGAAAGAGTTCGAAGAATAATAAAAGTAAATTGGTATGATAGCAGCAAAAAGAATTGAATTACTAGTACGGAAGGCGCTAAAACTAGCGCCCCGCGCTAGTGAGGGCATAGTAAGTTACGACATTGATAATTTATACCCCCAACGGATCGCAAATCTTATCGACGCGAGCAAAACAGCTACGGCGTGTTGTGACAAGGCGAAGGAAAACATCATTTGCGAAGGTTTCGTTAACGAGGAGTTTGCGGCTAGGACGAACGAACACGGGCAGGACATGAACGACGTTTTAGAGTTCGTGGCGGACGAGATACCAAGATACAGAGGTTACGGATTAATAGTACAATACGGGGGCGATGGACGCCCTTTGTACTGTTATCCCGTGCCGTTCGGCTACATTCGTGCCGTTCTCAACGAGGACTACAAGCGAGATTCCATCGTGCGGAAATGGCGCGTATTCGATAACTGGGAGCGCGAGAACCTAAAGGACACCAACAGCAAGACGGGCGTAGTATATCCCAACTTCGATCCGAAGAACTTTTGGAAAGAGTGCGAGGAATACGGAGGTATTGAAAATCATCCGGGACAACTCTATTACGCTAACTTCTCAAACCGTCGTCCCTATCC